>Ga0209483_1000440_pt1 | contig 36806 bp, 33 predicted proteins | sample NGEPerA_FD_184508 | JGI IMG/M metagenome (GOLD analysis project Ga0209483, IMG submission 184508) | Arctic peat soil microbial communities from the Barrow Environmental Observatory site, Barrow, Alaska, USA - NGEE PermafrostL2-A... | ecosystem: Environmental > Terrestrial > Soil > Wetlands >...
CGTCCAAAGTGGCGCTCTTCACATACTCTGATCGGATCAACTAACACATATTCGATTTACGTGAACGCCAAAAATCCATTCCGGTACGCAGAGCTGTTAGGAAGCACGACGCAACAGGAACGCCACATTGCACTGCCTCGGTCCTGGTCTGCCTTGACGGAGTCGTCAGTGGTCGGAGTGTCCGGTCCATCACTGTGGGGAGCTGTCGGTGAAAAGTGAAACCCATTGGCCGCCAGGATTGTCTGCCAATGGAACTGGCTGCCAGGTAAGCGACCGACCGTCAGGAACGCGCGACGACGATTAGCTGGTTGCTGACATCGACGACCCCGACGGTGTCCCAGCAGTCGTCTCCTGCCGCCCGCTTCGCGACGGCGGAGGACACCTCGCCGGTCAGGATGACCACGCTTTGCTTGACGTCGACCTGCAGGTCGTGATCCTTGGTGTGCGGGTTCACCCGTAAGCGGTCGACGACCTTGGACTTGATCTCCCCGTCGGTCGGCTCGGATCGCGACGGCTGGTTGTACCAACCGTAGTAATACCTGTCACCCGGGTACTGCCAAGGTTCTGAGCCGATACCAGGCGTCAACATAGGGTCTGGGCCGATGCCAAATGTCATCGTAAAGGCTCCTAGTGTCGAAGGCAAAGCCAAAACCTAGCGCCGAGGGGCCACGGAGGTCAAGGCCCGGGTTCTGCGGACCGTGATTTCCTGTTTCTGACCCAAAACCAGACTGCCCGACGCCGTTGCTCTGCTCGGATGGCATGCAAACCGGTCACCGGATTGACCAGTGAATGTCCCATAACTAAACCATTAGCGAGCCGGTCGCGAAGGGATGAACCTCAAGGTAGCTCATCAACTGCGCCAGACTCGCCGTCGCCACGCACACCACGCTGTCCGCGGCGCCGTAGTAAAGGTGCAGGGTGTCGCCGTCGTCGCGCAGGATCCAACCGCAGGGAAAGACGACGTCGGGCACGTCACCCGACTGCTCGTAGGGTGCCTGGGGACCGAAGATCCACTCGTTTCCCCTCGCGAGAACCTTGGAGGGGTCGTCGCGATCGAGCAGCGCCAATCCAAGACGATAGATCGACCCCGAAGCGGTCACTCGCACGCCGTGGTAACAGATCAGCCAGCCACTCTTGGTGAGCAGGGGTGGGGGGCCGAGCCCGACTTTGTTGGCGTCCCACCAGCCGCCACGCCGCGCAGTAAGCAACGTGCTGGCCTCACCCCAGTAGTGCAGATCAGGGCTGAACGACAACCAAATGTGAGCGCCCAAGCCTGCGGCGGCCGGGACCGGACGGTGGATGAGGGCCCAGCGATCATCGAAGGTCACGGGAAAGAGGGCCGCATCCTTGTCCTCGGGTGCCTGGAGGACGCCGCAGCGCTCCCAGCGAACGAAGTCACGCGTCTTGGTCAGGCACACGAGCGGTCCGTAGGCTGAGTAACCGACGTAGACGACGAAGTACTCGTCGCCAATGCGGGTTATCCTCGGGTCCTCGATCCCCCAGCACTCCTCCGGGAAATCCGGGTCGGGTTCCAATCCCCTGGTCGAGTCGATCTGCCAACCGGTGAGCCCATCGTCGCTGGTGGCGACAGCTAAGGAGGAGAGGCCAGTGCGGTGCTCGACCCGCAGCAGCAGGAGCGTGCGGCCTTCGAACTCGGTGGCACCGGGGTTGAACACCGCGTTCACCATCTTGGGAAAGTTGGAGGAAGTCATGATGGGATTACCGTCGAATCGATGAAACAATTCGCGTACATCGGTTTGCGGACTCACGGATATCCCTCCTTAGAAACTGGTCTACTTCTACACTTTCTTGCTGGTACATGCGAATCAGGAGCACAGTAATTCGTTCGCACTCGAAGGGTCTCGGAGAAGAAGCGGTCAGATTTTGTTTTCGATGCGCGTTTACTCTCAGTTCGGTCTGCTCGCTTTTAGAGACTGTACCCACAAGTGTCAAGAACGCCATCAACTGGTCTAGATAACCGTCGCAATCCGTTCTTGAAACTCACCGAGCAGATTACGAGTTCCTGGGTGCGAACAGGCCTCATTTTAGGCCTCATTTTTCTGCAACATCACAAGACCAGACCGACACCACGCGACACGATTCCTTGAAAACAAAAGACATGCGCGACGAGACCGACACTACGAAACACTTTGCAGGTTCCTTTTAATCCTAAGGTGCCGGGATCGAGACCCGGGCGGCCCACTAAGAAGAATTGAACGTTCGCGCTCGCGGACCCCAACGGTCGCGTTAAGACAAACGACAAATCGAAGATCTTTGGAATGTTCGCCACCAGTTGTACAGGTCCAAAACTGAAGTCGGCAACATCAAGACCCGCGCACACTGGGAACTGCACGTTGGTGATGCCTACGTACCGATCTATCCGTTTGGTTTAGAGAAAAGCCTCGGGGCCGTCGGATTCACCGAAACAACTCTTGGAGCGGCTCCGAGCGCTTCAAGTTCGTTGCGTCGGCAAGATAGAGATTATCCTCTACGAGTTGCATCACTTCGTTGAGGCGACCGGACGTCAAATTGGCCATCTGCAATCTAGTGAAACGATTCCTATGAGGAGCGGTCCAAAGTGGCTTCACCCGTATGGCCTTACCAAAACGCGGCGCCGTTGGTGAGACCAGATATTCGACCACGTGAACAACGTTCCGAATTGAACGACCCAGATGTGTCAGTTGGACTATTGCCGTGTCCTTAGTTGAGGTACTTGCGATCCTTGGTGCCGGATTTGCCGCGGGCGTGATTAACGCAATCGTTGGATCCGGCACCCTAATTACGTTCCCGACCCTTATTGCATTTGGCTATCCGCCATTTCTCGCGAACGTCAGCAATACCGTGGGGCTCCTTCCTGGAATTGGGAGCGGAATAAATGCGTATCGCCGAGAATTGAGCGGCCAAACTCGTCGCCTTTGTACCCTCGGAGTCTTTTCCTTACTAGGTGGCACCATTGGAAGTATCCTGCTCCTGCAACTCCCAGGCACAGTGTTCGGTCACGTTGTCCCGGTGCTGATTCTCGTCGCCTGTGCCCTCGTCATTGCCCAACCTCGGTTGTCGAAGTGGCTCGCGCATCGTCACGCTGCACACCCACACGGTGGGCTCCCACTGGCGGGAGGCGTATTTCTCAGTGCGATATACGGTGGCTATTTTGGAGCCGCGCAAGGCGTCATCCTCATCTCTCTGCTGAGCATATTCATCAACGACGAGCTCCAGCGTCTCAATGGGACCAAGCAGGTCCTTGCCGGGATCGCGAATGCAGTGGCAGCAATAATGTTCATTTCATTTACCCACATCGCGTGGGGAGCTGCAGGACTGATTGCCGGCGGCTCGATCGTCGGGGGCCACATCGGCGGTCGTTACGGCCGCCTCCTCCCCGCTCGGATCCTCCGATTGCTCATCGTGGTTATCGGTGCGACCGTAGCCGTGCACCTACTTATCTCAGGGTGAATCCGCTCAACGGATGGGATGCGGTGCCAGCTGCATCGTGCCAACTATCGAGCTTTCTCGCTGTTGCGGCGCGAGCCCGTATCGATGTCCTTCATTACGAGGATGAGGCAGTACGGGTGATGCCGGAGAAGGACCTCCCGATGCGACTCATATCGATCTCACCTCGTCCGACCATTCATGTGGCCGCGGGGACTTCGGTGGATCGAGCCAAGTACCTCATGGAGATTGCCCATCGCGAGTGCTACGTCGCCAACTCACTTCGCACCGAAATAGTCATTACGCCGAATGTCATCATCGACGCCTCGTCGTTCGTTTGATTCGGAGCCCAATCTTCCAATTCCGACCGCGCGCCAAAGAGCCGTCGTCGCTGGACCAGTCGTCACTCTCGTGATCAGTACCTCCCTAGCGTCCGCGAACCGGACTGCTGCCGCTCTAGATAACGGTCTGTCAACTGGACCTACGGATGTCCCAGAGGTCAATGAATTCAGCGGCAGTCCTCATCTCCAATTTTCGGAGTTCCGTGGACAAACTTTATAAGAAACCCACATTTAGAACGAACTCAAAGTTCTTGGAGATCGTTGCAACCACCGGCTGAGAGTGCCGTCCCGCCGTAGCGCTACGAATGTTGGTATTGCTTCACCGGTTCAGGATGCGCGCGAGCACCGCAGCTTCACTGATTTCGGAATCTTTCGTACCGGTGAGCAAAGTTAGACGACGGTCGTCCGCCATTTGGCGTAGATGCTCCAGCGCCCGACCGCGCTTGACTTGCTTAAGTTCGACACTGTAGCGACGGGTGAATTCACTGAACTTGGCGGAATCGTGGCCGTACCATTTACGCAATCGTGTCGACGGCGCCACGTCCTTGCACCATTCGTCTAATGCCGCCTTCGCCTTGGTCACTCCGCGCGGCCAAATGCGATCGACCAGAACTCGAAGACCATCGTCGTCCTTGGCCTCCTCGTACACCCTGCGAACCCGTACATCTGATTTCTTTGTCATGGCCCGATCTCCGATTGGTTCAACGTCGTGGGCAACCTCTGACGCAATGGCCTGCATTGAGTTGGCCCCGAAAACTACATCGACCGGCGGACCGGTTTGTGCCTTGAAACGCGGTCGTCCCTCGTGAATAATCAGTCCTCCCCAGAAGAGCGGAGCCGCAGAACAAGACAATACAGTCGGGAATTGATTATTCTGGTATACACTAGAAATCTAATCGCTGCACCAGTGGCCTCGCGAGGAGATTCATGGACGCGGTCGACATCCAACTTGAGGCCCGGGCCCTCGGCGACCCGACGCGCTACCGCCTGTTCCGCTACATCGTTGACTCCGACGAGCCAGTCGGGGTAGCGGAACTGACCGACTACGTGGGACTGAATCACAACGCGGTGCGCCAGCATCTCGCCGTGCTGAAAGAGGTCGATCTCGTCATTGAAGAGGTCGAGAAGCGCAGCGTCGCGGGGCGTCCCCGTCTGCTCTACCGACTGCACCCCGAGGCGGCTGGCAAGTGGGAGACGCCGGGACTATACGCGTGGCTGGCCCGATTACTTAGTAGAGCCTTGAAGAACGGGATGAGCCCTTACGAAGTCGGTCGTCAAGCCGGCCTCGAACGAGGGCGCCAACATGTCGAGGAGGGTGATTCCGTCGAGACCCTCGAGCGCGAGTTGATCGAGAGTGGCTTTCGTCCGACTCGCAGTGAACGGGGCCGTCAGGTGACCTTCGTTCTCGGGCGCTGTCCGTTCGAAGAAGTCGCTGCCGACGACCCCGACACGGTCTGCCAACTCCATCTCGGTCTGGCTAAGGGTCTCAGCGAAAGCCTCGGCGACGTCACCGTTGACCGTCTCACCGCCAAAAATCCCCACCAGGCCGGTTGTCGTCTCGCTTTCAAGCGTGACCTCGTGTCGCGCCCGACGTAGGCACGAACGAAACGAACGTCGAGTCGCAGACCGAACATGAAACTGGTGGTCGACGAATCGTTCAACTGTTCCTAAAACCTGATCGCCAGCAGACGAGTGGATCGGCTGGTGGCGTCGGGTGCCGCCGAGATTGAGTGTCGCACTGTCGTCCAAGACTCCGGTGTACCGACCTCGGGAGAGCGCGTGAGCGGCGAACTCGCGACACTGTTCGATCGGGAACTCGAAGAGATTCGGGGCCTCTTGCTCGACGCAGAAACCCCCGAAGCCGTGCGAGCGACCATCCAGCCCAACATGACCTCGGCCGAAGTGGGATTCTCGGCACTGACGGGTGCCAACGCCGATCGGCTACGAGCCGAACTCGTTGAGTTCGATCTCTTGGGCCGCGGCCTCGACATCAGCGAAGAGTCCACGCTGCACGAACTGCGATGCCCTCCCTCGTCGCCATCAAGCACCACGGACCGGTGGCGCAGTTCGTGGCTGGCTTTCGATCAGGCGCACGTGCCGATGATGGTCCTGGCCGACGGAACCGTCTCGTACGGACTGGGCGCCCTACCGCGGCTCGCCGACCTCGCTACTGGTGACTGGGCGACGACGAACACGTCATAGCTTCCGGCGGTCACTGCGACGAGGTCCCACCTTCAAGCGTCGAGTTTGTTTCACGCGGACGCCCGAGGGGATTGCACGGTTGCGCGATCCGTCAACGTCGCCGTGAGTTCGAAGCGTTGTCTCGAGCGTGGTGCGTGGCCCCGGGTGGAACCCATCAACGAGTGACGATCCATGCTCCGAGAATCACGATGGCGAGCGTGATGAGTGCCAGGAGCCCGCGGAGGGCGTTGGCCAAGCGTCGACCGCGACGCAATGAGTTCGCCATTGAACCGTCAGACTGATTCGCGATCAAGATCCGGCGAAGCGACGTCATCGCCCGAGCCTGACGCATTCCAAGAATCGTCGCCACGACGAGGACTCCCGCGAGCGCGACGGTGGCGTCGATCGTTCTCGACGACGACAGTGACGACCACGAGAGTGCCAGACCCGCGGCGATGGCCACGAGCAACGACGTCGTGCCGACCACACTGTACCGACGGCCCATGGATCGAAAGAAGACCATCTGGGAGGGTCCGTCGAGAACGTCTCGGGCCACCTTGGTAACCACGGCGATGCAGACCAAACCCCCAACCCAGATGGACGCGGCGATCAACTCAATAACTACCAGTAAGGCACTCGTTGCGTGCAACTTGCTACTCCTTGACGCGAATGGTACAGTTATTCTAGTTTAGCCTAGAGAATCAGGTTTGGGTGATTCGTGTCGAATCCTCGATCATTCGCCGACCGATAAAAGGAGTTGGAAGTCATGACAATCACTCAGATCCAAGCCCTCGACGCGATGCTTCATCACCACCGCACGCTCATGGCGGACGTCGACAACCGGGTTGCTGCGCTGGCCGAAACCGTGAACTCGGGAATCGCTTATGAGCCCGCGGTAGCCGAGCTCATTACCTACCTTGCCGAGGAGGTAATCCCCCACGCAGTGGCGGAAGAACTCTCCATCTACCGCACTGCCGCCACCCGTGAGGACCTGGCCAACACGGTGAACGAGATGATCGCCGAACACCGTGTACTCACCGCAGCCGTCGAATCCCTGGCCAACGCGTCGAACGGCCCAGCAGCACTCACTCAGGCCACGCAGATCGGCACGTTCTTCACCACCCACGTCGTCAAGGAGAACGAGTTACTGCTCCCCGCTCTCCTTGAAGATAACGACGTAGACCTCGTCAAGTTGCTGGAGCAGATGCACCATCTGACTACCGCCGCTTCGGACGATCCACCATCGCAGAAAGCACCGGACCCTGACTCCGAAGCCGTCATACTGTCGCTTCTCCTCGAAGCAGCGGATGAACTCTCCAAGGCCGGACACGGCGACCGAGCCTGCCGACTGGTCGCCTCGGCGTGGGCCGTCCTACGGTCGACAAGACCCACGCTCGCCGTCAAGACCACGGCCAGCCTGCACCGACTCGCCAAGACGGTAGCGAGCGAACCGATAACGCTGCGCTCGCACGTCAAAGGCTCGGACGATACCGCGATTCGAGAACTTGACGTGCGTCATCTAGCCCCGGCGCAGCGCCACGAAATCATCTTCTCCGAGTTCCACGCCCTCGCGCCCGGAAGTGGTTACGTGCTCGTCAACGACCACGATCCCAAGCCGCTGCGCTACCAGTTCGAAGCCGAGCACGCCGGAGATTTCACCTGGGACGCAGTCGAGTCCGGACCCGAAGTGTGGCGCGTGAGGATTACCAGAACGTTGAATGGCGCCGCCACCACTGAGAGTGATGCCCGTGATGGAACAAAGGTTCAAGAGCTCGACGTGCGGGTCCTCCCTCACGGACAGCGCCACGAAGTGATCTTTTCCACCTACGATCACCTCCCCCCGGGGGGTGGGTTCGTGATCGTCAACGACCATGACCCGAAACCATTGCGCTACCAATTCGAAGCGCAGCACGCCGGTGAATTCACATGGGATTATCTGGAGTCCGGGCCGAAACTGTGGCGGGTACGCGTCGGGAGAACGCTCGTTTCAACGCCAGTCTGAGAACGATAGAGGCGTGCGACGATGAGCGGCGGCGCCACCAACGCGAGTTGGAAACGATCAACTACGAACGGATCCACCGAGCGTCGCTGTCTAGCGACGTCGGCATAACGTAACCTGCCGCAAACTCTCGCGCGTCGATTCACGTTTATCTCGCGGCTCATCTTTCGTGAACTTGCGCCACGGCCCAGGAATCAGGAACCCGTCGCTGCGCCTTCGCCGACGGGTCGTTCGGCGCCCGTGCCAGTCGGCAGTCGCAGAGTAGTTACGGATAGGTTTACTGCCACGCAGAGACCGGTGGCGATGAAAAGTCCGCCACCAATAGCGATGGCAATCGAGAACGACGCAGCAAATCCGAGACACACCGCACCAACTCCAGTCGTGACAAGCCCGTAGACGATGGCGGCCCAGCGGTGGTCGTAGAGATCGGCGAACATTAGTTGGGTGCCGTCCGCCTTCTCCTTGACACCGCGCCCCCGCAGCGCCGACCACAAAATGAAGGGCACGACTTTGTGCGCGTGGCCCACCAGAGCCACCAAGAGCCATCCACTGATCGCCACGATCGATGCCGCCACCAGAGCGATGCCCAGGTGGTGGTGACGCCCAAGCGTCAGTTCCCCCGCCAGGGCGAGGCCGATCCCAACGACCAACCAGGCCGCTGCCGTGACCACGAAGAGCAGATGCAGATCGGCCTGACGTCGGCGATGGCGAATGTGCAACAACAATGAGAAGAGGTGCGCACCGAGTCCGATGGACAAAATTACCGCCCCGCACCACGCGAGCCACACCACCCCAAAGAGCAGTCCCGGTGAAAACAGGAGCACTCCGCAAGGGATCGCCCACACCGCGAGCCACGATGATCGACGTTGACCCGGGACGTGGGCGAGCAGAAACATCGGCCAGAGCTTCTCGGCCACACTGATGTAGGTGAGCCCGAGCCAGGCGAACAGCCCGACGACCGCGTGCGCCAGAACGACGTGAGCGTTCAGATCAAACCAGTGCCCGCGGCGATCGATGACGTAGACAACTCCGTAACAGGCGGTCACCACGAATCCGCCGACGGCGAAGCGCAGTCCCGTCACCGGGGGCCCTTTGCCACGCGCCGACAACGCCGGGAAGATGTTCACTATCAGTAGCGTGACGGCCAGGCCCGCGAAGAACCCCCCGGCCTCGACGACGGACTCCTGCCTGGTGGCAAAGCCCAACGGTAACAACCACGCTCCGGCTAGCCAACTCAAGAACGTCGCGCGCGAGAGCGCCAGCGAGCGAAATGGCCGTTGGGTAATCACCGGGGTGAACTGGTGGATGGCACCGAGTACCCCCATCGAGAGGGTCGCCAGCATGGCCAGGTGCGCCGCCGCGACCACTTGGTCGTCGGTGGGATTGACAGTGCCGTAGGAGCGAAACCAGATTAATGTGACACCGCATCCCACTAGGCCGAGCGACGCGGCCGCGAGAAAACTCAATGGCACCGACGGAGGTGGGACGGCGCTCGGAAGTCCGGGCGGGCGGCCCTGCCACCCGCCCGCGGGCAGTGACGGCGCCACTTCAAAAGCCACGACGGCACCCAGTGACGACGTGGCGAACCATGGACGCGTCGGCGATGGCGGTATCGGCGACGTCACCACCGTGGCTATTTTCGTTAGAAATAGAACGACCCTTCGCCGTGTAAACGAGCGATAAATAACTCGTGCTATAACTCTAGTTGAGAATAGAATAACCAGACCGATCAAGTTGCGACCGGTTGAGGAGGTTCACATGGCATCGTTTGATGCGCGTCCGATTATTGCCGCCGGTGACGAACCGTTCGACCAGATCATGACCGCGGTCGGGGCCCTCGAAGCGGACGAGGAGTTCGTAGTGTTAGCACCGTTCGAACCGGTACCGCTCGAAGGAGTCCTCGGTGCACAGGGATTCTCCTACGAGGCACTCGACATCGGTGGCGGTGACTGGCAAGTCACCTTTCGTAGGCCGTCATGACGTCCAACGACCAAACGCACGATCCGGATACGACGGTCCCGGTTGGCGCAGCGCTTCGAGTGAACAACGTGATTGGCGCGGCCTGGGGGGCGTTAGGGACTGTCCACGATCCCGAGCTCTACCTCGACATCGTCTCTTTAGGTCTCGTCTACGACGTTCGTGAGGAGGAGGGTACCATCGTGGTGGAGATGACCCTCACCACGCCCGGTTGTCCGGCGTCCGAGACACTCACCGAGATGTCTCGGGCCGCGGTCATTGAAGTCATGGACGGTTCAACTCCCGTGGACGTGCGCATCGTGTGGGACCCGCCCTGGAGCCCAGCAATGATCGATGTCGAGGCCGCCGCCGCGGCCGGATTCCGGGTTCGGTGATGACGAGACTCGTGTGACACCGACGAATCGCGCGGAGCACTGAATCGCGAAACGAATTCACTGACCGATTCGGCCATTCCCAACTGCGCGAGTTCGCGGCGGATCGTCAGTCGTACTTCTCGACCCGGACCCGGTGCGGATCGACACCAAGTTCACCTAGCCAGCCCTGCACGTCTTCCACCATCGCTGGGGGGCCACAGATGTACGCACGTCTCGGCGGCTGTCCCGCGACGGCTTCGGCCATCATGCGGTGGTCGATCCGGCGGTGGTGCGTCGCTCGAATATCGCTCGAATCACGAGTGAACGTGTGCACGACCTCCAACCACGGGTGCCGTTCGGCCAAATTGGCCAAATCACGATGGTAGAAAGCGTTATCGAAACTGCTCGACGCGCACACGAGGCGCATGGGAATATCGAGATTCGCCGCCACCGCATAGCGAATCATGCTCATGAGTGGGACCACACCGCTGCCCGCTCCGACCAACAGGACCGGGCCACCATCATCCGTCGTCCAGGTGAAACGCCCAACAGGACCTCGCACTTGGATCTGGCCACCCACGCTGAGACCCCGGACCAGTTGCGGTGAGATTAAACCGCCGGGTACCTCGCGCACACCAATATCGATAGTCGACGTCTCTGGCATTGGTGATGAGGCAACGGAGTAGGCCCGTTGAATCGGACCGATCCGACCAGGTACCGTCAGTCGCACGTTGTAGTACTGACCCGGGAGAAAATCGGCAGAATCTACGAGTCGCAGCCGCAGGGTCACGGCGTCTGGCGTCTCTTCGATGATGTCGATCAACCGGGCATCCTGCCAACGCGCCGGCGGGCGGCTCGAGACGTCATCAACAATCCGCGCGGGCGCGATGGGCGTGGCCGCGGACGTGGCATCGGCGTCAATTGGGGGGGCCACGGGACGAACCTTTCACTAGCATGAACTAGAAGAAAGGTTAATCCGGTTACGCAAAAATAGAACCAACGCGCACTGATCGGTCGGGAAATCCTACAGTATTGCGGACAATGAGCGTCCAGAACGAAAGGGTTATGACAATGCGCATCGACTACCGAACCGTCTTTCCCGCCGCGGTCAATGCCATGGCGACACTCGAAGCGGCCGTCCACTCATGCTCTCTAGATCCGGAGCTGCTCGAGTTGGTGAGGGTGCGCGCATCCCAGTTGAACGGCTGCACCTACTGCGTGGACATGCACACGAAGGATGCCCAAGGTATCGGCATGGAGAGTCAACGACTTCACCTCGTCGTCGTGTGGCCCGAAGCGCCGGACTATTCGCCGCGCGAACGCGCGGCCCTCGCCTGGTGCGAGGCGCTCACTTTGTTGCCAAGCTCGGGTGCACCCGACGACGTCTACGAGCAGGTGGCGCAACGGTTCAGCCCCGAAGAGATTGTCGCTCTAACTCTCGCCATCGTGGCCATCAACGGATGGAACCGTCTGGCGGTCGGCTTGCGTACTCCCGTTGGAGGCTACGTCCACCCGGACGCGGATCTCGCGTAGCCGCGAGTTTTCGCATCGCCACGGCGCAGTAGGAGACGGGGACTGATCCGCGTACTGTCGCCGGTATCGGGACGATCCGCGAACTGGATCTTCTCCGATCGCATTGTCGACAAGGCCGGTCACGCAGTGGGCGGCAACTATCTAAGCAAGGAAGCGTGCCTCCAGAGCAGGGGCTCAACCGCCTGCATCGGCAAGCTTCGCGAGGTCCTGGTGTATCAACCGGCCAGCCGCTACTGGGCTTTCCAGAGTTACGAGACAGTGATATTCCTCGGCTTGGCCATCGTCCTTGGCGCCTTTTGTTTCTGGTGGATGCGCCGCCACATTTCATGAGAACTACCGCCCCCTTGTGTGGCGCGTCGCGAACGCGTCAATCTGGAGAGACTCGCCTCGGCATCAATCCGAACACCGTGTTCAAAGGAAGAGCGAGAACTTGAACTCGAAGGCCTGGCGGCATCGAGAATTGGGGGTTGTCACGTTGGCCTGCGGTGAGCAGTCCTCAAATTGGGCCTCCGATTTTCGGTCAACGTCCAGGACATACTTGAGAACGAAAACACGGTGTTGGAAACGATTTAGTCCCCGGAAAACCCGTCGCGATTCACTTAACCCAGTTAGGGTCTAACGCCCGGCGAGCGTGGCTAGGAAAAGTTCGATTTGCTCAACGACAAACCGATGATCGTCCGCCTGAGGAAGTCCCGACACACAGACCGTGCCGATGAAACCGCCCTTCTCGAGCAGCAACGGAAAGGCTCCTCCGTGAGCGGCGAAGTGCTCCGGGTCCAGTCGGGCCGCGATGTTGAAGTCAACGTCGCTCACCGAACGTGCCTGACAACCTAAGTAGTAGGAGGAATGACCGAACCGGTCGACGACCGCCGACTTTCGATCGAGCCACGCGTCATTGTCGGCCGAAGATCCAGGAAGTGCCGTGTGGAACATTCGCTGACCGCTGCGTCGTATGAGGATGGCAATGGGATAGTCCGCCTCGAGGGCTGCCTCGCGCATGGCACTGCCGAGCTCCCACGCCACTTGATGATCGAAGTAGGGAAAGACGAGGCGTCGTTCCTCGTCGAGCAACGACGCGAGTAGTTCTGAGTCAGTCATCGGGCCTCCAAGGTTGGTGCCGGCGAGTGATCGCCGCGTGGGACTCGCGAGTAGCGACGCTACCACCGGGCCCAGCGACCACTTTCCCTTACTCGCGGTTGACGTCGTGACTGTCCGCCACGCCAAGGAGAAACCGGTCAGTCACGAAGAGCGCACCGAACGCCAACACGCCCGCTCAGTCGAATGGCCTAACTGACGTCACGCCTTTTCAATAGAGCCACGCCGACGATGGCGAGAACGAGAGCCCATGCCACTACCACGAGGGTGCCGGCATTACCGGGAAGCAACTTGTCCTGAATTGGGCCCATCATCGAATCCGACGCGTGAACCGGTAGAAAGCGCCCGATCTTGGGCAGAAACCCGAAGACCAGGTTCTCGACGACGAAGCCCCAGGCCAGTAAAGAGATCACCGCGCCTACTTGATTGGGGACGATCGAACCTATGGCGACGCCGATAGCACCCCACAACGCAGTCCCGATAATCGCGCCGACGATCAACTCGGTCACGTTGGCGCCCGACATGACGATGGACACTCCTCGGATCTTCAAGATCATCATGCCAATCGAGAAGACGAGACCCTCACCAATGACGCCGAAGACGAGACCGGAGAGCACGCCGGCGGTGATCTTCGTGGCGAAAAGGTGGGTTCGATTCGGGTTGAACAATGACGTCGGCCGAATGGTGCCGAAACGGTACTCGCTGGTGAAGAGCATCACACCCGCGAGCGCGGCGAAGACGCCCGCGATACTCCCGAAGCTCAACAGACTCGACTGGTCTTGCTCGGTCAAGAGTTGGGACATCGGCGTAAGAGTGCACGTCAGGACCGTGAAGAGCAGGGCGAGGGCAATCAGTCCCAACAACAGACCGATCGTCGTGCGCGTCGAACGGATCTTGAGGAGCTCGGCACGTAGTTGATTCACTTCGGCGCCTCCGCAGACGTTAAGTCGAGGAAGACCTCTTCCAAGGACGAACCTTCGGTGACGAGCTCATGGATAGCGACTCCCGCCAAGAGCGCGACGTCACCGACGCGCTCTTTCGTTGTTCCTTGGGCGAGGAGCGCGTGGTCGTTACTCCTCGTCGTGACGATTCCCTCGCGCTGCAGCGCCTCGGCCAACATGTCGAGTTGAGGACTTTGCACGCGCACGACGCCACCGACGCGGGCGGTCAACTCATCCAGTGTCGACTCAGTGACCAGGCGCCCGTGATTGATAATCAGTACTCGGTCCACGGTCTGGGCGATCTCGGCGAGCACGTGGCTCGATATGAGCACGGTTCGCCCTCCCGAGGCGAAGTCTCGAAGGAAGTCACGAAGCCATCGCACACCTTCTGGATCCAGCCCGTTGGCCGGTTCGTCTAGGACCAACAGGTCCGGATTCCCGAGCAGCGCGGCGGCAAGACCAAGGCGCTGACGCATACCGAGCGAGTATCCCTTCACCCGGCGTTTCGCCGCGTCGTGCAGTTCCACCAATGAGAGGACTTCGTCCACGCGGGCGTCGGGGATTCCGACGGCCCAACTCAGCGTTCGAAGATGGTCGCGTCCCGACCTTCCAGGATGAAAGTCGGTCGCCTCGAGAACCGCGCCAATACGCAGCGCGGGCGTCATCAGTTGGTCGTAGGGACTTCCAAAAACCTTGGCGTGGCCACTGGTGGGCTTGGCGAGCCCGAGCAACATTCGCAACGTCGTCGATTTGCCAGCGCCGTTAGGCCCGAGGAAGCCCGTAATCGTTCCCGCTTCGATGGTAAAAGTTAGGTCGTCGACCGCGAGCACGTCACCGTAGCGTTTGCTGAGCGCATCACTTTGAACTACGTAAGACACGGACTCACTTTCGCTTCCGGGAACTTTGTGAGTGTAACCCGCTCTCTCTTCTTGATTACAACTGTCGATTGAACGTTGGTGACCTCTGCTTTGATAGCTAAATCAGACCCCGTCGACTCACAAGATAAAGGGAACGAGCATCTTGGTCGAGCGCCGGTACCCCTGGTAGGAATCGGGGAACTGCTCATATTTCCGCGAAACTTAAAAACCAGTCCGACGTCCGTTCCCGGCAAACTGGAATTGATCAGTCTCCAGCACTCGCGTCGCGATTCAATCAGTCGTCTTACCTCTAGTTTCGAAACACTCGCACAACGCAACGTAGCCAATTGGACCAACGAGGAGGTCAAGTGACAAAGTACATTGACAACAGTTCCAATTTCGGAGCCGACGGACCCTTCTTCCACATCATCCGAGAAGGGCTCAAGGGTCTTGCCGATGGCGAGGACTACTTCGACCTGTTGGCCGACGATGTTGTATTCGAGTACGTCATCTCCGTGCCCGACTATCCGAGACGAGTTGAAGGTCGACAGAACATCATCGATCTTTACAGCGACTATGACAGTTTCATGACCGTGCGCGGCGCTGACAAGCTCCGGGTGTATCGCGATACGGAAACATCGGTTGTGGTCCTCGAGTACGAGGTGCATGGCGAATCAGCGCAAACTGGCACTCCGTACGACAATCGATTCGTCTCCATCGTCACGCTCAAGGACCGAAAAGTCACGTGGTGGCGGGACTATCTCGATCCGATTGCGGTTTTTGATGCCATAGGTTGGCCCTGAGTTCACGACATGTCAAGAATGGACGACCCGCTCAACATGACAATTACTACTCATCCGCAATCTGACTACATCTGACTACATCTGACAGAGTAGGTCTTGCTGGGCTTTCGCACTCGGTGAGATCGGATTCTGGCAATGTCATGTTGTCGATGTGCGGACGTGCTCAATGTCTGGTTGGTGTCGGAGGTCCGCCACGCACTCGGAGTGCAGGGATTCAATCTCGAGGTTGAAAGTTTGTAGCGCCAACAGCCCGATCCAAACAGGCACCTTATTTCTGCAACACGACGAGACCAGATCGACATGAGACAACGCGTTTTCTAAGAAACAAACGACTCAAGAAAAGAGACCGACACACCACCACCATCCAAGGCTTTCACTCGATCAACAGGTTCAAGCCCCGGCCTGCGTGCGAGACCCAACTCGGAGCTTCCCTTCTTCGGACTACTTCATTCGTCTACGCTTCAGCCTCAAGGAGGTCTCAATGCCTAAACCGGCCGGCTCCCCGATGCATCACTTCCGGGTTACGACACTGATCGCGTTCCTCGTGGCGAATCTCGCTCTCATCGGTATCTTCGCGCCGTCGGTCGCGTCCGCTCAGGGCACGAAGGAGATCTACAGCTACTCGTGCTGCGGCGGCGGCTTCGGCACCGTCAACTACCACCCCGGTGAAATCATCAAAATCGACTGGATAAGGACCGCGCTACGCTCAAGTGGAGCGCCCGCGAAGATGGTCGTACTTTCAGTGAGCGCGTCCGGTCCGTTCCCAACGATCGCGGCCGTCAAGAAGGCGTTCTCAAGATCCCATCCAGTATTAGGGCGGACAGTTTTCTCTGCGACCACGCTTCAGGTCTCCGATAAAAAAATCGAAAGCCCAGTTTCGCTGCTGCACGTTCCCCCCAGCGCGGGAAGAGGTTTCTACGAACTCACCATCAAGATCGTTAAGGGGAAGAACTCTTCTGGTGGCGGAGCGATCTTCAGCGTCAGACCGTAAAGGACATTTGTGGCGAACTCAACCGGTGAGCGAATCGATGCGAGCCAGGTACACGGTGCTCCGTGAGTTGATTCTCTCGGGCCGATATGCACGAGTTCTAACGCCGTGGTCCTCGACGTGGCCGAGGCTCACTCGAGAAACTCGGCAAACTCGATCTCACTGTTTATCGAATCCGGTACGACGTTGTACGCGTTTAGGACTTCTACAACTCGATCTAACGGATTCGAGTCTCGAGCGCCACACTACGACCCTGAATAGGCCTCATATTTCTGCAACACCACGAGACGAGACCGACATGCAACAACACTTCGCAAGTTTCTTTTAATCCCAAGGTGCCGGGATCGAAACCCGGGTGGCCCACGAAGGCCAGCAAAAACGTGAACCGGTCAGACATAGTAATTGAGGCTTGTGATTTCTCCGCCAGGGTTGGACGATGTGAAGTCACTTTTGTCAACAAAATTCGCCGGACCTGGCGGTCCGCGCAGAACCTTCGCAGCGATCGCCTAAACACCGACAGTTTTGTTGATCATCCTCGACCTTCACTTCACAGTCATGACATTGTGCGGCTCCTTCCGATAACGCCATCTCGAAGGACTTGACCGACAATTACTCTAAACTTGTCAACTCAAGGGCGAGCGTGAGACTTCCGGTATGTCCAACAATGCGTTAACCCTCTCGCTCAACAGATCGTCCGTCTCGGGCACGAAGCTGGAAGTGGCGCAGCTGTACAACAAATGGGTTGCCGCAGGCAACTCACCGGCGGAGCACAGGTACGTGGCCTCCGCCAGCAAGCCGATCTGGTCGAGAATGCCGCGGAAGTGCCACGCGGCGAACCCGAAATCGTCCCGGCATCGACGTGCACTCTCGAGCACCTCGCCGAGGCGACGACGGAGCGCTTCGATCACTTCGGACGCCGGGGCGTCATCGAGACACGACCCCAAACGCGCCTCGACCACGTCGAGGATGGGCAGGCGTCGCAGATCGTTCAGGACCTGGGCTGCCAAGACGTTGTGGGTGCCCTCCCACGACTCGTAGACGATCGCGTCGCGGTACAGGCGCGGCAGCACACTGAAGTCCTCGATCGTCCCGTTCCCGCCGAGGACTTCAATGCCCGAGCGCACGACCGTCGTCGCCTGACGAGAGACCAGGTACTTCGCCGCGTTCACCAAGAAGCGGTGGTAAAGCAAGTCGTCTTCGCTCGCCGTGTCGGCGTCAATGCGATCCTCCAGGTCAGTAAGGGCAAAGACAAGGTGCAGCGCCCCGGCCGACGAGGCGGTCATGTCAGCGAGCGTGAGGCGCATGGATGGGAATGTATCGACGGGGACGCCGAAGGCCTCGCGGAATCGGGCAAAGGACCTGGCCTCCAGCACGGCCCGTCGCATGATGCCGGCGCTGCCGAGCGCCGTCATCCACCGACTTGTGTTGAGCACGACCGAGACCGCGGTGCGAAATCCCTCCTCGACGGGGCCGACCGGCCAGGCCACGGCGCCCTCGAAATCGACCTCGCCCGACGCGAGGCCGCGAGTGCCCAGCTTGTCCTTGAGCCGTCGAAGGGTGAAGCCGTTCAAGTGACCATCGAGCATCCGGGGCACCACGAAGCTTCCCAGCCCCCTGGTGCCGGAGGGGCCGCCAGGCACCCGGGCGGTGACGAAGAACTGGTCGGCATTGGCCACCGAACAGAACCACTTCTCCCCAGAGATCAGGTAGGTCTCCCCGTCATCATTGGCAGTGGCGACGCATTCATTCGCGCCGACGTCGCTTCCTCCTTGGACCTCGGTGAGAAACTGCGCGCCACGCTGCGCTGAGCCGTACGTCGGGTCCACTAGGGCGCCCAGGAATCGTTCGCGCACCTCGGGCGAGGCCTTCCGGCGCAGGGCTCGTGCGAGGCCAATGGTGCAAGTTGCCGGGCAAGCGTGGCCAGCTTCGCCCTCGAGAGAGAGCAGGTAGAGAAGGGTGGCCTGCTCGTAGGCGCGACCCGGATCACTCGAGAGCGCGACGACGCCGCTGGACCACACGACCTCGCCGGCTTGATGGTACGCCGGATCAAACGAGACGGTCTCCGTGCGGTTTCCCAGCTCGTCGTATCGGTTGAGTTCAGGCAGATGGAGACGCTGTTCATAGCGCTGCGCCGCCGGAGCGACAACTTTTACGAGCGCTCGGGCAAATTCGGACGCACGCACTTCCAGTGCGCGCATCCGTTCGGGGTCGAGGGACCGCGCCAGGATCGAACGCAGCCGCGAGTCGCTCCTGTACGGATCGCATGGATAGTCCGCTTTCCACGCAGCCAGGGCGGCCCGGGCGTCGTCGTAACTCACGGTTGCAGTATCACGCGCGCGCAATCTAGGTGTCAATTCATATTTCTTCAACACCACGAGACCAGACCGACACAGGACAACACGGTTCCTTAAAAATAAACGACATGCGCGACGAGACCGGGACAACGAGCAACCGGCAAGGTGCAATGTCAATTGCGTCGAAGCTTCACCGCTCAGATTGCGCGGATCCGGTCCTCGACGCGTGCGGGCACGGTGTGATCCGAACCTTCCTGAACTTCTGGTCCCACGGAGCGCCGTTTCCCACCGCCCCGCCACGGAAAAGATCGCCGACGGGCGTCAAAGGGACTTTCTTCCCTATGGCTCGCCGTGATCGTGGTGGAAGGCTGTTTAGAAACAAGACGAGCCCTACGGGAGTGAGCTATGCGCCGCAAGACATTGGACCTTCTACTCAACTGGGTGGGCACTGTGCTCACCGTGGTACTCATCGTCGCGGGTGTGGGCCTGGTGATCGGCTATAGCTTCACCTCTTCCCAAGTTCGCTCGCAGCTCCAAGAGCAAAAGGTCTTCTTCCCCAAGGTTGGCGCGCGGGACTACCAGGACCTGGTGAAGGCTCACCTGACCCAATACGCGGGTGAACAGGTGCTGACCGGCAGCCAGGCGCAGATCTTTGCAAACGACATCATCGGCGTGGACACCACGGCGATCTCCGGAGGCAAGACCTACGCCCAGCTGAGCAACGAGTCCATGATCGACCCGAGCAACACGGCCCTTGCGAACCAGGTCGAGCTCGTGTTCCGCGGCGACACGCTTCGCGGCCTGTTGCTCAACGCCTACGCCTTTGGCTTCATGGGCCAGATCGCCCTCTACGGGGCAATCGCGGCTTTCGTGTTGGCCCTGGCCATGCTCTTCCTCGTGCTCCTAGGAATCCGCCACTATTATCAAATAGATCCCGAGAAAAACATCTAGCTGCGCCGTCAGGCGAAGGAAAGCGAGACGGGACCAGGTTGCTGGTTGGCACGAATACGCGCCCATCGAAAACACACCCCCGCGTTCCCGTCTTCCGGGCGTCGTCTTGAGAGCTGACGGCATCAATGAGGATCCGCAGGGTCACCCAGCTGATGATGATCGCTGATGAGTTGCTACTTAGTGTCACTTCAACTCTTTCGATCCTTCCCGATATCGAAACCGAGAGAGGCGAACCCTGCAAGTCTCTTTCGGTGCATTCTGGCTAGCACCGGGCTCTGACCGTGCCGTAAGCCGCAACCGATGACATCATCACCAACTCGAGAGCCAAGTTGACGGTGATAATTCGGCCAGCAAACGATTCCTGGTGACGCTCCCCGATTGACCACCCGGTGGGGTCGAAGAGAGACTGGATGTGACGATTGGGTCACCATTCGTGACGTTATGGATCGGGCACGTCGCGCAGTTACTCTTGAGAACAGATGAAGGAGAAGCAATCCCAGCCGGGGTCATTCACCGCCCTCGAGCTGGCCGAGGCCGCCACGCTGGCCCCACCTGAAGTGCTCTCACGCCTCGCCAGCAGTTCGGAGGGACTGAGCGGAACTGAGGTCGATCACCGTGTCCGCGAATTCGGAGCGAACGTGCTCGCGGTCCACCGCGTGAGGGCGAGCGTCGTCCTGTGGCGCCAGCTGAAGAATCCGATCCTGATCCTCCTGCTCGGCGCTGCGTTGGTTTCGGGCTTCACCGGCGGGGGGACCAACGCGATCATCATCGCCGTGATCGTCCTACTGAGCGTCGGGCTCGGGTTCGTCAACGAGTTTCGCGCGGCCGTGGCCATGTCGACACTCCGCTCGAAGATCAGTCAGAACGCCACCGTGCATCGTGACGGCGCCGTCGCGCAGATACCGGTCACCGAACTGGTGCCGGGCGATATCGTCACGCTCAACCTGGGCACACTGGTCCCGGCCGACGTGCGACTACTGAGTGTCGATGAGTTCGAGTGTGATGAAGCAGTCCTGACCGGTGAGTCCATGCCTGCGCCAAAATCCGAGATCGCCGTCACCGAATCTGATGCATCGAGCCTCTCAGACTGCGCGTACATGGGAACGATCGTCCACCAAGGATCCGCCCTCGCCGTCGTCGTCCAGACGGGTACCCGTACCGCCTTCGGACGGATCGCTACGGGAGTCACCGACTACCAGGGCCAGAGCGCCTTCGAGGTCGGCTTGACTAGATTCTCGCGCTTCCTCTTCCTCGTTGCTGCACTACTGACGATCTTCATCTTCGCCGTGAACATCATCCTGTCGCGGCCACTCATCGAGGCCCTCCTCTTCTCACTCGCCATCGCCGTAGGTATCGCACCTGAGATGATGCCCGCCATCGTGACGGTGAGCCTCTCTTCGGGATCGCGCGCGCTCGCCGCGAAGAAGGTCTTGGTGAAGCGGCTCGTGGCGATTGAGGACCTGGGCAACATCGAACTGCTGTTCACGGACAAGACGGGAACCCTGACCGAAGGCGTAATCACGTTCGAGCGAGCCTTGAACGTCGACGGGGAGAACGCCGATCGGCCGTTGCTGCTGGGTCTGATCTGCAACGAGTCGACGATGTCCGAACACGGCCCGGTTGGCGGCAACTCGCTCGACCAGGCTCTCTGGGTCGCGGGCGCTGCTCGACGTGACGACCTGGTTCAGGAGACCTCGACCTTTGTCCGAATCGCCGAGCTCCCGTTCGACCACGAGCGCCAGATGTGCTCGGTACTGGTTCGCAGCGCCGATGGAGCCGTCAAGCTCGTGACCAAAGGGGCCCCCGAGGTGGTGCTCGAGCATTGTGTCGACGTCGACGACTCGGTTCGCGCCGTCCTGGACTCCCTGTTCGCCGACGGCGAGCGGGTGATCGCCGTGGCGAGTCGAGATCGCGGTGTGGTAATGACCGTGGGCGTGGACGACGAGGTCGAGCTCACGCTGGAGGGTTTCCTCACCTTCGCGGACAAGCCCAAGAGCGACGCGGGCGCGTCGCTCGAGAAACTCCAACAGCTCGGTGTCGAGGTGAAGATCATCACGGGCGACAACGGGCAAGTGGCGGCCAAGGTGTGTCGTGATATCGGTCTCGCCTGCGCGGGCGTCGTGAGCGGCACCGAGGTGGAGGCCATGAGCGACGACGAGCTCGAGGCGGCGATACCCACGACCACGGTCTTTGCCCGCATCGGCCCCGACCAGAAGTCACGAATCATCAAGGTGGCACGACGCACCGGACGAGACGTCGCCTTCCTGGGCGACGGCGTCAACGACGCCGTCGCTCTGCATCACGCGGACGTCGGAATCTCAGTCGACTCGGGAACCGACGTCGCCAAGGACGCCGCTGACGTAGTGCTACTGGACAAGGACCTCGGCGTCTTGGCAGAGGGCGTGATGGAGGGCCGACGGATCTTCGCCAACACGATGAAGTACGTCCTGATGGCCACGTCGTCGAACTTCGGCAACATGTTCAGTGCGGCCGGAGCCTCGGCGTTCCTCTCCTTCCTCCCGATGCTGCCCTCGCAGATTCTGCTCAACAACCTGCTGTACAACGCAGGACAGCTCGCGATCCCCACCGACCGCGTCGACGTGGAGGCGCTTGCGCGACCCGCCGCCTGGGACCTGCGCTACATCCGTCGCTTCATGTCGGTCTTCGGCCCGATTAGTTCGATCTTCGACTTCGTCACCTTCTACGTGATGCTCTCGCTGCTTCACGCCGGCCACGTGGAGTTCCGCACCGGATGGTTCGTCGAGTCCATTGCTACCCAGACCTTGGTGGTCTACGTCATCCGTACCCGGCGGGTACCGTTCTTCAAGAGCCGTCCGAGCGTGGCCATGATCCTCGTACCGACCGGTGCGGCGCTCGTGGGCGCCCTGCTCCCCTACACGGGGTTGGCCCACCTCTTCGGCTTCTCCGTGCTGCCTACGAAGTTTTTCCTCCTCTTATTCGGCATGGTCGTGGTGTACCTCGTGCTGGTCGAAGTTGCCAAGCACTGGTTCTTCCAGTCCCAATCATCGCGTCTCGCGGTCACCGCCACGACTGACTCCCAGCGCCTCAATCGTGGGATCATGAGGCGAGCGTCCCGATTCGTCCGCCACGAGGGCCCGTCGCTGCGCTGAGTGCGCGCGACCGCACGCCTCGCGCGTCACGCAATCCGCTACTGCATGGGCCAGACCTTTCACGGGGTCAACGAAGAGGTGATCCTTTCCCCATAATGACGAGCGACAATGCCGTCTCGGAAATGAGGTTGTCGGGTCTGCTGTCGATTGAGTTGACAGTTTGACAAGTGAAACGTCAGCAGCCCCGTTCATCTCGCGTGTGAACCGCGTGTCACCCGTCGCTCACAGGTCGGTCACCGGATTGGAGAGCGCAGGTAGCGTTGTCGCCGGGTTCGAAGAGACGTTGCGACAAGCGCAATAGATTGGGCTTCAATGACGAACTATTCCTTCGGCTTCGAGAGGGCGACAGTGGACTCGCGCCGTGGTCCGCAAAAATCAGAGACTAGTTCACTTCTCGCAATATCAAACCATTCGGCTCATGCTCGTTGAATACACCGGGGCTTCTCGAGACAATCATGACGTCCAGCAAGTGTGATCCATTGACTACGCCAGACGCCGCGGCTATTCACAAACTCGTCGAACAGTTGGAGATACTCCATGAGGAGATGCGCCAGCGATACGTCGACGCTGCCGACGCCCTCGAGCGGGTCCTTCCTTCCCATCGGCTCAGCGCCGCGAACCTGATTGACTACCTGACTCTCCGCGACTTCGAGTTGCGCGAGATTCAAGAGTCTTTGGCGCAACTCGGTCTGTCCTCCCTTGGTCGTGCCGAAGAGCACGTCATCACGACGCTCGAACGTGTGATCGACAACCTTCACGCCCTCGCCGGGGACGAACACGGACGCCGGACCGAATCGGCGGTCAGCTTCCAAGAAGGTCAGCAAATCCTGGCGGCGAACAGCTTGGCCCTGCTCGGCCCAAATCGGCCCGACCGTCCGGCACGGATCCTCGTCACCATGCCAACCGAGGCTGCAGTCGACTACGGACTCGTCGCCGACCTCGTGGCTCGTGGCATGGACTGTGCCCGCATCAATTGTGCACACGATAATCCCGATCAATGGCGCTGCATGGCCGAGAACGTCCGCCGGGCCGCCGAGGCGTTCGGACGAACATGTCGCGTGCTCATGGACCTACCCGGACCCAAGTTGCGAACGGGTCCAATCCAGCCCGGGCCCCGGGTGATCCGTCTGCGCCCCAAACGTGATCAGATGGGTCGGCTCATCGCGCCGGCAATGGCCGTGTTCTACTCCGATGATTTCGATCGGCGTGCGACGCCGCTCGAGCTCGAGGGTGCGACCTTCCTCCCCGTCGACCGCGAATGGCTCACGCTGCTTCGCCCCGAGGATCGTGTGACGTTGAACGACACCCGCGATGCCCACCGCGTGGCCACTGTCACGCGCGTGAGCGACACCCACGCGACGGTTGAGTTCGCGGACACGACGTATGTCGCGACCGGGATTCGACTCATCGCGCCGGGAGGCCGCGAGACACGCGTGGGACTGCTTCCGGCCCTTGAGCAGAGCATCGTCCTTCATCCCGGCGACGTTCTCACCCTCACCCAAGACCTCTCGCCAGTCGATCCTCGCGAGCTGCGCATTGGTTGCACTCTCCCCGACGCGCTGGCGGCAACTCGCACCGGTCAGCGCGTACTCTTCGACGACGGCAAGATCGATGGTCTCGTCGTCGACGTGCGTTGCGGAGAGATCGACGTCTCGATCGTCAGCGCCGCGCCTCGGGGAACCAAGCTGCGCGCCGAGAAGGGCATCAGTCTGCCCGACACCGACCTTGACGGCGTGGCGCTCGGGCCCGAGGACCTGCGTCTCCTGCCCGTCATTGTGGAGTGCGCTGACGTGGTGGGTCTCTCTTTCGCGCAACGCACCGACGACATAACCGCACTGCAGAGGCACCTTGAGGCGATCGGCGGCGCCGGACTCGGCATCGTATTGAAGATCGAGACGGTCCGCGGATTCGATCGACTGCCGGAGATGCTCCTGGCGGCGATGGCATCGGAGCGGGTCGGCGTCATGGTGGCGCGCGGCGACCTCGCCGTCGAGTGCGGATTCGAACGTCTCGCCGAGGTGCAAGAGGAGATTCTGTGGCTCTGTGAGGCGGCCCATATTCCGACGATCTGGGCGACGCAGGTTCTCGACCAGTTGGCACGCACAGGTCGGCCTTCTCGAGCTGAGATTTCTGATGCGTTTATGGCCGGCCGAGCAGAGTGCGTGATGTTGAACAAGGGACCCCACATCAGTGAGGCGGTCACTGCACTCGATGACATTCTTGGCCGAATGGATAGCTACCAGCACAAGAAGACGGCGCTGTTGCGACGACTCACCAGCTGGTCGCAGACGACGACGTGACGCGATGTCGACCGCACAACGAGCACCGTGACGGTTAGAGCCGGGAATGCTCGGTCGGTGAAGTGAATCGCGATGGGTTTGCAGGAGACATATTGTCTCCAACTCGATTAGACGTATTCGAGTTTCGAACGCGACACCACGGGCCCGAACAGTCCCTCATTTGAGGCCATATTTCCCCAACACCACGAGACGAGACCGACACAGGACTACACGATTCCTTGACAGACGACTATTCAGCGAAGCCACGAATGTGACTTGACGATTCGGAGCGAACTCCATTTGCGTCCCAGATACCCGGCCCCCCAGGAAGCCAAGGCACCGACCACGATGAAACCAAAGATGCCAACGATGTGCTCGTCGACGATCGGGTTAGTGGAACCACTAGGTTGGCCCCCTGCAACTTTTGCCGGCACCCACACTGCGGCCCACATCAACGCCAACATCAGCGCGCCCGCGACGGCGGCGGGGCGAATGGCGACACCGAGGATGAAGGCGAGCCCGACGCCCAGGAGTCCGACCATAAAGAGCCAATCCATCCCCGGCACACCGGCCAGTGACCGAAAAATCCCCTGAAAGGGTCCGACGTTAGCCCCGCTCAAGAAACCCTTGGTCGGCGACCCTCCATTGATCCACGCTTGTGAGCTCAGCGTTGAATAACCAAGACCGAAAGTCTTGTCGAGAAAAGCCCAGAGGAACTCAAATCCAATAGCAAGTCGAAGGCCGACGAGACCGATTACTGCCCATAAAGGACGAACCGGTTCCTCAACCTTTTGCTCTAACGCACGGAGTGACAGAGTTGGCTGAGTTGCGCCCTCTGTCGTAGTTGGAAGTTGTGAAACTTCACGAGTGACAGACATGGCCTGACCTCTTCCTGGAGAGCCAAGGACTGACTCCTCACTTATGACCCTACGCATATCGGTTTAATTCGCGTAGGGCCAAAAGTCACCTGCGAGAGCCAGAATGCAAGCGACGTGGTAACAGGGTGGCTAATGAGTTCGGTCACATCTGTGTGAATCCGACGTTCAAGATTGACACTCGTGAATCGCGACGGGTTTGCGGGAGACCAAATTATCTCCGACTCCGTCAGACGTATTCGAGTATCGAGCGCGACGCCACGGCCCTGAACAGGCCTCATATTTCCCCAACACCATGAGACGAGACCGACTCAAAACAACACGATTCCTTGAAGACAATGGACATGCGCAACGAGACCGACACAGAACAACCGATGGAAGGTTCCTTTTATTCCCAAGGCGCCGGGATCGAGACCAGACGGCCCACCAGTAAATGTGAACATTCGGCAGACAGTTGTCGAAACAGTTTCCGGAGTTGCTTGACACCGAAGCCGCCATCTGTCTTTGCTCTTAATGAGCGCGACGTTGCTCAAGTGCTCAAAGAGATCAGCAAACCGAGTGCTTGCTCCCTTAAGAGAAATGGTACATTCGCGATGAGGGGTGATTCATCACTTCGAGATGCCAGGTTCGGGACTTGCGTACTCGCGCGACGGTTCACACATCGAGCGAATGGTTCGCTCATACTTTTACAAGGAGAGGGCAATGAATATTTTGATGGTACTCACCTCGCACGATCAACTCGGCGCCAGCGGGAAGAAGACTGGACTCTGGCTGGAGGAATTCGCTGCGCCGTATTACGAGCTCATTGATGCCGGCGCCACGGTGGTGCTTGCCTCGCCGAAGGGCGACCAAGCTCCCATCGATCCGACCAGTGACGAGGCCGCTGCCCAGACCAACGCCACCGCGCGCTACCACGCAGACCCCGCAACGCAGAAATTGCTGGCACACACTGAACGGCTCAGTGAGGTCAACGCCAGCTCGTTCAGTGCTGTGTTCTACCCGGGTGGTCACGGCCCGTTGTGGGACCTTGTGGACGACCAGGATTCGTTGGCGCTGCTACGCGATTTTGACGCCGAGGGCAAGCCGATCGCCGCGGTCTGCCATGCACCGATCGCGCTCAAGAACCTTATGACCGACGCCGGAGGATACTTTCTCGATGGTCGAAATGTCACGGGGTTCTCGAATTCCGAAGAGTCCGCGGTTGGACTCACTGACGTGGTGCCCGAACTCCTGGAAGACGTGTTGATTGAACGTCGCGCCCACTATTCAAAGGGCGCGGTGGACTTCCAGCCGTACGTGGTCGTCGATGGCACGCTTATCACCGGCCAGAATCCGGCGTCGTCCGCCGAGGCGGCGGCGACGTTGCTGAAGATGCTGGCGGTCGGCCACCAATAACAAGGCCACTCGGCTTGACGCGATCGGTTAAGCCGACAAGTGGTCTAAGGCATCTTCGACTTCAGGGTAATGGTCTTGCCATCGACCACGAAGTTGCCGTACCCGTGATGGTGGATAGTCTTCGGTCGCTTCTGCTCGGGATTCATCCAGGCTTTGACCACTTCGAGGACAAAGAGGTTGTACTTATCTACCAGACTCGTGTCCACAACCCTGCATTCGAAGTTAGCGAAGCATTCGGCGATGAGGGGCGGCGCCACGAGTTCAGCTGGCCGCGGCGTGAGCCCGAACTTCTTGAACTTTTCCACCGTGCGGCCCGATGAATTCCCCACCTTGACGACGACGGGCGCCAATTCCACGGAGGGAATCGCGATCACGCACTCGTGCTCGGCCACCAACGCCGAAAAGCTGTAGTCCGCGCTGCTCACGACGCATGCCACGAGCGGCGGCACGAACTCGACCATCGTGTGCCAGGACATCGTCATCACATTGGACCGGCCGCCCTGAGCCGTGGTCAACAGCACGACGGGTCCCGGTTCAAGGAATTGATAGACCTCGGAGAGTGGAAGCGACACCATTTGCGACGGGCCGATCGAACGGGTAGTGCCGGCCCGACTTGCCTTGCGGGGCTTCGTAGACGGGCTCATTTCCAGGCGACAATCTGCGCCGGGCGCCGAGGGGTCGGCGGGGTCTCGCCAACGGGCCATCCGACGGCGATCGGCAGCGCGCAAGGCCACTCGGGCGATACACGCAACTCTTCCTTCACCTCGGCTCGGTTGAACAGGGGGCGGGCCGAGCCGATCGGACAAGTTCCGAGGCCGAGCGTCCACGCCGCCAGCATCAAGTTCTGCGCGGCGAGAAAGCAGTCCGGCACGCCATCGGCACTTGTGGCGTAAATCACGACCAACGCGGGAGCGCGGTGGAACAACTCAAAGTCGGGGCCGGAGGCCATCTGACGCAGCCGATCCATGTCCGGCAACCCGCTCTCGACGACCTCGATGACGGGGGGCTCGTTGAGCAGGAGTTGTTTTCCCTGCTCGGCGTAGCGGACGAGGACCTCCCGCTCCTGGATGACCACGAAGGCCCAGGGCTGGCAGTTGACGGCACTGGGAGCGTGGATGGCGGCGTCAACGAGGAAGTCGACGTTGTCGCGGGTCACTGGCTTGTCGTCATAGACCCGAACGGCGCGCCGCTGGTAGATCGCCTTCACGGCGTCCGCGGCTTCGATCGCTCTCGCCTCGCACGAGTGGCCAGGCGTGACGATGTTTGGATTCGAGCGGGCGGCGGTCATGGCCTACCCTTTCCGCTGGTCGTTACAGGCGACGGCATTTTCTTCGAGCCAGTGTGTCCCATAGGTACCCCTCCATCGGCGGACAGACGATCCCGATCAGTCGACTCGTCCACTCCACTAAGACTGTGGCCCCTTGGACGACGCGGTGGCCAGGGCCAATAGACCTTTGTCGTCAGGGGAATCCCTGCGACTGCCAACTGTGATGGCGTAATTGTCCATCATGTCCGACGGCGGGTCCCGGGCTGATGGTTTAATCGCGACCACTTGACCTTGCCGTCACAAGATCGTCTGAGACGATTGACTGCCAGATTGACTACCCCCCCAGCCGCAGCTCAAACACATCGCCGTTAGACCCTCGAAACTGAATAGTGGCTTGAGCTTGAAACGAACCCTGGTCTAGCCAACTGTCGAGCCACGAATTCAAACGAGAGAGGACTTCGGTGGATCTTGGTGGACATTCAACTCCTTGTGTCCAGCAAATCTGGACGTTGAGAGACGTCCCTGGACATTCTGAAAACACTCCCAAGGTGCCGGGATCGAGACCCGGGCGGCCCGCTGAGAAAGACTGAACGTTCACGCTCGACGCTCGTGGATTCCGACGCTCGCGGCGTCACGATAAGAAACGGGCGTCAAAATTGTTATTGCATAATCAGTATCCGAACAAAATTCGAAGAAACCACACGTGTCTGTTTGTTGCACACGACATCTAACTTCGTTTTTGACTCTCGGAGTGACCGACATTCTTCGAGTAGTTCATGCGCGCCACCTTGTACCAGCACAGAAGCGCTCATTACTGATGGAGTGATGGTGAAAACCGACGCCCTTGAAGTGCACGCATGGCAATAACTCAAGAAATAGCAAAGAATTCAGTGAATCAATTTTCAGTCCCGAGAATCTCCGAATCTGTCTTATCGGCGCCTCCCATGTCATCGACATCGGTCCGATCAGCGCCTCCCATGTCATCGACATCGGTCCGATCAGCGCCTCCCATGTCATCGACATCGGTCCGATCAGCGCCTCCCATGTCATCGGCGTCGATACGATCGGCGCCCCCCATGACGTCAGCGTCGATCCGATCCGACTTTCCCATCACGTCGGTCGTTTCGTCCGGCGCTGCCTTCTCTGATTCATTCCCTGTATTGTCCATACTCCTCCTCCAATGGATACCAACCGTATATTTGCATACGCGTTCCAGGTAATCAAGCGCTTGTCCGGACCTAACGCTCATGGATGAAGAGCCGCTTTAATCACTCCGTCTGGAAGCAAAACGGGATGGTCAGTCGACCGGAGTCTGACCCCTGCTACGACTGACCAAAGTGCTCATGGAGTTCTCTCGGGGATCGACGCAGATCGAGTTGCTCAATCCCCAGAAGTGGTCACTAACGTCGGGCTCTCGTTCGTCATCGCGGATTACGTTAAGAACTTCTGCAACCCCGGGCGCCGGCACAGTCCTTGGGGTTATCTCACGCCCAATGAATTCGGGACTCACCGCCTGAATCCGCCGACCCAAACCCTGACCCGATTCTCATAAACGTGGTCTACTCAACTAGGTATCGGCCAATATCAGGTACACCTCGAGGGAGCAAAGTTGGCGACAGCTGTCCCCTAACTTCAACGAGAAAAGTCGGATTGAGTATTTTGTCACCGTGCGTGCGTTCTCAACACCGACGAACTCGTCGTTGCAGATGCTCGAGCAACACTGACCCGGCCGCCTCTCGGTACCAGCGAGTATGACCAATGAAGTAGCCCTCGTAGGCGAGTTCGGCGTTGGCCCGCGATCGTACGACCTCAGCGAAATACTCAACTTCCGAGAGCGCGTACTCAAGGTGGACCACCGGTAGTACCGCGACGAGCGCGGCTAATTCAGACTCGTCGAGCGGCTGCACTTCTTCATACCCGTCCAGCAGCGCGTCGACGGCTTCGAGGTCCGCGACGGCGCCTCCGGTCCGCGCCAGATCGAGCCAGTCGACGGTGCTGCGCTCGAGCGCCACCGCCAGGTCGTGGATCGCAAAGGTGCGGTTCGCGAGTCCGAGGTCGAGCACGCCGGCCACGACGGCCTTCGAACCCGTTGAACTCCAGGTGAGGTTCGAGGCGTGCCAGTCCCCGTGGCCCCACTGCGGCACGAGCGCTCCCAGCAGCGGCGCGGCTTTCTCGATGATGGGCAGGTGGTAGCGGGCGAAGTCCTCGAGAAGGGAGCGATGCAGAACGGCGCGGGCGAGACCCGGGCGAGCGGCAACGAGCCGGGCGAGCGCGCCGAGCGGGTCACCGGAGGCGACGATCGCGGTCGAGTTCATCAGGACGCCCGGTTCGGACGCCGGCCACGGGAAATCTCTAGCGGCCCGATGGAAGCGCGCCAGCGCGCGACCCGCCGCCCGGGCGTGGTCGAGACCGGTGAAGGGATGCCATGACGGCACGTCGCGGTAGAGGTCCGCGCCCGTAGCCCTCTCGTGGACCTCGTAAAGGAAGTCACCGTCTAACACCACTGTGTCACCGTTCGCGCATTGAAGGACTGCGGGTAGTGCCTGACCCCGGGCCCGCAAGTAACTCGAGAACTGATGCTCGACGCGAAGTCGCTCCAGTGTGCGCACCGCTACGTGGTGACGCTTCACGAAGACCGTTTCGTTCGCGAAGTGAACGAGAGCCGCGGCGGACATCGGTCGTGGACTGCGCCACGTTACGACAGCCGCTTGGCTCGAGGACACCCCTTCGTGTTGATCGAAGTGACGAAGAACTGCCCGCACTTCGTTGTCGGTAAGCGTGGGCCAGTCCGCCTCGACGAGCGTCTGGCCCATCCCGTGCACGAGTCCACTGGTTGAACTTGCTGACATCTCGTTTTCCATCGTCCAATGGTGCTTCGAGATCATGTGGAGCGTCGTCGGTCTCGACGCCGGCGAGTGATTCTCGCGACGACGCCGCCGAGGAGCGTCACTGCACCCGCCACGAAGAACGAGCAGAGTGACGCGGACATCCAACTCGCCGGGCTGAAGTCGATGAGGCGCCCAACGCTCATCCATAGCGATACCCACCACGAGATATAACCGGGATTGATCAACTGATACGTGATGAAGCCCATGCTCCACGGCACCAACATTGCGACGCGTTTCGGCGCACGAAGCGACAGATTCCAGTGTCCGTGCGATAGTACAAAGAAGTCGACAATGAAGACGGCGGACATCGGAACGAAGACCGAACCTAGAAGAACGAGGAAGTTCTCGTAGTCAGCAACGTTGGTCCACAGCGCGAGCACCGTGGCGAGTGAGGCGATGCTCAGCGCCAGTACGCGCCGATCTAACAGCGGGCGAAAATTCTGGATTGACACGGCCGTCGAGTACACGTTGGCGAACGATTGATCGAGTTCGCGCGTCGCGAGAAGTGCGAAGCAGATCGACCCTAGCGGCACGGCGATGAACGCGCCGTAGATATTCGACGGGTTGCGCGCGACCGTCACGAGCGCTAGCAGTCCAATGATGTAGCAGAGGATCTGGGTGACGCTGTAGCCAACGAAGGTTCCCCAGAACGCCGTTCGTTCTGAGCGTGAGTGACGGGTGTAGTCCGCGGCCAGCGGGGCAAACGAGACGGCCGCCGCGACGACGGTATCGGTGGCGGCCCAGTACCCCGACCAAGTGCCGTGATCGAATGCGGGCAGCCGATAACGCACGAGCTCCACAAAGAGATAGCCAAGGACGACGGTCACGGCCGGGGTGGCAAAGCGGCGAAGGATGCGGACCGCACCGAGCGGGCGGAGCGTGAGCAGACTAGTGACCACTCCCGCAAGGACGATGTAACTCCAGCGCGGCAACGCTGGTGCCACTGTGTGGGCGGCCGTCGCGATCGTGACGAGCTCGAAGACGCCCCAGCCTAGGCACTGCACGACGTTGAGAATGGTGGGCAGATAAGAAAGTTCTGTGCCAAAGAGGCCCCGCAGCAGCACCATCGCCGGCGCCCCGGTACGAGCCCCGGCGACGCCGCTCAACGCGACCGCGAGCGTGCCCAGTATCGTGCCGAGCACGATTGCCGAGAGTCCCGCGACTAACGACAGCTCTGGGGTGCCGGTGCCCCCGGGCTGCAGCACGAAGATGGCTCCGGTAAAACCGAGCAGGCTCACGCCGAGGTTGCCCCACAGCCCGAACTGATCGAACAGTCCGAGCGCCTGAGGAACAGGCTCGTTAAGCGTGAACGGGACCTCGGAGTGCTTGTCGCCCACGACGATGGTGAACGACTCTGCATCTGACGTGGCTGACATGACTATCTCCTTACGCCGGCATTACCCGGTCAAGTTCAAACGGTCGGTGGCGCTACGGCCAATGCTGGCCAGCCACCCTCTCAGCCCAGTACATCCGAGCTCCCGTATGGATCAATCAATAATTTACCACGGAGTTTCGCCGCTAACGAGAGCTTCTTGGCTCCCGCCGCGAATGAGAACTCCACGCATCGTGAGCATCCTTGCGCCATGAATGGGTGAACCCCGTGACACCAGTCGCTCGCTGAGGTGGAAACGGATCAGCAACCAACTGACCGGCGAAGTTCGCTTGGCATCCGGTAGTGACCCGCAATCGGGATGCGGGGTTCGTACGCCACGCTTGGTCGAGATAGAAAATAGGACGGTTGAAACGCCCCTACATTGCGAATCCATTCGTGCACTCGCCAATTCCGTGAGCAATGTTCGATGAAACACTTTCTGCAGTTGGATAAGTGCATTCGAACACTTACGCGGCGACGTCGTTCCTGTCCTGCCAGCCCCTTGACTCGTACGAGTCGAGAGGCTGGTTTGCGTTGCGTACCCTCACGCCTGTTGTATTAGTGCCACCCGCGCAGCGCTCGACGCAGTACCGCGTCGTAACCCTCAAGGCCTTCGTGGCTGAGGCGCGCTTCGGGTCCCGCGGCAATGCCGACGCGCTCGGGAATCACTCCCCAAAGCTCCACTTTCTGTTCCTTCCACCAAGCGATCGCTGCTTCGAGGTCGTTCGTGCCCAGTCGCGCGGCGCAGATCACGACGCCTCGCGGTATGCGAGTGGGGATGAGCTCGAGTGTGGCGAGAACACGCGAGTACTCAACGCCTCCCGCGCGCGTCGGGACGACTACGGCGTCGGCTAGAGCGACGACCGACTGAGTGATCCGCTCGTTACCCGGTGGCGTGTCGACGATTGCCAGGCCCTCGACTCGCCCCATGGCCCTTGTCGCGGTACGTTCAGACGGGGCCTCGACGACAGTTATGCCAGGAAGGGGCCACGTTTCAAGCCACTCGGCCGACGACGCCTGCGGGTCGGCGTCGATGAGCGTTACGGGGTCGTATCCCCGCTCTACTGCAGCGGCGCACAAGTAAATCGAGGACGTCGACTTCCCGACCCCGCCCTTCAATGACGTCACGATGATATTCATAGACGGCATGCTACGACTCCTTCACAAGATCATGGCCAATGAATCGCGAAGGGTTTGCGGGAGACCAAATTGTCTCCAACTCGGCCGCACACATTCGAGAACGGGAAGTGCCTCCGGACCTTCGACCGGGCTCTGATTAGCCAAACGCGACATCGAGCTCGAGTGTCCGCGGAATCGACCGTGAAGCGCCTTACTGCCGCCTTGATGGCCCCGGAGCTCGTCGCCTCTGGTTCATCTGCCCTACTCGGAAATGGTCCACCGTCATCTTGCACCGACCGGTCGTTGCGAGGAAAATCGACCTGTGACGAACCGGACGATGTCCTCCCTGCAAGATGAATCAATAGCCGTGATGCGCGACGAGTTGAAAATGGCGATCGAACACCGAGGGCTGGAGCTCTACTACCAGCCTCTCGTAGATCTGGAGAGCGAGAGACTTCGAGGATTCGAGGCACTCGTCAGACTCTCCCATCCCACCCTGGGCGTCATTCCCGCAGCCGACTTCGTTCCTCTCGCAGAAAAGTACGGGCTGATTCGCGCTCTTGACGACTGGGTGCTCTCGACGGCATGTGAGCAACTCGCGGTCTGGCAGGCTGATGAACTTGTCGGACTGGACGTCGATCTTGCGATCAATATTTCCGGATCGACGGCCAATGGAAGCACTCTCGGTTCCCGACTCCAGAGAGCCATCGCGGCCACCGGGGCCAATCCCGCCGGGCTCGTAGTCGAGATCACCGAAAGTCAGCAGGGCGAGCCTCATGCGTCAGCCCGGAGCGTTGCCGCGCTTCACGATCTCGGCGTTCGGGTGGCTCTTGACGACTTTGGTATGTCCTTCGCGACGTTTTCCCGACTCCGATCGCTGGATTTTGACATCGTCAAGATTGACCGAAGCCTGACGTCGGTGATTTCTACCAAACTTGGACAAGGATTTCTTCGCGTGGTTGTGGACATATGTCATGAGAAGGGTTCGACGATCGTCGCCGAAGGGATCGAAACCGGACACCAAGCACGACTGGCCACGGAATTGGGCTGCGATCTCGGACAGGGGTACTTATGGTCGCATGCGCTGCCCGCACCTGAGGCAGAACGACTCCTCGTAGCGGGGTGGGTCGGAAGGTCTGCATCATGTCTGCGTGCCGCAGAAAGATACCAGAAGGACCATCTCCGAGACATGCAACTTTTGGCGGTGAGGAGTGCTTGATGCGACGCGTTCAGGGGGATTCGTCGATTCTCCTTGGCAGGGGTCAGTGCATTCTTCGTCGACTCAGTTCAGATGATGGTCCATCGATTGTGGCGTCTTACCGAACATTGTCAAGGACGTCACGGACCTTGATGAGAAGGAGTTGCTCCGAGAACGGCTTTTCGAGAAGCGCGATCTCCTCGTCCAAGGTCGGACCGAGCACCGGCCGCGCGTAGCCCGACATATAGAGCACCGGCAGTCCGGGGCGAAACTCTTGGATCCTGGCCGCAACTTCTTTACCGAGCATCTGCGGCATGATCACATCGGTCAAGAGCAGGTCGATCACTCCCGTGTGGCGTTCGACCAAGGCAATCGCCTCGGGGCCGTTCGCGCTCGTCAGTACGACGTAGCCATTGCGAGAAAGGATCCTGCGCGCCACCTCTCGTAAAGCGTCCTCATCTTCAACGACAAGAACCGTCTCGGTCCCGTGGAGATCGCGAGGTTCAGTGAGGGAACGACCGATTGTCGGAGTCCGGTCGGTGGTCGGGAGTAGTACTCGACAGGTCGTTCCGATACCGGGTTCGGAGAAGAGCTGGATCTCGCCACCGGCTTGAGCGACGATTCCGAACACCGTCGGCAATCCGAGGCCGGTGCCCTCGCCGCGGGGCTTGGTCGTGAAGAACGGCTCAAAGACGTGGTCGAGCACGGCTCGCTCCATGCCAGAGCCGGTGTCACTGACGCGCAGCCGGACGTAGCGACCGGGGGCCAATCCCGCGTTTGTCTCTGTGTATGCCTCGTCGATTTCGCTGTTCTCAGTGTCGATGGTGAGGAGACCCCCGTCGGGCATCGCATCACGCGCGTTCACCGCCAGGTTCACGAGCACCTGTTCAAGCTGTCCGGGGTCTGCTTCCACGAACGACGGATCTGTCGAGAGCGAGATGACGAGCTCGACGTGTTCGCCGATCGTTCGACGAAGGAGCTGCTCGACAGCAACAATCACCTGGTTCAAGTCGAATATCACCGGCTGCAGCACCTTCCGGCCGGCGAACGCGAGGAGCTGGCGTGTGAGTTCGGCTGCGCGTTCGGCCGCCACGCGGATCTGCCCGAGATCATTTTGAGCTGCCTCTTTGTCATCGAGCTCTTCGCTCACGAACGACGCATAGTTCGTAATAACGGCCAAAAGATTATTGAAGTCGTGCGCAACACCTCCGGCGAGTTGGCCAAGACTCTCCATGCGTTGCGACTGATGAAGTTGCCCCTCAAGACGCTCGTGTTCGACTTCCGCTTCCAGACGCCCGCGTTCGGCTTCGGTCTTCTCGCCTTCGTCCGTGACGCGTTCGACTTCGGTTTCAAGACGCTCGCGTTCGACTTCGGCTTCAAGACGCTCGCGTTCGACTTCGGCTTCCAGGCGCACGCGTTCGGCTTCGGCTTCGAGGCGCACGCGTTCGGCTTCCTTCTTCTCCCCCTCGGCCTTGACGCGATCGGCTTCGGCTTCGAGGCGCACTCGTTCGGCTTCGAGGCGCACTCGTTCAGCCGTGACGCG
>Ga0209483_1000441_pt1 | contig 36800 bp, 29 predicted proteins | sample NGEPerA_FD_184508 | JGI IMG/M metagenome (GOLD analysis project Ga0209483, IMG submission 184508) | Arctic peat soil microbial communities from the Barrow Environmental Observatory site, Barrow, Alaska, USA - NGEE PermafrostL2-A... | ecosystem: Environmental > Terrestrial > Soil > Wetlands >...
GACAAGTTCCCGCTCCATCTCAAAGAATCCGAGTGGCGTTGGAATCATCGCCGTGATAACCTCTATGCGTTGCTCTTGAAAAATACCCGTTCACTCCCGCTCAACTAGGAAAGACCCTTATTTAATGAGCTTGACACAAACGAGACAAATGAATTAACCTTAGACTCGCTAGTTCACCAAGGTTTTTTTGTGAGAAAGAATGATTATGAATTGGACATTTAAGATTCATCCGAGCTTGGTTCTGCTGGGTGTTTTGGCCTTCAACTTCGCTAACAGCTCTCCGACTAACGCTGCCAATTGTGATCCGTCTCCATCGGGTTTGGTGTCCTGGTGGCCGGCGGAAGGCAACGCCACCGATATTATCGGCGGCAGCAATGGAGTGGTCGAACCTGGAGTGACCTTTACGGCGGGAATGGTGGGCCAATGTTTCAGTTTCGATGGGGTTCCCGGGGCATGTGTTTTAAACCACAGCACGCCGTCGCTGACGAGCATTCAGAATTCCTTCACGATGGAGTTTTGGGCGTATCCAAAGGCGGGGATTGTCATGGTGCCGCTTAATGGACCGCTCGCCAACCACGGGCAGCAGTTCGCGATTTTCCCAGATTATGGCGGATTAAATGCGCAGGCGGGAGCCGGGGTGAGTGTGGGGACGAACGGCATCTCCGTCATCGAGTCGGCCCCTTATTACCTGCCATCATTGTTGAACTACACCAATTTTCTGAATGGGTGGGTGCATGTGGCAGTGGTGTATGTGAACAAGCAGCCGACGCTGTATGTGAATGGGGTGAATGTCGCGACGGGAATCGCCAGCACCCGGACGTTTGTTTATCCGTCCAAGGATTTTGGTGGTTTTACCGCCTCTCCGTATAACTCGTATGGCCCGTATTACGGACTGCTGGATGAGGTCAGCATCTACAACCGTGCTCTGATCCCGGCTGAGATTGCCGCAATCTACAGCGCCGGAAGCAGCGGGAAGTGTTTCGCGCAGAATCCACCATTAATCACGGTGCAACCGGTCAGTCAGACGAATTGGGTGGGAACTTTGGTGGTTTTTAGCGTTTCCGCCAGCAGCACAGTGCCCCTGAGTTACCAATGGTTCTATGGCACCAACGCGCTCAATCAGCAGACCAACTCGACCTTGATTCTGACCAATGTTCAGTCTGGTCAGTCAGGTAGTTACTCGGTGCTGGTGAGCAATGGCGCTGGTTCGACCAATAGTAACCCAGCCATGTTGATTGTGAACCCAGCCCCGCCCTGTGATGCGCCATCGGGCATGATTTCATGGTGGCCGGGAGAAGGGAACACCGCTGATATAATTGGAGGCAGCAATGGTGTAATTAATTCGGGAGTGACATTTACGGCAGGAATAGTAGGACAGTGTTTTAGCTTCGATGGTGCCTCCGGATGTATCCTAAATGACAATACCCCATCTTTGACGAACATTCAGAATTCCTTCACGATAGAATTTTGGGCCCATCCGCAAAAGGGCTTCCGCATGTTGGCGGAAGGCACAGGGCTTGCCAATTTCGGGCAGAGTTATGCTGTTTTCCCAGACTTCGGCGGAAGCGATGGCAAGGCCGGCGTTGGTGTAAGCGTGGGCACGAATGGCATTTCAGTCGTTGAGCATGCATACAATTACCTTCCATCCGTGTTAAGTTACACAAATTTACTCAATGGGTGGATACATGTGGCCGTGGTCTATGCAAACAAACAACCCACGTTGTATGTGAATGGAGTTAATGTCAGAAAGGGAGTCACCAGCACCCGGACATTTGTTTATCCTTCCAAGGATTTCGGGAGTTCAACCGTCTCGCCTTGGAACACATATGGTGCTTATGCCGGACTGCTGGATGAAATCAGCATTTATAACCGCGCCCTGACATCGGATGAGATTTTAGCTATATTCAGCGCCGGCAGTGAGGGGAAATGCTCAGCGGTTATCCTACCCAAAACTGCTATTGGGGCGACGACGGCAACAAACGGCTTCGTGATTGGAGTGAATCTCACAGACGGCGGCTACGGTTACACGAATACACCGCTGGTTCGGTTCATTGGCGGAGGTGGCAGCGGGGCGGCGGGTTTTGCGATAGTCAGCAATGGCGTGGTCACGAGTATCACTATCACCAATGCCGGATATGGCTATACCAATGCCCCGGTGGTGGTTCTTGACCCGCCATTTATTTTCAATCCTTTCCTGGGTATTGCGCCCATGTCGTTCCTAACCTTTTCCAATCTGACCGTGGGTGGCATCTACCAATTACAGCGGTTTCAGGCATGGTATTGGACGAATCTGCCGGTGAATTTTACGGCCACCAACGCGTTCTACACGCAAATGGTCGCGGGCGTGGTAGGCAGCGGAGATTACCGGCTGGCACTCAATCCGGTGCCAGCACAGGCGTTCGCCACGCCGCAGGTGGTCAATGGCTTTTTCGTCGGCGCAACGGTCACCAGCGGCGGTTCCGGCTACGTCACCAGTCCGGCGGTCAGTATCGTTGGCGGTGGCGGCACCAATGCCACGGCAATTTCCTATATTTCCGGCAGTGTCGTGACCGGCATCAGCGCTGTCAATCCGGGCACCGGCTACACCAATTCGCCAACGGTTCGGATTGCTCCGCCGCCGGCTGCCGCCGTGTTCCCGGCGGTTTTGCCGGTAATGCGGGTAGATTCCGCAAGTCTGGTTCCCTATGCCAACAATTATCAAATTCAATTCATGCCAAACCTTGGTGGAAGCTGGGTGAATTGGGATGGCGGATTATTCGTCCCTACGGATGCGACCAATTCGCAATTTCTTTTCATTACCAATGACATCGGCTTTTTCCGGCTGCAATATGGCCCATAAGCTGTGCAGGCGAAACGCAACAATTGTATTGGAACCTTCCGAGTGCAGGTTGGGAAATAGGGCGCGTCCAAACATCTGTTCAAAGACGATGCTACTATCGTGAATAGAATTCTGCGAAAGCATCCCAGGCTGTCGCCTCTTTCCATTCCGGCACGAGGTTGACGGCGGGTTGGGTGTTGATACGTTTGAGCGGTTCGCTGAAATCCGTCTGCCGCGACCATTGCCATTCGCACGCCCACCCCGTCCGTATCTTCACCTCGCGCGCGACGCGTTGCGTGAATTCGCCCTGCGATTCGACGTAGCCGCTCGGATTGATTTTCAGCAACGGCGCTTTCGCGGCGGCGACGCGGCTGACAAAAGCAGCGTAAGCCAGCGCCAGCAGGTCCACATGAATGTTGTCGCGGACATAATCGGGGGTTTTTACTTCGGCCATTTTCCCGGCCTGCCAGTCCCGCATCAGATAGGCCGTGAAGCGCGCTTCTTCAAACGGTCCGAACGGATTCGGGATGACAAATTTTCCCAACCTCACCTCCATCGCGTTGCAAACTCCGCGGAATTTCTGGAACGTCAGTGCCTTGGAAAGCCCGTAAGGCGAGGCGGCCACCAGTGGTTCCGTGCCGGTGCCTTCGTCGTTTTCAAAAACACTGCCGGTGAGGACAACGGCTTTCATCCCGTGTTCGTTCATCGCGGCCAGGACGGCGCGCAAGTTGTGCGTGTTGTTTTGCACGGCCCGCAGCGCGTCGAAATCAGGGCTTTTGTAATTGGTCACGTCGGCGGCGTGATGGCAGAGCAGGACAAAATCGTGTCTGCGGATGACGTTCAAAAAATCTTCCGAGCCGAATGACATTTGCGGAATGAGCTGGCAGAAGGGCTTCAGCTTTTCAATCCGCCGGCCGCGTGCCCCGGTGTAATCCGCCAAATTTTTGGTGACCGGGCAGACAACTTCATGACCGGCGGCGGCGAGGGTTTTGACGAACCAGAAGCCCGTGAACGAACTCGCGCCGGTGAACAGAATTTTCATGGCAGTTCCGCCAGCAGCGGCAGTTGCCGGTCGCGTTCGGACAACGTCGCGTCCGCCAGCGGCCAGCGGATGCCGACCGCCGTATCGTTCCAGCGGAGGCCGCGCGCGAGGCCGGAATGATAAAATTCCGACATCTGGTAAAACACCTCGCAGTTGTCGGCGAGGCACTGGAAGCCGTGGGCGAAACCGCCGGGAACGTAAAGCTGGCGGCGGTTTTCGGCGGACAGCTCAAAGCCTTCCCATTGGCCAAACGTCGGCGAATCGTGGCGCACGTCCACGAGCGCGTCAAAAATTTTTCCGGCGGCGCAGCGGATCAGTTTGATCTCCGGCTTCGGTTCCGCCTGGAAGTGCATCCCGCGGATCATGCCGCGTTTTTTGGTGAGCGTGAGATTGCATTGCGGCCAGCGCGTGTTCAAGCCGTGCTGCGCGAATTCATTCTCGCAAAACGTCCGGGCGAAAAATCCACGCTCATCCTCGCGCAACTCGAGTTCAATAAGCCAGACGCCGGATAGGGTTGTCGGTGAAAATTTCATGCTAGGCAGTTGATAAACCACTGACGGACACGGTCCATTGCATTGATTCAAACAAAGCAAAATTAGCAAATCGCTGGTAAAATTGAAGACAATTTGGATTAAACGGTCAACGGTCGAAATTTTCCACCATCAGCGTTAGCCGTAATTGACAGTGCCAGCAGGCTGGACTCAAAACAACCAAAAACGCGAAGCGATGAAAAAAATGCCGTTGCCGACAATGATCAATGTTCAAAAGCTGGCCGGCACTGATTAAATCGCGGGTGATTCATGCTCCGCAGAACCGCATGAACTTTATGCCGCTCTGACTTTTGAAACGGGTTCTCAGTGCTAAAACTGTTGTAACTTGACGGCTAATTTCTTCGTCAAACGAGAGAATGCAAATCTCGATGCTGCGGTGGATTTTTTTGTGTTCTGCGCTGGTGTGGGATTTGGTTCTTTCGCCCCGCGCCCGTGCAGTAACGATTTTGTCAGGTCCATCCTTTACGCCGGCGACCAATGCTCCGCTGGCAGGCACGCTCCAGTTGACCACCGATGTGGCTTCGAGGGTCAGCGTTTTGGTCAGTGACGGGATGGACGTTTGGGAAACGGACTTCTATGATTTTGTCACGACGCATACGGTGCCGTTGTATGGATTCAAGCCGGATGAGACCAACCTGATCCAGGTCACCGTTTACAACGAATATCAAAACGCCTACACCGCTCCGCAACTGTTGACTTTTGTGACCGCACCTTTGCCGTCGGATTTTCCCCATAGTGCTGTCTTGACGAGCGATCCGAGCCAGATGGAGCCGGGATATACCCTGTTCGTCATTGAAAACCGATATAGCGGCAATGCCTACATCACCATCATGGACAACTTGGGCCAGGTGGTTTGGTATCGCAAAGCATTGCAGTCCAGCGATGTTGACGTGGAACAACTGGATGACGGCAACCTGTTCATTCATGAGCAGCCGCCGGCGAACCGTTTCCTGGAGACGGACTTGCTCGGAAATACGGTCCAGACTTGGAATGCAGCAGCCAACTATCCCATAAACAGCCATGTAGGTTTCATCACCAGTCATGGCACCATCCTTTACTTGAGTGATGTCAGCGAGGTGGTGTCCAACTTTCCCGGTTATAGCAAGTTCCCCATAACCAGCACCACCGGCACCAATGTGTCACCGAAAACCGTCTCCGTGGATGACAACCCCGTTGTGGAGATTTCCATTACCAACGGCGCGCTGCTCAACGTCTGGTCGCCGTTGACGAACGGCTTCATAGATCCGACCCGCTTGACCTACTTAACCGGCGATTTTCCATCGCCGCTTTCTGGCACATTGGATACCGAGCATGCCAACGCAGTCGTTGACGATACCAACGACAATTCCATCATTTTGTCACTACGCGACGAGAATGCCATTTTCAAATTCTCGAGAACCAACGGACTGAAATGGATTCTGGCGCCGCCCGTCGGCTGGCCGACGAATTTCCAACGTTACCTGCTGTCCCCCGTAGGCAGTCCGTTCGAGTGGTCCTACGGCCAGCATGCGCCGGAGTTGACGCCCCAAGGCACCTTATTGGTCTTTGATGACGGCGAATGGCGGGCCAGTCCCTTTGACCCACCCGTGCCGGATCCGGACAACTACAGCCGCGCCGTGGAATACAGCATTGATGAAACGAACATGACGATCTCCCAAGATTGGGACTCTTACGATTCCGGCCATGGGAGCGGCGACCGGCTTTATTCAACCATCATGGGCAATGCGGATTGGCTGCCGCAGCATCACAATGTCCTCGCTACGTATGCGTGGATCAATTATACCAACGGCGTGTTGTTAAATCCGTCCCCTGCGACCATGGCACGGATCGTTGAATATACGCATGACCTTGTGCCGCAGGTGGTGTTCGATCTTTCCTTTTGGTTCTACGGCATCACTCCAAAGGGCGACGGCTATTATTGTTATCGCAGCCATCGGATTCCCGATCTCTATGCTCATCCTGCCGAGCCGGTCACCAACTTAGTTCTCAGTGACCAAGACCAGACGCCCCGTCTGGAATTTTCCGCGGACCCGACCCACAGCTATGTGATTCAGGCCTCCACCGACCTGACAAATTGGACGACCATTGGCTCCGCGATGCAGGAAGAGACCGTCGGTGGTTTTTATTTTGATGATCTGCAGGCCGATCAATTTGCCGACCGCTTCTATCGCGTGCTTACGCAGTAAAACCGCACGTCGGTGATTCAGGACATTAACGCTCGGTCGCAGCGGATGAGTTTGATCTCCGGTTTCGGCTCCGCCTGAAAATGCATGCCTCGGATTGCGCCGCGCTTTTTGGTGAGCGTGAGATGGCATTGCGGCCACGCCGTGTTCAATCCCAGCGCGGCAAATTCCCTTTCGCAAAACGTCCGCGCGAGAAAGCCGCGCTTGTCGCGCGCTGTTCGAGTTCAATCAGCCAGAGTCCGGCCAGCGAGGTGCGGGAAAATTTCATTTTACACGACCTTCACGCGCGGGATGGGAATGATGAATTTGCCGCCGCCATCGCGGTAGGCTTTTTGCTGCGCGAGGATTTCTTCGGCGAAATTCCACGTCAGCAGCAGTGTGAAATCAGGATGTTTTTCCAAAAGCATCTCCGGCGGCAGAATTGGAATGTGCTGTCCTGGCATCAGCCGGCCCTGCTTGTAAGTGCTGCGATCCACGACGAAGTCGAGCGATTCCCTGCCGAGTCCGAAAAAATTGATCAGCGTGCTGCCTTTGGCCGACGCGCCGTAGGCCGCGACCGTTTTGCCCTGCTGTTTGAGCTGCGCGAGCAGTGCGCGCAGCGAGCGTTTTATTTCCAGCACCTGCGCGACAAAATTTTCGTAATACGCGAGCGAGCCAACGCCTTTTGATTTTTCGCCGGCCAGCATATTTTTTACCGACGTTTCGACGCCGTGTGCGCCCGCGTGGCCGGCAAACAGGCGCAGCGACCCGCCGTGGATGGACTGATGTTCGACGCGGAAAATGTCCAGCCCGTGGCGTGCGAACAGCGGTTGCAGCGCCGTGAGCGTGAAATAAAAAAAGTGCTCGTGATAAATCGTGTCGAACTCGGCATGTTCGATGAAATCCACGCCGTAGGGAAATTCCAGCACGATCCGGCCGTGCGGCTGGAGCAGCGTCTTGAGGCCGGCGACGAAATCGTTCGTGTCCGGAGCGTGCGCGAAAACATTGTTGCCCAAAATCAAATCCGCCGATTTGTTTGCGGCGGCCAGTTGTTGCGCCAGCGGCTGGCCGAAAAATTTCAACAGCGTCTCGATGCCTTTTTCGCGGGCGACCGTGGCGATGTTCGCCGCCGGCTCGATGCCGAGGCAGGGAATTTTTGCGCGCACGAAATTTTGCAGCAAATAGCCGTCGTTGCTGGCGATTTCGATGACGTGGCTCTGCGCGTTCAGGCCGAATTCGGCAATGTGCTTTTCCGCCGCCGCGCGGGCGTGGCGCAGCAGCGCGTCGGAAAACGACGAAAAATAAAGATATTCGGAAAAAAGTTGCACCGGCGGCACCAGTTCGAGGATTTGCAGCAGCCAGCACGACTGGCAGACGGCAAGGCGCAGCTGAAATTTCGGTTCGGGCTTCGCCAGGTCTTCCGCGCGTAGCAAATTGTTCGCGAGCGGCTGGAGGCCAAGGTCGAGAACCAGCGCGCCGTGCGTGCCGCCGCAGGAGCGGCATTGAAAGTTCGTTTCCGGGGCGTGAGATTTCATGCTTTGGCAGTGGACAATTTTTTCTTCAAGGCGCGGAGGCGCACGAACTGGTCGCCGTCGAAATCCTTCAGGCTGAATTTGTGCTCCTGATATTTTTTCAAAAGTTCTTCGAGGCCGGTCTGTAAATTATATTTGAGCCGGAATTCGGGGAACAACGAGTAGAGCTTGTCGAACTTCACACGATAGTTGCGCGGATCAGGACCGACTTCGCCGGTGTAAACTATTTTCGCCTTCGGCACGAGGTGCTGCACGGCGTTGCCCACGTCGCGGACCTGATAATTTTGTTCGTTCGCGCCGATGTTGACGGCCTGGTTGTGAATTTTTCCGCGCGGCGCCTCGGCGAACAGCACGAACGCGCGGGCGATATCGTGGCAATGAACGAGCGGCCGCCACGGCGAACCGTCGCTCATGATGCGGATGTCGCCGCGCGCGATGGCGCACGCGAGGAGATTGTTGACGACCAGATCAATCCGCAAATTCGGCGAATAGCCATAAGCCGTGGAGTTGCGCAAAAACACGGGCGAAAAATTTTTGTCCGCGAGCGGTGCGACTTGCCGTTCGGTTTCGACCTTGGAAACGGCGTAGGCGGAAACGGGATTGAACTTGGCGCTTTCGTCCAAGTCGAGCGTTTCGCCTTTGCCGTAAACCGAGCAGCTTCCCGAAAATAAATATCTTGGCACGCCGGCGGCCTTGGCACGGCGCGCGAGTTCGATGGAGCCGTCGCGATTTGTATCGTAGGTCAATTTCTCGTCGAGGTCGCCCATCGGGTCGTTGGAAATCGCGGCGAGATGGCAAATGGCGTCGAAGCCCTGCAAGTCGTGTTCGGTGAGCGTGCGGAAATCGGCGGTGATTTCCTTGTCGGCGAGCGGCAACGGTTCCCAGCTATTGGCATCAAAATAGCCAATATCCACGCCGGTGACGTGATGTCCGGCCGCCTTCAAAAGCCTGATCAAATGTGGCCCGATGTAGCCGCGATGGCCGGTTACGAGAATTTTCATCCGGTCATTCTTGCCGGACTATTTCAATTGGGTCAAAACTTTTTCGGAAATTTTTGCGCCGATGGCGAGCGATGCCGTGGCGGCTGGAGACGGCGCATTGACCACATGCAGGATGCTGCGCGCCTCCTCGAAGTGAAAATCCTCGATCAATTTTCCGTCCGCCAGCATCGCCTGCGCACGCACGCCCGCGCCGCCAGTTTCCAAATCCTCCGTGCGGATTTCCGGCACGAGTTTTTGCAGCGAGCGGGCGAACTCCGTTTTGGAAAGCGAACGGTGGATTTCATAGCCGCACATGCTCGGATACTTGACGAGAAACTTCCACAGGCCGGGATAAAAAAGCGATTCCGCGAGGTCGCGAAAATTCACGTCCGTCCATTTGTAACCTTCGCGCGCGAAGGCCAGCACGGCGTTAGGCCCGGCCTCGATGCCGCCGTGAATAAGCCGCGTGAAATGGACGCCAAGAAACGAGAATTTCGGGTCGGGCACCGGGTAAATCAAATTTCGCACGAGAAACTGCCGCGCCTTTTTGATTTGAAAATACTCGCCGCGAAACGGGACAATTTTCGCCGTCGGCGTTTGCCCCGCCGCACGCACCAAGCGGTCGGCGTGCAGGCCGCCGCAGGTGACCACAAATTTCGTTTGAAAATCTCCGGCGGAAGTTTCCACCGTCCAGTTGCCGGAACTTGAAATAATTTTTTGGACGCGCGTGTTGAGCTTGATCTCGCCGCCGCGCTGGCGGATGAGTTCGCCAAGTTTTTCGCACACGCCCGGATAATCCACGATGCCTTCCTGCGGCACATGAATCGCCGCGAGGCCGGCGGCGTGCGGCTCGATTTCCTTGATTTGCGCGGGCGTCAATTTGCGCAGGCCTTGCAGTCCGTTCGCATTGCCGCGCTCCCACAAATTTTCCAGCCGGGGCAGTTCGCTTTCTTCGGTGGCCACGACAATTTTTCCGCACTGCTCGTGTGCGATGCCGTGTGCGCGGCAAAACTCAATCATTTGTTTCAGCCCGCCAACGCTCAACTTCGCCTTTTCCGAACCGGGTTTGTAATAAAGGCCGGAATGCAGCACGCCGCTGTTGTTGCCGGTCTGGTGCGCGGCGAGTTTGGACTCTTTTTCGAGCAGCAAAATCTTCAACTGCGGCCGCGCTTCAAGCAGGCGGTGTGCCGTGGCCAAGCCGACAATGCCGCCGCCTGCAACCGTGACATCGTAGTTCATGTCATTTCAACCAGGGCGCATGGCCAGACTCGACCAGTTGCGTGAGATAATCGCGGTCGCGCTGCGTGTCCATGCAGCCCCAGAAACCCTGGTGCTTGTGGATGTTCAACTGGCCGTCGCGCGCCAGCTTCACGAGCGGATCGCGTTCGAGCACGCAACTTTCATCCTCGGACAGCCGTTTCAGAAAATCGTGCTGGAAGAAAAAGAAACCGGCGTTGATCCAATGGCCTTCGAGATCCGGTTTTTCCGCAAATTCAACCACGCGGTTGCCATTCACTTTGATCTCGCCGAAACGCGAGGGCGGGTTGATGCCGAGGACGGTGCCAAGTTTGTTTTGCGCGAGATGATAACTGAATTCTTCGGTGAGACTGGCGTCGGTCAGGCCGTCGCCGTAAGTCACGGCAAAATGTTTGGCGGCCCCAAGATATTTGCGCGCTGCCTGCGCAATGCGGCTGCCGGTCATATTTTTTTCGCCGGTGTAGGCGAGCGTCACGTCCCAGTCGAGATTGTGCCGGTGCTCGTGGACGGTCACTTCGTTGGTCTTGAGCTTGATGGTGCAGTCGGCGTTGTGCAGGTGGAAATCGCGGAAATAATCCTTCACAACCTCCGCCTTGAAACCGAGGCACAGCACGAAGCGGCGGAAACCGTGCCGCGCGTAAATCTGCATGACGTGCCAGAGGATCGGATGTTCGCCGACGGGAACCATCGGCTTGGGGCGAAATTCGGTTTCTTCCTTGATGCGCGTGCCCAGGCCGCCGCACAGGATGAATACAGGAACGTCCGCAGTGTTCATGCGCCCAATCTGGCGAAATGTCCGTGCCAATGAAAGCCCGAACTTGTTTGCCGCCGCCATTTTGACTTAAACTGGCCGCGCGTGAAATCCAAAATCCTCACCGTCATCCCGGTTTTTAACGGCGAAGAATTTATCGCGCAAACTTTGGCCTCTGTCGCGCGGCAGACGCTGCGGCCCGACCGTGTCGTCGTGCTGGACAATTGCTCCACCGACCGCACGCCGGAAATTGTTAAAAATTTCACCGGCATCCAATGCGAATTCACCCGCAATGAAAAAAATCTTGGTCTGTTTGGGAACTTGAACCGCGCGCTCGATTTCGCCAGCGAGACGGAATATCTCCAAATCCTTCATGCCGACGACACCATCGGGCCGGAATTTTACGAGGTGATGACGCGCGCGCTCGCGGACTGCGGCGGGCGCGGCATGGCGTGGTCGCTCGACGAACGCATTGACGAAAACAACCGGCACTTGAGTTTTTCTGGCGAGGCGGATGGAAAAATTGAAGTGCTGGACAAGGATGTTTTTTTGCAGCGCAAAGCTGAATTGGGCAACCAATCTTTTTGCGCGGTGCTTTTTAAGACCAACGGCCAGCCTTCACCGTGCCGGTTTCGGGAGGATTTTCCAATTTTGGGCGACACGATTTTTTGGGCGGCTTACGGCGCGCAATGCGAAAAAATCGTCCATGTCCGCCGTGCGCTGGCGCAATACCGCTGGCACGGCGGCAACCAGACGGTGTTTCTGGCGCCCGGCCTGCAGCCGCTGATTTTCGACGAGTGGCGCACGATGGAGACGAACGAACTGTTGCGCGGCAAAGGCTGGAGCGTGTTCCGTAAATTAAAATTGAAAGGCTTGTTCGCCGTGCGTTCCGCCATCAAGGCCAGGCGCGTGCGGCAAAATGGAAATCCAAAATATTCCGGCGAAATCGCGCAGGCCGCGCGCGGCATCACCGGCTGGCCGTTGTGGCTGGCGGGAAAAGTCCTGGTCGAACTGCGCGACTTTTACCTGTTCACAATCTTGCGCCGGAAGCGGCATCCAAAAAACATTTACAGTTAGGCCGCCGGAGCGGAGTTGCCGCGGCGTGAATAAACCAGCAGGACGCCGGACAAAAGGATGCCGACGCCGAAGGCCGCGAGCGTGATGTAAAGCGGCCGGCGCGGCAGGCTGAACCGGAAGTCCACGGTGTGCGGGCCGGCGGCGGGCAGATAAACTCCGCGCATGAGGAAATTGCAGCGCAGAAGTTCCGCCGGCTGGCCGTCCACGGTCACGGTCCAGTTGGGATCGTATTTGTCGTTGAGCAGCAGCACGGAGGGCGCGACGACTTGGGCGTTGAAAACGATGTGCATGGGCGCATAACTTTTGAATTCGACGCTGCCGGAATTTTCATTGGTCGCCACGGCGGGCAAATTTTTTTGCGGTGTGGAAATCAAAACGGTTTTGGCCGGATCAAAATTCAGGTCGGCGAGCGTCTTGAGGTTGGCTTGGTCGTTGGTGTTGACCTGCCAGTTGGCATAAAGTTTTGCGCGGGGCAGGGCGCCGGTGAATTCAAAAAGCGCCAGGTCGCCGTCGGGGCTGGCAGTGGCGGTGAGTTCTTCAAGCTGCGTCGGGTGGGTGATGCCAGGCTTGGCGATGATGTCGAAACGCTGGGCGATTTGGAAACGATGCTGCACCGGATCAAGCTGCTGGTTGAGGATGTCGAGAAAACCGGCGGCGCCCAGCAGGTAACGCGTGTTGGTCAGCTCCCAATGGCGCGCAATCAGCGGGGCTTCCGCCTCCGTGCGCGGTGAAAAGGTTTCGAGATAGGCTTTCAAATCCTCCGGCATGCGCGGCATCTGGATGATGTCGAGGCATTGGATGTTGTAATAGGGAAAATGATGCTGCATCCATTCGATGCGGTAAATGCCATTGCCGCCAAAGGTGCTGTCATAATCCCGCAATTGCTGTTGCGTCTCGAAAGGCAGGGCGGTGACGCGCTGTTCGTAAGGATTTTTGGCGAGCGTCTCCAAGACGGGATTCAGCGAGCCGACCTCGTATTTTTGCTTGTAATCCCAGTGGATGACATAGGGCAAATCCGCGCGAACCAGATCCAGGATGAGAAATGCGCCGAGCAGCACCGCGCCGGTCCGGGCGCGTCGTCCACTGAAATATCCGGCGATGACCAGCAGCACGAGCGCGATGGCGGTTGCGAAAAAAAGCAGGAACCATCCGGTTTGTCCGAGGCTGAAGGCGGCGATGGCCGGCGCGGAATTTTCATGCGTCGGATCGGTGTCGGGGAAACCCATTTTCTCAAGGTATTGGATGAGGCCGGGTTGTTGTGCAAAATAAATCAACCAGCCCAGCACGCTGGCACCGAGCAACCCGCCGCAGATGAAAGTCCATTTGCGGTCGAAAGGCCCGGCCTTCGCCCACCAGTTTTTCAGGCCGGAAAATTTCAAGCCGGCAAGGTCAAGGTAGCGGCGTTGCAGCGCATGAACGCCGTAGACAAAAATAATTGTCAGCGCCCACGCGAGAAAAATGACGAACTTGGAAGGATTTCGGATGGTGGAGAAATACGGCAGCTTGTAGAGCAGCGCGTAAAATAACGGGCCGCCGCTGGTTTTTGAAAACGGCGCAAATCTTCCCCACATCAGCGGCACGGACGCAGCCAGCACCACCGCCCAAAACCAGATCAATTTTTTTTGTGCCTCGGTGAAAACCGAATTTTGCCGCCGGAAAGATTGCGCCAACGCCCAGGCACCGATGAGCAGCACCAGGATGCCGCAATAATTTCCGCCGCCGGTGAAACGCATGAAGCCCGCCGGCGGAGCGCCGGTTCCACCTGCGTCGAGATAGCGGTCAATCGCCGGATCACGTCCGACGCCGCCCCAATAAACTCCGCCGCGATACGCCTCTTGCACCTGCGGCATCATGTCCTTCGGCGTGTCCAGCTTGTAGCCGAACAACCCCGGCACAATCAGACCCAGCGTTTCTTTTTTTGGCAGGCTCCATTGCGTGGCTTTGTCCCAGTTCGCGGCTTTGGAGGCTGCGTCTTGTCCAGTGCCGGCGACGCCGGTGATGGAAGTGCCAATCAGCGCAAAGACAGCCTGATAGGCAATGAATCCGGCAAACACCGACACGACCGCGATGCGTCCGACGGCGTGCGCGGCTTTTGAGAAAAGATTTCCACCCACATCCACCAGCGATTTGTAAAAAAGAAATCCCGCGATCAACAGGCTGCACAGCGCGCCGACATCCGCCGCCTCAATGACGTTGACGCCCACGCACAATCCGGCGAGCGCGAGGCGCGCCCAACGGATGAACCACGACCTTTCATTTTGATTGGCCATGACCAGCGCCAGCGCGAAAAAATCGAGGCCGACGGCGATTTCCAGCGAGGCAATGCCCCAGCAGGCCCCGGCAAAAAAAGTTGAACTCAACACGGCCGCCAGCGCGCCGAGCATCGCCGCGAGCGGGGAAAGTTTCAGCGCGCGAAAAAAAGTCCAGGCTCCCAAACCGAGAATGAACAATGAGATCGGCGCGTAAAATTTTGAATAACCGACTGGTCCCAAAAACCATGACATCAGCGCCCGGATGCTCGGTGTATAAGCACCGGCGTTCGCGCCGGTCTCGTTCAAGTCATCCCACATCCCGGTCATGGCGGCGGGCAGTTTCAGCCAGTTGGCATTTTGCTGGCCGAGCGGCCCGTCGTTGGAAAAATGGACATAGTCCGGCAGAAAACTGCGCCAGAACATTAAGGCTAAAATGATCCCGAGCAAGCAGATGACCAGCCGAACATCATATCGGGATGCAGAAGTTGGTTTGATGGCTTTCATAAAGTTGCAAACAAACCGCCCGTGCAGTGGATGCGACACCGCACCAGTCCCAGCCGGCAGGCAATTGCTTGATTCAAAGGTATCAAGCTACGGATCCTTCGGATGCGTGTCAAGGAAAGCACGGTATAGATTAGGTCTTGAAATTGATCTGCATCAGTTCGCTCGATTTCAGAAAAAATATTTATGTCTGGTATTTTTGGGATAAACTCTAGACAAGGTTGATGATGGAAGCTAGATTTGCGGTGTGGTTGACCAGAAGAGCTGAGCAGCATCGCCTTGTGATTTGTCACCTTTCCGCTCCCGCTGCAAGCGGGCAGCCGATTAGCCAATGATTGAAAGCACCTTAACATTCGAATTATGTCACCTTCGGAATTGCAACATATCGTAGCCCAAAAGCATGTGGAGATTTATGAGGCCAGCGGACCACGAATTGAAAAAGTTCGCCAAGTTTTTGCCGGGTTCAAGGATCGAAAAAAGGTCTTGGACGTGGGGTGCGCGGATGGCTCGATTTTAGCCCCGTTTGTCCAAACCCACGAATTGCACGGCATTGATATTTCAGAAGGCTTGGCTGCGAAAGCCTGCGTCGCAGGCATCCGTGCCGTGGTGCATGATGTGGAAACCAAACCGCTGCCCTATCCAGATGAAACTTTTGACATCGTATTCTCCGGTGAAACCATCGAACACCACGTTGACACGGACTGGATGCTGTCGGAGTTGAATCGCGTTCTGAAATCCGGCGGAATACTCATTCTCACTTTCCCCAACATTCGCACGGCCTTGTCAATCGGCATGATGATGTTGCTGGATTTGCCGCCCATGTATGCCGCACGTTACCGGGCACCGCATTATCGTGATTTCACTTTGCGGACGATAAAGCTGGCTTTGCAAATCCATGGGTTTGCCTTGCAGAAGTCTATTGGCAGTTCATTTTTTCTGCCGAAAATTGGGGAATATGGATCGTGGCTGGCCACCTTCTTCCCTTCTTGGGCGAACACCGTTATTGTTGTTGCCACCAAGACGCGCAACTCGGTTTACTCTGCCGAGGAAGCTATGGGAGAAATCTACTGACGTTTGGTGCTGGAATCAGCTTTCGTCTTGATGCAAAGGATTGCCGCCGCCTTTGCCGGACGTTTGTGCGTCCAGAAAATGTGACCGAGCAGGGAAATCAGCCCCCAGAAAATCTTCGGGCTTCCCTTGAGGACATGTTGTTCGCCGCGCAGTCCTTTTGGACCGAGCAGGCCGAGAACTCGATAACCACGCTGTTCCATTTCGGATGCTTCCCAGCCAGAGAGATGTTCCTGTAATTTATTATTGTCAAAACTATGTTGCGGCAGAAATCCACTGGGGGTCAGGAAGATGACTTTGTGTCGGGAAATCCGCTCCATCTGTTCGATGAGTTTGATTCCATCCTCCTTGGTCAGATGTTCAATTACGTCCAGCGCGATACAGGCATCAAACTGTCCGGACTGGAAATACTGATCCAGCTCGCGCACATCCCCATGCACCAATTCATCGTGAGTGTTTTGCTGTTTTGCCTTTTCGCACGAAGGCTGATGGGCTTCGATGCCGACCGGGTGCTTCACCCCCAGCCAGCGCAGATTCATTGAGCAACCGCATCCCACATCCAGAACATTCTCGCAATCCTCCAAGGCATGCCGAAGAGCCAACCGGGTGGCAATGGCACCGGGATCGAATCCTTGTTTGAGCAGCAGAAAAGTGAGGCTGGTTCGGGTTCGCATGACTGTTTTATTTTACAGGGAAGAAATGGCTATTTCGCTTGATTCGGTTGTTCGGCTAGGACAATTTGATTCGCTTAAGAACATAGCCTTGCGTTTTGGTTGGCGTCCGCGACATATCTGTTCAAATGAATTTATCAAAAAAACGGGTCGCGTCACCAGAAAAATGCGTTCGCCCGCGTTTTCTTGCCCGACGGCATAAATCATGGGCGGCGGCTGTTAAATGATCGTTTGCGTCATGGAAATTTCTGGTTTGGCTGCTTCACCGCCGCCCGCAAGGTTCGGTTTGACTGCTTTGCGTGTTATTTCCTATTCATCCAGTCTCAATCGGGAATAGCAACATCATGAAAAACATCGTCATGCTCCAAGGGATGGGCAACAACGAGCGCGGCTGGGCGCGGGTGGTGTCTGCCTTTGGCCGTGTGGTTTTGATCCAGCAGGGCATGATCCAGCACGTCGAAATCTGGGAAAACCGGCAATGCACTTTTCGCGGGCCGGAAACCAGCGTGGTGGGCACGCGCAAACTGGATGAGATCACCTTTTCCTCGCTGACCATCATGCGCTCCATCGCGCGGTGTCTGGAAAACACGCGCGGACGGAAAGTGGACGCGATCGTCGCCGCAAATTACAGCATGGGCATGGCGGCGCTGTGGTTGCGCGCGTTTGGAAAAACCCGCCGGGCGATTGTGCTGCTCACCGATTACCTGCCCATTCGCGGTTCGTTCGCGGTGCGATTGCACCGCCGCATCACCTGCGCGCTGGCGCGGTTCGTGGCCCGGCACGCGGATGAAGTCTGGACGGTGTCGCCGCGCATCCCGACCGTCCGCGAGAACCCGCGCAATTTTGTTTCGCCGATTGTGCTGGAAGACCACGGCACGCCCGCCGGCGCGCGCGAAGAAATCGGCTACATCGGGTTTCCCTCGCCGGATCACGCGCTGGACGTGCTGTTTGAAATCTGCCGCAAGCACGGTCTGGCTTTGAACATTATCGGCAATTCGCCCTACCTGCAATCCATCAAACATCTCGCGCCGCCCGGCACGAAATTTCACGGGCTGATGAATGACGAGGCCCAAATCAACGCGATCCTGTCGCGCTGTTTTTGCGGCTATGCGGTTTATCGCAACACCGGGGCGCAGAGTTACAGTTACTATGGCATCCCGTCCAAAACCTTTTATTATTTTGCGAGCAACACGCCGGTGGTGACCACCAACACGGCCCATTTTACCCAGAACATTGAAAAGTTTGGCGTGGGCCGCGTGGTGGAACCGGTGCCGGAGCAGATCGAGGCCGCCGTGCTCCAGCTCAGGGATCAGTTCCCGAAATTTTACGAGGCCATCCAGCGTTTCCGCCAGTCGTGGAACGCGGAAGTGGAACAATTCCATCGCACGCGGTTTTCCGATTTATCATTTGCACCCAGCTTTCAAACCCCGACCAGCAAACCCGGCTGAAATTCTGACATGACCAAGACACCATTTCTGTTCAAAGTCCGCCACGCATTGCGGGAATTGTATCGCCATCACGGCCTCAAATTTCCGTTCGTGGTTCTGCACCGGGCGATTGTTTTTGCGCGCCGCAAAAATTTTGGCGCACGCACGTTTGAACTGGCCGGCGTGAAACATGATTATGAAATCCATCCCTTCATTTTGGACAATGAGCGCGCGGTGGAAATCGGACTGGCCCGGAGCTTTCTCCGCAACCGCGCCGGCGACACGCTGGAAGTTGGCAACGTCCTCTCCACCTACCTGAATTTCCCGCATGATGTGGTGGACAAATACGAGCAGGGGCCGGGCGTGTTGAACGAGGATATCGTCACTTATTCGCCCGCCAAAAAATACGACACGATTGTCACGCTCTCGACGCTCGAACATGTCGGCTGGGACGAGCAGCCAAAGGATCCGGCCAAGCTGGCGACGGCGATCAAACAATTGAAAAGCCTGCTCAAACCGGGCGGAGCAATGCTGGTGACGATGCCGCTGGGCTACAATCCCAATGTGGATCAGATGATTCGCGAACACCGCCTGGATTTGTCCGAACTGCGTTTTCTCAAGCGCATCTCGGCCAGCAATCAATGACGCGAAGCAGTCTGGGACGAAGTCAAGGGCACCAAGTTTGGCCATCCTTAATCGGGCGCGAACGTCATTGTGGTCGGCTATCAACGCCAATAATGATAAGTATCTCCAGGTATTATACTTAAATATTATATTGACATTACTTCTTGGACAAACTAATGTCAGAACACACTATGAAAATGTCATTTAACCTTCTAGTTCGTTCAATAACCGCGTTCTTGTCATTGGGGTTGCTGCAAGTTGGAAATGGAATGTTGCACGCACAATGTGATTCGCCTCCGGCCGGACTGGTCGCTTGGTGGCCGGCTGAAGGCAATGCCAATGATGTCGTCGGCGGCAACAATGGCACGTTGCACGGCGGAATGACGTTTACCAACGGTGAAGTCGGTCAAGCGTTTCAATTAGATCACGCCACCAGTTATATCACAGTGCCGGCCTCAACGAGCTTGGATATCGGAGCCGGTGCCGGGCTTACGATCGAGTGCTGGATTAAGCCTAATGCCGAAACCGTCAATGTTTTTGGAGGACCAATAATCGAATGGGATTCTGCGACGCTGGCTGGCTTGCAGATGTGGGCTGGCAACAACGGTGCGTTTTTTTTAGGATTCAACGATACGTCCGGCAAACCGCATGTCCTTGAATCGGGCGGCGGCCTGATTGTTGACACGAATCAATTTTATCATCTGGCCGGGACATATGACAAGAACAGTGGGCTGGCTGTCCTTTATCTGGATGGCATAAATGTTGCCTCGGTGAATTTTGGCAGTTACACGCCACAGTCAACTTCTCCGCTGAACATTGGCCGACGAACAGGCGATCCAGTCGGAAACGGTGACACCTTTGGTGGGTTGATTGATGAACTCAGCCTTTACAACCGCGCCCTTTCTTCCAATGAAATCGCCGCCATCTACAACGCCGGCAGCGCCGGCAAGTGCAAAGTAATCGCAGCCGATTGCGTCTCACCTCCGGTCGGACTGGTGGGTTGGTGGCCGGGCGAAGGCAATGCCAGTGATATCGTCGGCGGCAACAACGGGACGCTGTTGGATGGGGTCAGTTTTGGTGGTGGCGAGGTGGGGCAGGCGTTTTTGTATGGCACAACCAACGCCGGCGTGAAAGTGCCGGCCAGTCCGGCGCTGAATGTCGGCTTGGGCAACGGGTTGACGATCGAGGGCTGGATCAATCCCGCCAGCCTTGCCACCCGTGAATATATCAGTGAGTGGAATGATGGTAACACCAACCAGGGCGTGGTGCCGTATGGGGTGCAACTTTTTATTTTGGGACCCGGCGAACTGGGCTTGGGTGCGGGCAACCTTTACGGGGACGTATATGGTGGTGGTCAGAGCCATGAAATCGCAGCCCCGGGCGGGACGATTGCGACCAACAAATTCCAGCATGTGGCGTTGACGTATGACAAGACGTCAGGCATCGCCAGGTTGTATTGCAATGGTGTGGTTGTGGCGCAACAAAACCTGGGTAGCTTCACGCCATTGACTTCGTATGATTTCTACATTGGACGCCGGCCGGACCAGGATTTTCGTTCGTTCTCTGGCAAGATTGATGAATTGAGCCTTTACAACCGCGCCCTTTCTTCCAATGAAATCGCCGCCATCTACAGCGCCGGCAGCGCGGGCAAATGCAAAGCAATCGCAGCCGATTGCGTCTCGCCTCCGACCGGACTGGTCGGTTGGTGGCCGGGCGAAGGCAATGCCAGTGACATCGTCGGCGGCAACAATGGCATGTTGTTGGATGGGGTCAGTTTTGGTGGTGGCGAGGTGGGGCAGGCGTTTTTGTATGGCACAACCAACGCCGGCGTAAAAGTGCCGGCCAGTCCGGCGCTGGATGTCGGCTTGGGCAACGGGTTGACGGTCGAGGGTTGGATCAATCCCGCCAGCCTTGCCACCCGTGAATATATCAGTGAGTGGAATGATGGTAACACCAACCAGGGCGTGGTGCCGTATGGGGTGCAACTTTTTATTTTGCAACCCGGCGAATTGGGCTTGGGTGCGGGCAGCCTTTACGGGGACATGTATGGTGGTGGTCAGAGCCATGAAATCGCAGCCCCGGGCGGGACGATTGCGACCAACACATTCCAGCATGTGGCGTTGACGTATGACAAGACGTCAGGTGTTGCTAGGTTATATTGCAATGGTGTGGTTGTGGCGCAACAAAACCTGGGTAGCTTCACGCCATTGACTTCGTATGATTTCTACATTGGACGCCGGCCGGACCAGGATTTTCGTTCGTTCTCTGGCCGCATTGATGAATTGAGCCTTTACAGCCGCGCCCTCTCTTCCAATGAAATCGCCGCCATTTACAGCGCCGGCAGCGCGGGCAAGTGCAGTTTCACATTGCCCCGGGGCGCGACAGCCAGTGCGGTTGTGGTGAATGGCTTTGTTGTGGGTGTGACTATTATCAATGGTGGCTATGGCTACACCAATACACCGCTGGTTCGGCTCATTGGCGGTGGCGGGAGCGGAGCGCAGGCTTTCGCGGTGGTCAGCAACGGCGTGGTGACAAGCATCACCGTGACCAATCCGGGATCTGGCTACACGAATGCGCCGGTGGTATTCATTGAACCGCCGATTATTCCCAATCCGGTTTTAGGCATTGCGCCCATGTCGTTCCTGGCCTTCTCCAATCTGACCGTTGGCGGCGCTTACCAATTGCAGCAATCATTGCTGTGGTATTGGACTAACCGGCCGGTCACCCTCACGGCCAGCAATTCCGTTTATACGCAAATGTTCGCCGGCGTGGTGGGCAGCGGAGATTATCGGCTGGCACTTTATCCGCTTCCGGCCCAGGCGTTCGCCATGCCACAGGTGGTTAATGGGTTTGTTGTTGGAGCAACCGTGACCAGCGGTGGTTCCGGCTATGTTGCCAGTCCGGCGGTCAGCATCGTTGGCGGTGGCGGAACCAACGCCACGGCGGTTTCCCAGGTTGCAGGTGGCGTGGTGACGAGCGTCAGCATCACCAGCCCGGGCATCGGCTACACCAATGCACCCACGGTTAAAATCGCCCCGCCGCCCGCCGGTGCGGTGTCGCCAACGGTGTTTCCAGTGATGCGGGTTGATGCCTCCTGGCTGGCACCGTATGAAAATTATCAGGTTCAATTCAAGCCGGACCTCGGCGGAGCGTGGGTGGATTGGGCTGGCGGATTATTCAGCCCGACGGATGTGACGAATTCGCAATTTCTTTTCATCACGAATGACATGGGATTCTTCCGGCTGCAATTTGTGCCGTGACTGAAAATACAAACGGGATGCAGATTTCTTCGGGTGTCGCAGGTGGCGGCCAAGAAAACCGACGCGGTTTATCCGCCGCCGAATCTGACGGATTTGATTTATTGACCCGGTCGGCGTCACGGTCTGCCAATGCCATGCGCAAAAAGAAGTGACGCCACGCCGCGCTTCGGGTAAATAATATCCTTTGGGCGGTCATCTCCCAAGCCTCACAGCCATGAAACATTTTTTGAAACTGGAAAATCTGCCGCGCGCGGACTTTGAAAAAATCCTGCGCGACACCGCCATTTTCAAACGCGAACGTGGCCATCACAAACAACAGCCGCTCGCCGGGCAGACATGGGCGCTGATGTTTTCCAAGCAGTCCACGCGCACGCGGCTGTCGTTTGAGGTGGGCATCCGCGAACTCGGCGGGCTGCCGATGTTTTTGAGCGCGGTGGACATCCAGCTTGGACGTGGCGAACCGATCAAGGACACAGCGCGCGTCATGGGCCGCATGGTTCACGGCGCGGTCATCCGCACCTTCGCGCAGCACGACGTGGAGCAGTTCGCGGAATTTTCCAACATCCCGACCATCAATGCGCTGACGGATGACGAGCATCCGTGCCAGATTCTCGCGGACATTTTCACGTTTCAAGAAAAGCGCGGTTCAATCAAAGGCAAAATCATTGCTTTCATCGGCGACGGCGCCTGCAACGTGGCGAATTCGTGGATTTGGGCGGCGGGCAAACTCGGCTTTGAACTGCGCATCGCGGCGCCGGGAAAATTCCAGCCGTCAAAAGCGCTGTTGAAACGCGCGGACGGAAATATTTCCGTGACGAGCGACCTCCAGGCCGCCGCGAACGGCGCGGATTTGCTTTACACCGACGTGTGGGTTTCGATGGGCAAGGAAGCCGAGGCGAAGGAGCGCATCCAGATTTTGACCGGTTACCAGATCAACGCCGCCTTGGTGAAGCTGGCGAAAAAAGGTGCGCTGGTGATGCACTGCCTGCCCGCGTATCGCGGCAAGGAAATTGACGAGGAAACGCTGGAGGCACACGCCGACACGATTTTCGAAGAAGCCGAAAACCGGCTGCATGTGCAGAAGGCGATCATGAACTGGGCGGTTTCGTAGGACAGGCGTCGCGCCTGTCTCCATTTGCCGACCGTTTTTGAAACTAGAGACAGGCGCGACGCCTGTCCTACGCCGCATACTGCTGCAGATACTTCACCGCCACCCGCAAGTCCTTCGGCCACGCGCTTTTGATGGTCACGGTTTCGCCGGTGACGGGATGCGGCAGGGTCAATTCCCCGGCGTGCAGCGCGGCGTGCGAAATGAGCGGGCGTTCTTCATGGCCCGGTTTCAGGCGGAAATCTTTTTTCAGGCGCGAGAGCCAGAGTTTTTTGCCGCCGTAAAGTTCGTCGGCCACGAGCGGCAGATCCACCTGGCGCAAGTGGACGCGGATTTGATGCGGACGATCCGTCATGGGTTCGCATTGCACCAAGGCGTAACCGGCGCGCGGGAAATTTTCCAGCAGGGTGAATTTTGTGCTGGCCGGCTTGCCGTTGTCCTTGTCCACGCGCATCAGGCCGGGCGTCACCCAATGCGGCGCCAGCCGGGCGTTCACTTCAAACGATTCTTCAATCGGATTGCCGCGCACAAGCGCGACATATTTTCGACGCGGCCGGCCGCATCCGAACATATCGGCCAGCGCGATGTGCGCGGATTTGCTTTTGGCGAGCAAAATAACGCCGCTGGTGTCGCTGTCGAGACAGTGTTCGTTGTTCAGATAAGTGAGATTTCGCGCGCGCGCCCACGGCTTGCCGGCGGCAATGCCGGCGTGCAGCAACTGCATCAGGTTCGGTCGCTCAACTTCGGCAACGGCGGGTTCGACGCGCGCATCCGCTTCGGGCGAGGTGGGCAGCCCGGCGGGCTTGTCGAGCGCGAGCAGATGCTCGTCCTCAAAGAGAACGGGGATTTCCCAGAACTCGCGGGTGGCGGGCGACGAGAGCTTGACGGGGTTGGCAGTTTTCAATCGTAATCTTTTTCATAATCGTAATCGTAATCGTGAAGACCAAGATTAAGACTGCGATTTGAATTACGGTTTAATTATTTGGCGGGCGCTTTGGCGTCGGCCGTTTCTTTATAGACCGGCGTGTTGAGCAGTTCGCGGTTGGCCTCGCCTTGCAGCCAGAGGTTGAACGCTTCGTTCTCGCGGCCGCGGCGCACCTGCGCGAGAAATTGTGGCAGCCCGGAAGTTTTCTTCGCCTCGTCAACCGGCAGCAGCGACTGGATGAACAGGATGAACCCGCCATCGTCCGTCAGCACGAAACGGCTCATGTGCCCGACCTGCGTGGTGAACGCCGCCTGTTTGAGCTGCTTCAAGCCGGCGCGGTCGCCGGCTTCCGGCACCTCCTGCGAACTCAACGAAAACGGCGTCAAAGCCTCCGGCGCATGGCCGGCGGCAAGGGCGGCCTGCGCGAAAGTTTTGCCCGCCGCCAGCTGCACGGCGGCGCTAAAATAAAAATTGGTGCCGGCGCTTTGGGCTTTGAGCGCGGCTTCGCGATTTTGAAAATCCTCGACGACGCGGGCGTGAATCTGGGCGAGCGGCGGAATCGCGCTGGACACCTGTTTCGCCAGCCCGATGACATAGACGGCCTCCGCGCTGACAATCGGCTTGGAGAATGGCGAGTCGGCATTTAACTTGAACGCGGTCTTCGTGAACTCGGCGGGCGCGGGAAATTCTTCCGGGCCATCGGCCTCGGTGAACGGCGCGGTGGTGCGGATGGGCAGGCCTTTTTGTCTGGCCAGCGCGGCCAGGTTTTCCGGGCTGACCGGATCCATCGCAAACAGTTCGGTGACAAATTGCCTGGCCTGGGCTTCGGCGGCGCCCGCTGCGGCCTGGCGCAGAATCATTTCCCGGATTTTCGCCTTGGCTTCTGCCGGCGTCTTCGCATCGGGAACGGCTTCCGTGCCGTGCTCGGCGTAATAGGCGTCGGCCTGTTTGTTGATGTTCGTCCGGCCCAGTTTTTCCTCGGCGGCGGCAAAAAAGTTCGTCAGGTCATAGGCCAGATAATTCACCGACACGCGGTCGGGCTGGCGATAGACCGCCATGTTGTTCGTGTAAAATTGCGCGATGACGGCGGGCGTGATGGCGACTTGCGCGAGATAATTCGACGCGGAAAAGAAAACCGCCTGCGCGGAAACGTCCTGATTTTCGCGGTCATAAAGCTGGCCGGCCTCCTGCGGGGGCACCAGCGCGCCAGGCAGGCCCAGCGTCTGGACGAGCTGCTGAATGGTCAGATCATCGCGCACGAACCGCTGGAAATCCGGCGCGGTGAGGCCTTCCGGCTGCAGCACGCGTTCGAGAAACTGGCTCATGGGCACGGCCTGGCCGTTGCGGCCGAGCGTGCGGAGCAGGTCATTCGCGCCCGCCACCAGCGCGTCTTCGCCGACGTGGATGCCGAGCGCATCGGCCTTGGCCGTCAACATCAGGCGGACGTAAGTTTCGCGTTCCGCGTCCGTGCGGCTGAAGTTCGGGCTTTTGTCGGGAAACTCGCCAGAGTGCAGCCAGTAGTAAATGTAAAATTCCCCCTTCGCCGCCGCAAACGCCTCGGCGGTCACTTCCTTGCCGTAAATCGTGCCGTAGCCGGAACCCCGGCCGCCGCCGCCGCGTATCCCGCCTTGTCCCATGAAGAAAACAAATGAAATTATCGTAAGCCCGGCGACGAGCCACCACAGCCACGCTGAATGTTTGCGAATTGTTCCGATCATAGTGAAAAGCGAACCCGCAGCCTAGCTGGCCCGATGGAACATGGCAAACGCAAAAGCGCATCCGTCCTCGTCCCGCGTTGACTCAAAATAAAGGACACCGATGGGAAGTTTTGTCGGGAGGCAAAACCATTCGTTGACTCATAATCAAAAAGACCAGCAGATTTATACCCCGCATCGCACTGGATGGGTGCCGGGTCCGGGAGCATTGCCCGGCACGCCGACCATTTCATTTTTTAATTGCGTCATAGATGGTTTTCTTGACGCCGCGTTCCGTGTCCCATTCGTAAGGCATGATTTGTTCCAGCGTTACCACGATGAGTTTGTCCGCCGGACTGATCCAATAATGCGTGGAAGCCGCGCCGTCCCAGCCGTATTCGCCCACATGCGCCGCCGGATCCCAACTCGTGACTTCCGTGCAGACGGCAAACCCGAGACCAAAGCCGGTGCCGAAGCGTTTTTCGTTTCCAAAATAAATCGGGAAGGCTTTTTCGGGAAGCAGATTGCTCGACATGAGTTTCACGGTCCTGGAGCGCAGGATGCGATGTCCATCCAGCGTGCCGCCGCGTTCAATCATCGCCAGAAACCGCATGTAATCCCGCGCTGTGCTGACCAACCCGCCGCCGCCGGAGAAAAACGTGATGCGCTTGGCGAACTTCGATTCAGCGGGAGCGTCAATCACTTTTAATCCATTGGTCCGGCTGTAATTCGCCGCGAACCGGCCCAGCTTTTCCGCCGGCACGCTGAAGGCCGTGTCCTTCATGTCCAGCGGTTGGAAAATGGTTTGGGCCAGAAACTCCTCCAGGCTCTTGCCGCTCACGACTTCGATCACCCGGCCCAAAACGTCAATCCCGACGCCATAATTCCAGTCCGTTTCCGGATCGAATGCCAGCGGCACTTGGGAAAGTTTCTCCGCCATCTCCGCGAGGTTGGTGGACTCCATCGGTTTCAAGCGCGAGTAAGCTTCCTTGAGCGCATCAGGGCCGCCGCCGTAAGTCAGCCCGGAGATGTGCAGCATCAGATCGCGAATGGTCACGGCTCGCGACGGCGGGCGGATGCCGTTCTTCGCCGCCACCATGAGATTGGCGAAGCTGGGGATGTATTTTGAAACCGGATCATCCAAACCAATTTTGCCGGCATCGTAAAGATTCAGCGCGGCGGCGGTGGTGATCGCCTTGCTCATGGAATAAATGCGAAAAATCGTGCCGGGCGTCATCGGTTTTTGCGCCTCGCGATCCATCAGACCGTAAGCGTGGAAGAAGCCGATCCTGCCTCCGTGCGACACGATCACGATGCCGCCGGCAAGCTTCTGTTCTGCGACCTCGCGTTCCATGAACTGATCCACCTCGGCGAGTTTGGTTTCGGACAGCCCGGCCTTTGCCGGAGCCATCACGGGAATCTCGCGCGCAGACGAAGCCAGCGTGAACGAAGTCAAAATCAGGCCGAACAGAAACAAATTTCTTTTCATAAACAAGAAGTGAACGAGGCAAGTTAGGCGGTTATGGAATGGAACCTCAAGGCAAAACCTCGAACGCAACGCACAAAAATATAAATATTAACAACCCTGCCAACAATGCGTCAAAAACCTGGAATAATCCGTGAAGCAAATGGCGGTATTCATGGCGGGCAAACCAGATGGAACTCGCCCTGCTCAATCCAGCCGGATTCTCCGGCCGTGCGGATGAACCGATAATTTCCCCGCGTCCGCGACTGGCGCGCTGGTTCGCCGGCGGTCAAAGTCGAAATAACTTCGCCCGCGCGCGTCGGCGTCAGCAGCAGCGGCGCATTTTTTTTCAGGACAAAACCGATTTGGGTCCGGCTCACCACGCCAAGGCTGGCGGTCAGGCTGAACAGAAAAAATCCCAGCGCCAGCGCCGCCAGCGTCTGGTGCCAGCCGGCCTTGCGCCGCCGAAAAATTCCCGGCAAGACCAGCAGGCCCACCGCCAGCCAGAGGCTGGTTCCCGCCAGCCACACCCACGCATTCGGCGGCAGCCACGTCGAGGCGGTCTCAAACCATTTCAGTTGCGGTTCGTCCACTTGCGCCACCCGTCGGGCAAATTTCAAGTCGGCCCCGGCGCGCGGATCGAACGGGTCAATCCACCGCGCCTGTTCCCACGCCAGAATCGCCGCGCCCGCGTGGCCGCGCTGCCATTCGGCAAGGCCCAGATTCACCAGCGTGCCGGCGGCGGGCTGCGCGGCCGCCGAATTTTCAAAAGCCGTTGCCGCCTCGGGAAATTGTCCGGCGCGGCTCAACTCGATGCCGCGCGCGAAAAAATCATTCGTCGCCGCGCGGCTGAAATTCACCACGCAAACCAGCGCAGCCAAAACGATGTAGCAGCCGAAGTGACGAGGCCCAAATTGAAATCGTAAATCGTAAATCGTAAATCGTAAATCGTTCACAATTTTTCCTCCAGTTTTTGCAGCACGGCTGCCACCCCGGATTTCAACGCCGCCAAATCCGGCGGCGTCTGCGTGATGACGGCAAACTGCGCGTCCGCCGCCGCAAAAACCTTTTTGACCGTTTCACCAGCTTGGTCGTTTTGCTCCGCGTCGTCCAGTTGCGCCAGCACGTCGCCACAGACCAGCGCCTGCGGATTCGCCGGATAATGCGGCGCGACCGCAATTCTCATCGCGTCCGCCGCGTGTTGCGCAAAGGCCGCCGCGTCGCCGGCGACAATGGCGTTTTGCAATTTCCTTTTTTCACGATGAAGCGCGCGCCGGGCCTGGAGCCGCCGCACAATTTCCGGATGCGCTGCGAGAAAACGCCGGCGGCGGTCCCACTGCCACAACGCGAAAAGTCCAATCACCGGCGCAAGCTGCACGGCCACAAACCAGCCGCGCATTTGCAGCGGTTTCAGGCTGGCCACCGTTTTGCCGGGCGTCGGCGCCAGCCCGCTCAACTTCAGCGGCGCGGCGGATTGTTCATCGTCGTCAAACGCGGGCAGTTGCACCGGCAATCCTTCGCCGACCACCGTGACCGGCTGCGGCGGAATTGTCAGGTCCACATACTTCGCCGTTTCCGGGTCAAAATAACTGAACGGAATCGCCGGCGTTTCCTGCACTTCGTCCGTCAGCGGAATCAGCGTGAAACCGCTGGCCGGCGGCGGGGCGGCGATGATTTGCCAGCCGCGCGAACGCGGCGGCACCGGCGGCACAAAGCGCGTCAGATCGCCTTCGCCGTGGAAGGCAATTTTGAGCGACACCGGTTCGCCCACGCGCAGCCGGTTCGTGGCCAACTGCGGCGGGTCGCGGAAAAATTTTCCGATCGCGCCCGTGAAACCTGGCAGTTCACCTTCGGCCGGCAGCGGACGCACATTGATTTGCACCGGATCCGAAACCAGTAAAACATATTTCGTCGGGCCGCCCGGCAAACTGACCTGGCCGCGAATGGAAATCGGCCCGCTGAACTCGCGCCCGGCGGTGAAACCTTGCGCCGAAAATTGCTGCGGCCCCGCCGCAATCGGCGTCACCGTCATTTCGCAGACGAACGCCGGCTTGAGCTGGCCGTTGACGTTGACCACCGCGATGGACTGCCGCAACGCCGTTTTGTCGGTCATCAAACCGTCGCCGTTGAGCTGGATTTCGCGGAGCGCCTCGATCTGATTGCCCGGCCCCGCCGGCAGCAGGACGCGCACCCGGAACGGCTCGCCGAGAAAAACATTCGTCGCCGAAGTTTCCAGCGCGAGCCGCCGCGCCGGCGGCGGACTGGCATTTCCCGCGACCACGTCCAGGCTCGCCGCCGGAATTTTCACCGGGCCACCGGACGTAGTCACACTGAAATTCGTGACCACGAAATGTCCCGCCGCCGTCGCCCGCACTTCATAAACAAACGCCGTGAGCGGACGGAATTTGTTGCCCAGAAACTCCGTCATCTCGCCGCGCGCGTTCGCGCCGAATTTCAATTCCGCTGGCGCGGGAATTTCCGCCGGCCACTGGATGGCAGATTCGGTCGCATCCACGTTCACGCGGTAAAAGGTTTGTTCACCGGGCCGCACCACCGGCGGATCAAATTCCGCCGTGGCCGTCACCGGCGACGTGACGTCCACCGCCGGCTGCGCCACCTGAAGCTGGCCAAGGCCGCCCGGCGGCAACTGCGGCGGCGTCTGCGCCGACAAGCAAAACGGCGCGAGCAGCACCGGCAAAATTAATTTGTGAAGGATGGATCGCATCGCAAAATCACCTCACCAGTTGCGTCCCTTTCTGTCTTTGGATGGCGTGCCTTCCTGGTCGCTCATGGAAAGGCGGCGGCTGCCGTCGAGCGAAAGGCCGTCGAGAATTTGCCCGGCCTGGGCCGGCGAAAGCGGAATCCGCATTTGATCGCCTTCGCGCACCGCATTTTCTTTTTGGCCGGCCAGCGAATCGGGTTTCATGCCATCATCATCCTCATCATCGTCGCCCGCCGCGCCGGGCGGGGCATTGGGCGCGGGAATCTGGCCTCTAAGCTTGCCCAATAATTTGCCCAAATCCTGCCGCTGCTGGCCCATCATGCCCATCATCTGCTGCATTTTTTGCAGGCGGTCCACGAGCCGGGCGATGCCGCGCTCGACAATTTCCGCGTTGCGCGCGGCATTGGTGTCGGCGGGATTCAGCTCGGCGGCGCTTTTGAAATCATCTGCGGCGCGCTGCCATTTCTGCAAAGTTTTTCCGTAAGTTTCCATCGCCGCCGACACGGCTTTTTCGGCCTCGCGCAATTCATGCCGCGCGCCGCGGCCTTCAAGATAGGCGGCGATCATGCGGTCCAGGTTGTTTTCGGCCAGCGCGGACTCCGCCTGATGAATCGCCTGGTCGCCCGCCGCCAGCGCCGCGCCGCCTTGCGCCGCGATCTTTTGCGCGTCCGGCCCTTTTTTCAACAGCTCGACGCCCTCGGCAAACCGCGTGTGGCCAAGATTGTAAAGCGCCGGCGGCCGCACGCGCCCGTCCTGCGCGGCCAGCGCGGACTGAAACATCATTTCGGCGTCGGCAAATTTTTTATCGGCCAGCAGCTTTGTTCCCGCATTGTAAAAATCCCGCGCCGTCACCGGTGCAACGGCGTTTGTTCCGTCAGCCGCCAGCGTGCGGCAGCCAATTGCCAGCGCAAGCGGCAGCGCGAACTTTTTTAATGCTGCAAAAATTTTCATGACGGGGCCGGAAAATGTTTTCGCCGCGTGCCGATGAGCGATTCGGCAACGAGCAGCGCGAGCATGACGGCGACCAACCAGTAAAAACGATCCACGCCATTTTTCGCGGACTGGCGCTCGCCGCTGGCGCTGTCCAAAGTGTGAATCGCCGAGCGCACTTTCGTCAAACCTTCGCCGAGCGCGCCGAGCGGATAATAGCTGCCACCCGTAGCCTCGGCGATTTCGCGCAGCGTAGTTTCATCCAGATGGCTGCGCACAATTTCGCCCTGCGCATCGCGCAACAGTTCCGCCTGCCCGGCGGCGTTGACGGTTTGAATTTCCTTTCCCGCCGGCGTGCCGACGCCGAGGGTGAACACCACCACGCCGTTCGTCGCCAGATTTTTCGCGGCGGCGATGCCGGATTTTTCCAAATCCTCGCCATCGGTCACCAGCACGACCAGTTTGCGGCGGCTGCCCTTGTCCATCGCGCGATACGCTTCGTCCAATGCGCGGCCAATGTCTGTGCCTGGAATTGGAATGGTTTTTTCATCCACCGCCAGCAGCGTTTCCTCAAAAGCATCCACATCAAACGTCAACGGACATTGAATGAACGCGCTGCCGGCGAACGCGACGAGACCGACGCGACCGTGGCTCTGCCGCCGCACAAAATCGAGCATGGCGAATTTCGCGCGCTGCAGCCGGCTCGGCAAAACGTCGCTGGTTGTCATGCTCAACGAGCAGTCGAGCAAAAACACCACGTCCTCGCCGAGCCAGGCCTTGTCCGTCCCGACGCGGCCCCATTGCGGTCGGGCCAGCGCGAAGCCCGCCAGCGCAACCGCCGCGAGCAGAAAAAAGTTTTTGAACTGCCGCCGGGCCGGGCTGTGCGAGGCCGTGAGTTCCTGCACGAAATGCGGCGAGGCCATCCGCGCCAGTTGCTCGCGGCGCGCGTTTGCGGCGTGCCGGTGCAGCAGCGCCAGCAGAACCGGCGCGATTGCGGCCAGCCAGAGCCAGCGCGGTTCGGCAAAATGGAATTCGGCAAAGGTCATCGTGGTGTCGAATCGTGACGGAACCCACGTTTGAACTGGTGGGGCCAGCCGCGCTGCGGCTGGCCGGCGAGTCGCAGCGCGACTCGCCCCACCTCATTTGCTAAAAGTTGCGGATGCGAATTCATCACGGCACGCGGCGATAGCGGGTGTTGTTCAAAATAAGCTCCAGCGTCAGCAGCGCAAGCGCGGCCAGCAGCGGCCATTCAAACAATGGCTCGTAAGTGGCGAAACGCCACAGCCTCACCTCGGATTTTTCCAGATGGTCAATCTGGTTGTAAATGTTTTGCAGTTCGCGCTGGTTGGTCGCGCGGTAAAATCGCCCGCCGGACAGCGCGGCCATTTTGCCGAGCACGGAATAATTCGCCGGCTGAAGCAGCAGCGTGGGAATGACATTGCCATTTGCGTCCAGCTTGAATTTCCCCGTCGCCGGATCGAACGCGGGCATGTTGCACGGCGCTTCGATGCCGATGCCGATGGCGTAAATTTTCACGCCCAGCGCGGCGGCCAGTTGCGCGGCGGGCAGCGGATCAATTTTGCCGAGATTGTTGTCGCCGTCGGTGAGTAAAATCATGATGCGGCTCTTGCTGTTCGGCACGGCCTTGAGCCGTTTGGCCGCGACCGCGACGGCGTCGCCGATGGCCGTGCCGAGATCGGTGATGATGCCGATGTGCAGCCGCAGAAGATTTTCGATGAGCCAGCCGTGGTTAAGCGTGAGCGGACTGGCAAGATACGGCACGCCGGAAAACGCGATGAGGCCGATCCGGTCATTGGGCCGCTTCTGGATGAAATCCTTCAGCACGCCGGACGCGATGGCGAAGCGCGACAATTTTTCCGCCGGTTTGCCCATGTCAATTGCCATCATGGACCACGACAAATCGAGCACGAGCATGATGTCAATGCCCGGCGTCTCGGTCTCCACGTGATAATTGGCGAGCCGCGGCCCCGCGAGCGCGATGATGCCCAGTGCCACGGCAAACAGCCGCAGACAAAATAAAAATCGTCCCGCTGCGGCCCGTGCCTTCGCACCCGCCGCCCGCGCGATATCCGCGCTGGAAAATGTCAGCGCCGACAGTTTGCCGATTTTTCCGCGCAACAGCACATAAACCGGCAGCAGTCCCAGCAGCGCCAGCAGCCACGGAAATTGAAATTCAAATTCGCCGTTCATTTTTCCGTAGGACAGGCGTCGCGCCTGTCCCTTGTTTTTTTCGAGAGCGCAATGATCTCCAGCGCGCGGTTTGCGGCATCAAGCGGCGCGGAGGAACTGGCTGTTGAAAACTTTCGCTCGTCACATTCGCGGAGAAAATCCGAAATGGAACTGGCGACTTCAGTTCCGATTTGTTTGTGATTGGCGAGCGCGTCGCAGAATTCCGCCGTGGTCAGTTCGTTCGCAGCAAAATCAAACGCGGCGAGAATATAGCGGCGCAGGATTTGTGAGGCTTCGCTCAAGACTTTTCCGTCTTCGGGTTGGCGTAGCAATTTTGTCAAAGCGTTGCGTGCCAAAACTTCCGGCGGCAAAATGATGGCGGGTTTTGGTTGATATATCTTCCACAGAACTAGAGACGCCAAGACGAGAAACGTAAAAAGTCCAATGATGACAAGCATTCCATGCTGCTCCCAAAACATCGGCGGAAGTTCGCCGTAAGCCGGCGCGAGTGCGGGCAGTGTATTCGTATCGGCGGCTTTCGCCGAGGTGGACAGCAGAAAAAATGTTGCAGGAAGAAATTTCATCCGCGCCTCCGACCTCGGCGGATTTCAAAGAATCGTTGCAGCACAGGCGCGAATGGGTCTGTAGTTTGCAGACGGAGTGTGTCCACGCCGGTGCGGATGAGCGCACGGTCCAGCTCCGCGAGCCGTTCGGCATTGACGCTGGCAAACTTCTCGCGCACCGAATTGCGGGTGGAATCCAGTTCCAGCAGTTCGCCGGTCTCCGCATCTTCAATCGTCACCAGTCCCGCGTCCGGCAAAATGCTTTCGCGCGGGTCGTGCAGGTGCAGGCAGATGACATCGTGTCGCGTATTGGTGAGGCCAAGTTCTTGAATGACATCGCGCGAACTTTCGTCTTTTGAGACCGAGCTGTGCAAAAAATCTGTTAGCAGAAACACAATCGCGCGGCGGTTCAACACATGATTCAGAAAAACGAGGGCGCGGGAAATATCCGTGGCGCGCTTCTTCGGCTGGAACATCAGCATTTCACGCACGAGCCGGAGAATGTGCCGGCGTCCTTTGCGCGGCGGGACGAACAATTCCACTTCGTCCGTGAACAGCAACAGCGCGACCTTGTCCCCATTTTTGGCGGCGGAAAAAGCGAGCGTTGCCGCGATTTCACAGGCGAATTCGCGTTTTGTTCGATTTGCCGAGCCGAAGCGGGACGACGCAGAGACGTCAACGGCGAGGACGGCGGTGAGTTCGCGCTCTTCGCGGAAACGTTTCACGAACGGGCGGCCGAGGCGATGCGTGACGTTCCAGTCAATGTCGCGCACGTCGTCGCCGGGGATGTATTCGCGGAGCTCCTCGAAGTCCATGCCGCGCCCCTTGAAGCCGCTCAAATACGCGCCGCCCATCGTGTCGTTCACGAGCCGGTTCGTGCGGACTTCGACGCGGCGGACGGTTTCGAGCAGTTCGGTGACGGTCATTGGATGAACGTGGATGCAGAATAAAAAATTCCGCAAGTAATCAGGATTCCGGCGGCGGGTTGACGTCGAGATAAGTTTCCAGATGCGCGATCAACGGCGGCAAATCGCGCTGGATGGTGTCCCAAACCACATTCAAATCTACGTCGTCATAGTCGTGAATGAGAATATTTCGCATCGCCGTCAGCCGCCGCCACGGAATCTCTGGAAAGCGGCTGCGGCCTTCAGGCGACAGGCGCCGGGCGGCTTCGCCAATAATCTCAAACTTGCGGTTCACCGCTTCGTATTTTTCCTCATTCGCCTTGAACGCCTCCAAAGAAACGCCGCCGGTGAAACGCTGGATGGCCTTGGCCGCTTCCAGAATGTCGGTCAAATAGGCGTCATCCTTCCGCATAAATTTGGGTCGCGGTGGTGAGGATGGAATGTTTGCGATAGGGATTGCGGCTGCTCTCGATGGCGCGGCGGCTCACCAAGTCCACCGACCGGCCAAACAGTTCCGCCAGCTTCTCCTGCATCTCCGCCCAATCCAGCAAGGTCGGATGCGCGTCCGCCCGCAGAGTCGCCAGCAAGTCCACATCGCTTTCATCGCGAAAATCATCCCGCAATGCCGAGCCGAACAATTCCAGCCGGGCGATGCCGCGCTCGCGGCAGAACCGGCTCAAATTTTCAGAATTGAAAGTCAGCTTCACGGTGATGATTTAACATTTTCGACCATCCCTGTCAAAGTCTGCGCTTCCTTGAAGCCGCTCAAATACGCGCCGCCCATCGTGTCGTTCACGAGACGGTTTCGTGCGGACTTCGACGCGGCGGACGGATTCAAGCAGCTCGGTGACGGTCATGCAGGCAATTATTGCACCAGCCGGTAAAATTTCCGCGTGCCAGTCATAGGATTTGTAATCATAAAGTGATCACTAAATAAATTTGGCACAATCATCTCGCTCGTCCAAATAGGTGAGAAGACATTTGTTGAAGATTGCAGAGCGAAGCTAGCGTAATTAATACCGAAATTAGTGGTTGGCCAGGACAAAATAACATTGGTGCCCGTGCGAATAATGCTCAATTGAGGTAAAGTCAGGGACAGGCTAAAAAATGTGCCGCCATTCGAGTTCCCGCCATTCTGGGTTGTTCCAAACAATGCATTCCCGACTGGAAGCAAGCCAGCGCTTGGAGCAAAACCCTCACCGCTTAAGAACCGATGCAATACCGTAAATCCAGTGCCGTCTGGATTAATCACAAACAACGTTCCTGAACCAGGATCGCCATAAGCTGAGGTCGTTCCATACAGATTATTTCCAAACAATGTCAATCCTGCCAAAGGTTGCGCGCCATCAGCATTGGCAACAAAATTTGAGATGGAGGCAGTGAAATTATAAAGATTTGTAAAACCGGAACCATTTGTTCCGATCGCAAATATAGTTCCGTCAGACCATCTGCCACCAATTCGCGTCGTTCCATATAACAAATTGGTTAACATGACCAAACTGCCACGCGGATTAGATCCCTCAATACCGACAAAATTATGAAGATTAGTGAAGCCTGTGCCGTTCGTTGTAAGCGCAAACACTGTGCCGCCACCCGAAATGCCACCTGCAGATGAAGTCCCATACAACGTCCTGCCTGACAAAATCAGTCCTGACTTAGGGCTAGCTCCGTCACTATTCGTGATGCTAAAGGGGAAGGGAAAAATAATACTTCCCGCCGAAAAACTATACAAAGCTGTAAATTCTGTTCCGTCAGTTTTTATTGAGTAAACACAGCCTCTGGATCCATCACCGCCGGCTGAGGCAGTTCCGTATAGCGTATTGCCCACCAAAAGGAGATTCGCAACCGGGGTTGCCCCATCCGAACCATTGAAGTGATGCAGTGTCGTAAAACCCGTGCCATTTGTATTTATGGAAAAGATTGTTCCCTTGCCTGCACTGCCGCCAGTTGAAGCGGTTCCGTATAGCGTGTTGCCAGCCAAAACCAAGCCTGCGGCCGGGTTGGCTCCGTCACTATTGGTGTAAGAATAAACTGTTACTGGAATTGTGCCGGGAGGAATTACTATTTGATTTGATATTGTAATTAACGCGCTGAAATGGTGTTGGTTGGTAAAACTGGTTCCATCAGCCTTGACGGCAAACAATGTGCCATTGGCATTACTTCCTCCTGTGTATGTTGTGCCCCAGATTTTACCTCCCGCTAAAATCAAAGATGATTCAGGGCTGGTTCCTTCGTTGCTACTGAAATTATGCAAATTCAGAAAGGCTTGAGCTTCAGCCTCACGTGTGAGAAGCAGAGCAACAATAGCCGTCAATACAACGAAAT
>Ga0209483_1000442_pt1 | contig 36654 bp, 40 predicted proteins | sample NGEPerA_FD_184508 | JGI IMG/M metagenome (GOLD analysis project Ga0209483, IMG submission 184508) | Arctic peat soil microbial communities from the Barrow Environmental Observatory site, Barrow, Alaska, USA - NGEE PermafrostL2-A... | ecosystem: Environmental > Terrestrial > Soil > Wetlands >...
TCGTTGAAAGCATTGATTAGGTCTCGAGGGCGGGTTTGGCGATCTCATCCGGAGCGCGCAGCCGGTAACCGACGCCGGTCTCCGTGAGAACGAACTGCGGGCGCTCCGGATCGGCTTCGATCTTTTGCCTGAGCTGTCGGACATAGACCCGAAGGTACTGCGCGTCGGTCAATTGGTCCCAGAGCTCGCCAAGCAGAAACTTGTGGGTCAATACCTTGCCGGCGTGCTGCACCAGGATCCGCAACAAATCGTATTCTTTCGGAGAAAGCTTCACTTCCTTGTCGCCAACCTTGACGATGCGCCGTACCAGATCCACCGACAGCTCGCCCGAATGGAAGACGGGCCGTTCGCCATGGACCTGCAATTGATGGCGCAGCGCCGCCCGCATGCGGGCCAGCAACTCATCCATTCCAAACGGTTTTGTGAGATAGTCGTCGGCGCCGAGGTCGAGCGCCTGCACTTTTCCAGCCTCGTCGCCCCGGCTGGACAGAACCACGATCGGGACGCTGTCGTTGCGCCCGCGGATCATCCGCAACAGGTCATGGCCCTGGATATCCGGCAGGCCGAGATCGAGAATGATCAGAGCGGGTTCTTGGGCCAGCAATTCGAGCGCGATCTTGCCATTGGAGGCTTCGAGGACGTCGTAGCCTTGCGTACTCAGACCCATCCGCAGCAGCTTGCGGATCGGCGGCTCGTCATCGACGATCATGATCTTGAGGGGGGCAGCACTCATGCGGCGGTATCCAAGGCTTCGGTCGCGACCGGAATCGGCAATGTGATCGTCAGCATGGCGCCGCTGCGATCGGTGCGATTCGCCGCCGCAATCGTTCCATGCATAGCCTCGACGAAACCGCGGGAAATCGCAAGCCCGAGGCCGGTGCCGGGGCGGACATGGTCGCCCTTTTGCGCGCGATAGAATTTGTCAAATACACTCTCCAGCTCTGCCGGCGGGATGCCGTCCCCCTCGTCCAGAATCTGCAGGCATACCGACTTCTGGTCCCGCCAACCAAGGACGGATATCGTCGTGCCGTCTGGAGAGTACTTGGCGGCATTATCGAGGAGATTAAACAGCGCCTGTTCGAACAGCACGGCGTCGAGATCCAGCATTGGCAAATCCGTCGCAAGCTCTAGCTCAACTCTGTGCTTCGCCAATATCTTGCCGGCACGACCCAGCGCGCTGCCCACAATTTCACTGAGATCGTGAGGCGCGCTGTTGGGAACGATGGCGCCGGATTCCAGCTTGGTCATGTCCAAGAGATTGGCGATGAACCGGTTGAGCCGCTCGGACTCGTCGATCACGGTTGCGAGCAGATCCCGCTTTTCCGATTCGCTCAGGCCGCTGGCGAGATCCCGCATCGTCGAGGCGGCGCCGAGAACCGACGCCAAGGGTGTCTTGAGATCGTGCGAGATCGAGGTCAACAGCGCCGAGCGCAGCCGGTCTGACTCCACGGTGCGCTTGACGCGATCCATATCCTCGACCAGCATCACCCGTTCGATTGCAAGCGCGCCCTGATCCACCAAGGCATCCAGCAATCGACGCTGGTCCGGCGTCAGGAGCGGCCCGGTCTTGTCGTCGTCGATGCCGATAACGCCGATCGGTCCGCGTCCGGTTCGCATCGGAAAGAACAGACGCTTGGCCCCCGGCAGCGTGTCCGATCCGCGCCCGGCTGAGCGATCATTGCCCCACGCCCAGTTCGCGGCGGCGAGATCCGCCTTGTCGAGTTCATCCTCGGGTGGATAGCCCGCCTTCACGGTCAGGACGCCGTCCTCGGGCAGCAACAGCACCACCCGCACGTTCAGCATCAGCGCCGTCTGGTAGGCGGTCGCCCACAGCACGTCGTCAAGCGTCGCAGTGCCAGCGAGCTTGCGGCTGAAGGCGTACAGCGATTCGGTGGTGCGCACCCTGGCCGTGGCAGAGACCGCCTGGGTGCGCACGCGTGCCGCGACATTGGAAACCAGGATGGCGATCAGCATGAAGAAAAAGAACGCCGCGACATTGGTCGGGCCGGTGATCGTGAAGGCGTAGATCGGCGGCACGAAGAAGAAGTTGTAACACAGCGCCGCCGCGACGCTGGCGAACAACGAAGGCCACAGGCCGTAACGGACCGCGACCCCGACCACAGCCGTCAAAAATACCAGGTCGACGTTCTCGATGCCGAACCATGGATGGATCAGCTCACCAACGCCAAGACCGGCAGCGACAAAAAGAAGTGCTATCGCGTAGGGAACCGGATCGAAAGGTTCCGGTCGTTCAGCCGTGCGCACAGTCTTCTTTGGAACGGGCTTCGCCGCGAGTTCCTCGCCGGCGATGACATTGACGCTGATATTGCCGGCGCGCCGCACCAGGTCCTGCACCACAGAGCCACGCCTGAGCTCAAACCACCAGGAGCGCATCGACTTCCCGATGATGATCTGGGTGACGTTATTGCCCTGCGCGAAGCTGATGACATCGTCCGCGATGCGGCGTCCGACGCCGGGAATGGTGAGCGCCTCGCCTCCCAGGGCCTCCGCCAGCCGCAGCGTGTCGGCCAGCCGGTCGCGCTGCTCATCGGTGAGTTGCAGGTTGCGCCGCGTCTCGATGCTGATGGCGGTCCAGGGCGCGTGCAGCCGGTCGGCCAGCCGCTTGGTGTAACGCACCAGCCCCGCCGCCCGCGGATCCTCGCTGAGGCAAACCAGAATGCGCTCGCCCGCCGCCCAGGGGCCAGCGATGGCGTTGGCCTGCATGTGGGTAAGTAACTGTTCGTCGACGCGCTCGGCGGTCCGCCGCAACGCCAGCTCGCGCAGCGCGGTGAGGTTCCCCGGCGAGAAATAATGATCGAGCGCGCGCTCGGCCTGTTTGGGGACGTAGACCTTGCCCTCTTTCAGGCGCTGGATCAGGTCGTCAGGCGTGAGATCGATCAGCTCGATGGCGTCGGCCCGGTCGAACACCGAATCCGGCACGGTCTCGCGCACCCGCACATGCGTGATCTGGGCGACCACGTCGTTGAGGCTCTCGATATGCTGGATATTGACCGCGGTGTAAACGTCGATGCCGCGGGACAATAATTCCTCGACGTCGAGGTAGCGCTTCGGATGGCGGCTGCCGGGCGCGTTGGTGTGGGCGAGTTCGTCGACCAGCGCGATCTGGGGATGCCGCGCGATTAGCGCGTCGAGATCCATTTCCTCGATGGTCTGGTCCTTGTACTCGATCCGCCTGCGCGGCAGCACTTCAAGGCCTGCCAGCAGCGCCCCGGTCTCCGCCCGCCCGTGGGTTTCGACGGCGCCGACGACGACATCAATGCCGGCCTTGAGCTTGGCATGCGCACTTTGCAGCATCTCGTAAGTCTTGCCGACGCCGGGGGCGGCGCCGACGAAAATCTTGAGCCGGCCGGCCTGATCGTTCTCTCGCCGCGCGGTCTCCAGGAGCGCATCCGGCGAGGGTCTTTTTTCAGGGTCGCGGCGCTGCTGGGCCATACCGCATTATAATCCTCGGGCCGCGCCGAGCCTAGCTGGCGTCATTTGGATGCAGCGGCGTCCAGCGCCAGATTGAGCGCTAGGACGTTGACCCGGGGTTCGCCGAGCAATCCGGCGAAGCGGCCTTTCGTGTTCTCCGTAACCAGCTGGCGGACGCGATCTTCCGGCATGTTGCGCGCTTTCGCGACACGCGGTACCTGGAACAGCGCGCCCTCCGGCGAGATATCGGGATCGAGGCCGCTGCCGGACGTGGTGACGAGATCGATCGGGACGGCCACGGAAGAATTCTCGGCCTTCAGCTTGTCGATGTCTTCCTTGACCCGGTCATTCAGGGCCTTGCTGGTCGGGCCGAGGTTCGAGCCACCCGAATTGGCCGCGTTATAGGGCGCCGGCACGGTCTTGGTGGCATCGGCCGGGTCTGCCGCCGTCGTTGCCGAAGGCCGCCCATGGAAGTATTTGTCGTCCTTGAACTCCTGCCCGATCAGCGCGGAGCCAACCACCTTGCCATCTCTCTCGATCAGGCTGCCCTGCGCCTGCTTCGGAAAGATCACGCCGGCAATCGCGGTCATGGCGAGCGGATAGGCGAGGCCGGTGATCAGCGTGAGTGCGACAAGGACGATGATGGCGGGGCGAATTTCTTTCAACATGGTGTGTCTCCTCAGACGAGGTGCAAGGCGTTGACGATAAGGTCGACGGCCTTGATGCCGATAAAGGGAATGATGATGCCGCCGACGCCGTAGATCATCAGGTTACGGCGCAGCAGCGCGCCGGCCCCGATGGCGCGATACGCCACGCCTTTCAAGGCCAGCGGAATCAGCGCGATGATGATCAGGGCGTTGAAGATGATCGCCGACAGGATGGCGCTCTGCGGGCTCGCCAGGTGCATGATGTTGAGCACGGCGAGCTGCGGATAGAACGCCAGGAACATGGCGGGGATGATGGCGAAATACTTCGCCACGTCGTTGGCGATCGAAAATGTCGTCAACGCGCCTCGGGTCATCAATAGCTGCTTGCCGATCTCGACCACCTCGATCAGCTTGGTCGGGTTGGAGTCGAGATCGACCATGTTGCCGGCCTCGCGTGCCGCCTGTGTGCCGGTGTTCATCGCGACGCCGACGTCGGCCTGGGCGAGCGCCGGCGCATCGTTGGTGCCGTCGCCGCACATCGCGACCAGTTTGCCCTTGGCCTGCTCGTCGCGGATCAGCTTCAGCTTGTCCTCAGGGGTGGCCTGCGCGAGGAAGTCGTCGACGCCGGCTTCCGCGGCAATCGCCGCCGCGGTCATCGGGTTGTCGCCGGTGATCATCACGGTGCGGATACCCATGCGGCGCAGTTCGGCGAAGCGCTCGCGGATGCCGCCCTTGACGATATCCTTGAGCTGCACGACGCCAAGCAGACGCCCGTCCTTGGCGACCGCGAGCGGCGTGCCGCCGGCCTTGGCGATTTCGTCGGAGATCGCCTGGATCTCGCGCGCAATCTCAGAGGTCGTGGACTGAATCGCACGAACGGCGTTTCCCGACGCCACCGTTTGGATTCCTCCACCATCGCTGATGTAATTTAGGATCGCATCGACCGCACCCTTGCGGACCGACGACGCGCCGGCGTCGACGCCGCTCATGCGGGTTTGCGCGCTGAACGGAATGAAAGTTGCGTTGAGTTCGGCCATGTCGCGGCCGCGGATGCCGTATTTTTCCTTGGCCAGCACCACGATCGAACGGCCCTCGGGGGTCTCATCCGCCAGCGACGCCAGCTGCGCCGCATCCGCCAGCTCCTGCTCGGTCACCCCACGGACGGGCCGAAACGCGGTGGCCTGCCGGTTGCCGAGCGTGATGGTGCCGGTCTTGTCGAGCAGCAGCGTATCGACGTCGCCCGCGGCCTCGACCGCACGGCCCGACATCGCCAGCACGTTGAAGCGAACCAGCCGGTCCATGCCGGCGATACCGATCGCCGACAATAGCGCGCCGATGGTGGTCGGAATCAGCGTCACGAACAACGCCACCAGGATCACGACCGAAATCTGGCCGCCGGCATAAGCGGCATAACTCGGGATCGTGACCGTCGCGAACACGAAGATGATGGTCAGGCCCGCGAGCAGGATATTGAGCGCGATCTCGTTCGGCGTCTTCTGCCGCTCGGCGCCCTCGACCAGCTTGATCATGCGGTCGATGAAGGTCGACCCCTGGGCTGCGGTGATGCGGACGCGGATCCAGTCGGACAACACATGGGTGCCGCCGGTGACCGCCGAGCGGTCGCCGCCGGATTCGCGGATCACGGGCGCGGACTCGCCGGTGATCGCGGCCTCGTTGACGGAGGCGACGCCCTCGATCACTTCGCCGTCGGAGGGAATGTTGTCGCCGGCCTCGACCAGCACGATATCGCCGACCTTGAGGCTGGTGCCGGATACAAGACGATAGTTCTTGTCAGGGCCCTTCAACAGCTTGGCCTGGCTGTCGATGCGGGTTTTCCGCAGCGATTCGGCTTGCGCCTTGCCGCGGCCTTCGGCGACCGCCTCGGCGAAGTTGGCGAACAGCACCGTGAACCACAGCCATAGGATGATCTGGAAGGTGAAGTCGAGGCTCTCGCCGCCGGTCACCAGATCACGCAGGAATATCACCGTGGTCAGCGCGGCCACAACCTCGACCACGAACATCACGGGGCTCTTGATCATGACCCTGGGATCGAGCTTGACGAAGGCCGAACCGATCGCGGGTATCACGATCTTCGGGTCGAGCATCGCCGAAACCGGCATCCGCTTATTCATTTTGACGACTTCCATGGACGTAACTCCGAAATGAGTTCGATCAGAACAGGGTATTGGTGGTCATCGCGAGGTGCTCGGCGATCGGGCCCAAAGCCAGCGCCGGGAAGAAAGTGAGGCCGCCGATGATCAGGATCACGCCGATCACCAAGCCGACGAACAGGCCGCCTGTGGTCGGAAGAGTTCCTGCCGATGGCGGGATCGATTTCTTGGCTGCGAGCGAGCCTGCCATGGCCATCGCCGGCACGATCATGAAGAACCGTCCCACGAACATTGCGCATGCCAAGGTCAGGTTAAAGAACATCGTGTTGGCGCTCAGGCCTGCAAAGGCCGAGCCGTTGTTGCCCGTGCCAGAGACAAAAGCGTAGAGCACCTCGGTAAAGCCATGCGGACCGGCATTGGCCATCGAGGCAACCGCCGGCGGATAAACAACACCAACCGCGGTCCAGCCGAGATACATCAGCGGCAGCACCAAAATCGCAAGCATCGCCATCTTGACTTCCCGCGCCTCGATCTTCTTGCCGACATATTCCGGCGTGCGGCCGACCATCAGGCCAGCGACGAAGATCGAGATCACGACAAAGATCAGCATCCCGTAGAGGCCGGCGCCGACGCCACCGATGATGATCTCGCCAAGCTGCATGTTGATCAGCGGAATCATACCGCCGAGCGCAGTGAATGAGTCATGCATGGCGTTGACGGCGCCGCAGGAGGCGGCGGTGGTAACGACCGCAAACAATGCCGAACCAACTATACCGAAGCGGACTTCCTTGCCTTCCATGTTGCCGCCGGTCAGCCCGAGCGCATCGAGTGCGGCCGTACCGTTGGCTTCAGCCCAGTAACAGACTACAACGCCGGCGATGAACAGCACGCCCATCACACCGAATATGGCCCACCCCTGGCGCTGGTTGCCGACCATGCGGCCAAACACGTTGGTCAGACCCGCGCCGAGCGCAAAAATCGCCAGCATGTGAATCAAGTTTGTCAGCGCGGTCGGATTCTCGAACGGATGTGAAGCGTTGGCATTGAAGAAGCCGCCGCCGTTGGTACCCAAATGCTTGATCATCATCTGCGAGGCGACCGGCCCCTGCGCGATAACCTGTTTGGCACCCTCAAGTGTCGTTGCTTCAGTATACGCGCTGAGATTCTGGGGCACGCCTTGCCAGACCAGCACGAACGTGCCGACGATGCAGATCGGCAGCAGTACATAAAGCGTGCAGCGGGTTACATCGACCCAGAAATTGCCGATGGTGCGCATTGAAGAGCGGGAGAAGCCCCGGATCAGGGCCACCGCGAGCGCGATGCCGGTCGCCGCCGAAAGGAAATTTTGATGGGTGAGACCGAGCATCTGCACCAGATACGACACGGTCGTCTCACCGCCATAGGATTGCCAGTTGGTGTTGGTGATGAAGCTGATCGCGGTGTTGAAGGAGAGATCCTCGGCCACGGCGGATTGTTCCGCCGGGTTGAACGGCAGAACGGCTTGGAAACGCATCAGCGCGTAAAGGATGAGGAAGCCGCCGACGTGGAAAAACAGCATGGCGACCGTATAGGTCAGCCAATGCTGCTCGCGCTTCTCGTCGACGCCGCCGATCCAGTAAACCCCGGCCTCGACCGGCCGCAGGATCGGCGACAGGAACGTGCGCTCGCCATTGAAGACGCGCGTCATGTACCCGCCGAGCGGTTTGACCAGCGCGACAAGGATCGCGCAGAACAGAATAATTTGAAGCCAGCCGATGACGGTCATGGTCGTATGCCCTAGGTTTGCACGTGATTTTTTGCGAGAACAGGCTCCGTCCCGGACCAAATCCGGGGCAGGCTTTTTCGGCGGTCAGAACCGCTCGGGCCGCAGCAGGGCGTAAGTCAGGTAAAACAGCAGGCCCGCGGAGACGATGGCGGCGAGTGAATAATCGAAGATCATGGTCGTTCTCCCTAGAGCCGTTCGCAGGCGTAGGCGTAGCCTACCGCCACCGCGAAGAAGCCCAGACCGAGGGCCAGCATGACGACGTCCAACATGAGATGCTCCTTGCGGCGCTTGTTTCCGGCTGCGACCGTTGCACTGTTCCCGTCCGGCAAATTGCGGCGGATCAAAACAATAAACGCCTGATCGCGTGTGACCGTCAGGTGCCACGTTGGGGTATATGTTTTCGAGATGGACGTGATGGCAACGTTATAGGAATCTAATAAAGATTATCGAGGGATCCCCGGCAACCCATTGCGAAGCATCACTTTTCCGGCTCGTATTTTCTGCGTTGCGACGCGCGACCCACAACGCGGCTCGGCGCGCGCCTGGATCGAGATCGACTGGAATCCCGGACCGGCGCGGCACTTATGGCGCACTTATATTTCGAGGCGGCTTTCCCACTCGAATTCAAATGCCTTTTTCCTCACCTTGGAGACGCGACCGCATTCCGGCGGTCCTTGTCCGATAGGAGCACGCCATGTTCCATGATCATTCTCATCGTTCGGAGCAACTGGCGACGCTGGCCGCGCAAGTGCGCGTTGCTGAAGAGGCGACGCCCGAAATGTTCTCCGAAATCGTTGGCCAGACCTGTCAGCGGCGATCGGCACCGAATAAGGCTACCAACACTGAGCGGCTGCATCAATTGATCGACGCCGGCGCTTTGACCGAAGCCGCGTTTGCGCTGATCACCCTAGAACTGCCCCAGTGGAAGCTGCGCCGCATCACCTACGATGAAGGCGAGTGGCATTGCGCGCTGTCCCGGCAGCGCGAACTCCCGGAGTGGCTTGACCAAGCGATCGAGGCCACCCATCGCAGCCTAACGCTCGCGGTTGCTGGCGTTTACATCGAAACGCTTCGGCAGATCGAGGCATCGCGGGAGCCTAGCCGGCCGTCGGTGCCGCAGGTACGGGCCGATCAATTCGAGCCGCTGTGCTGTGAAAACTTTGCCTAGCTTGCGGTCCGCTGCGAGACTTCTTCCGGGAAATCCATCCATGGCTAATGCGCCAGTCACGTTCAACGACCTCAGATCGGTTCAAGTCATCGGTCGCTTTTGTCTGCGGATGGTCGTGCTCTGCGTGTTTGCGGCAATCGGAGGCGCCGGCTTTGGCAGAAGCCTTGCCGCGCTATTGTTGCTTTCTGCGATCCTCTCCGTTGTTGCCGGAGCTTTCCGACGAGAGACGCCGTTCGACGCCGCGCTGACCCATTGGGATGAGGCCGCCGTGTACGGACTTCTCTACGGATTGGTCATGACGATTAGTCAGGTTTCGGCCACTTGAATTCACACTTCAACCGTCGCCGACGTCACCCACCTCTTCCTGTCCGATACCCCACATCTTCCATATGAAATAGGCGCTGCTTCGCTCTCGAATCCTTATGCGGTGAGGAGGATATTGAGCGCATCCCGAATTGGGGAAGCAACGGGTTGATCGCAAACTCAATCGTTTCAACGACAGTCGCGATCGAATCCTTACCGGGAATGAAAATGAAACAGACCGAACCTCCATCGTGCAGCTCCAACATCGTCTTGATCGGCAAGAACAGCCGTGGCAACTGGGTCGCCCAGGAACAAAGCGGCCTGTTCGGCGGCCTGTTCGTCAACCGAGCCGCAGCCGTTAAATTCGCGCTCTTTGAAAACGGCCACCGTCCAGAGGCCGTTGTTGACGCGCCCAGCGTTCTTGAACTCAGCCTGAACAGCAGTCCCTTCACTTCCGATCGCGCAGCAATGAGTTCCGACGACACACTTCAGCGCCGAGCTGCGTAAACCCGCCTGTCGCCCATTGAAAGCGTCATGATGACCCAGAACGATAGCGCTACTGCGCAGGAGCAACTGATCGGAGCCATGATCGACCTTGCGCGTCTGTCGCGGTCGCACCGGATCATCATCGCGGGCAGAGATAGTCCCGGGATTCATCTGGCCCTGCACTGCCGCGGATTCGTCCATGCCTCGACCACCGCGACCTGCCGCACTTCCCGCGGACAACATTCAGCAGGTCTCATCGTTGGGGACCGCTCGTTTCAGGATCTCGAAACATCGCTTGTTTGCACCTCTCAACTCTTGAATGCCACAGCGGCCATCGTCGTCTCGATCGAATCCCCAGAGCGAGGTTTGAGCCTGAGAGTGCGCACGAAACTGGAACAACTTGGATTCCGGATCGAGGCCGGGGTGAGATGCCAACAAGGCTTCCTGCTTTCGGCCTATCGGTGCAATTTCGCATCAATCGCCAAGGCAGCCTAACGTGTGATGACCAGTGGAACGCGATATTCGACCCCATGGTTGACCGGCTTCATCGCCGATCTCCCGACGCCGTTCGACCGCAACGACGAAATCGACTGGGCGTCGTTCGAAATGCTTTGCGAGCACCAGATCAAGTCGGACGCAACCGCCATCGTCGTTGGAGAGACGATGGGGGAGGCTTCAACGCTGAGCCCTGCAGAACATGACGCCATTATCCGCGCGGCGGTCAATATCTCGCGGAGCCGCATAGCAGTTATCGCTGGTGCCGGTTCGAATTCGACCAGTCAGGCGATCGACCTGACCATGCGAGCGGAAGCCAACGGCGCCGACGCCATCATGTCCGTCGTGCCCTATTACAACAAGCCGATGCAGGGGGGCATCGTTGCGCACTTTGAGGCTATCGCGGCCTCAACCACGCTGCCGATCATTTTGCACGACGCACCAGCTCGCACGGCGAGAGAATTGTCCGACGAAACGATACAGCGGCTGGCAGGATCAGCGCAGTTTGCCGGCGCCAAGGACGCCTCGGGAAGCGTCGCGCGCCTGCTTCGCTTGAAAGCGCTCCTTCCTCCGGATTTTCGCCTGCTGACTGGAGAGGACTCGACTGCATCAGCCTATCTGCTAAGCGGTGGGGATGGGTGCATCTCGGTTGTATCGAACATCGTTCCCGATCATTTCCGCTGCATGAGCGAACGGTGCAAGCAAGGAGATGCAGAAAATGCCACAACCGTGGCACTTCGCCTGGCGCAACTGACCACTGCGCTGCACCAGGATTCGGCACCGGCATCCCTGAAATATGGATTGAGCATGCTTGGATTTATGGAACCGCGGTTGCGGCTTCCGCTTGTCGAGCTGGACGGGCCATCAAAGATCTTAGTCGCCAGGGCAATTTCGACGCTGCCCGAACTGGATCAGCTCCGCAGAGCGCCGGCACGGCACAGGGCCGCGATCTAACTGTCGAGTTTGACACGCTCAGTTGGCTCGTTCGGGCGCGGCCTAAGGACTTCTCCATGAGCGAAGACGCGCAAAAAGAATGGGAAGCAAGGACGTTGCGAGCGTGGCACCTCGCTGTGCTGCGATTTGCCGTCACACTGGAAAATGCCGACAGGCTGGCCGTCCTGGCGATCGCAGCGGAGATTGATAGGCTCGGCCCATCACATAGGGGCAGGCCGGCTTTCGGATTTTTCCGGAGGACCAGTGCGGAGCTTTGCGCCGCAATTTTAGACCCGAATGAATTGAGTTCCGCGGTCTTACGCCAACATCTCGCACGGATTGATGATGACCGCCTCAAGCGTGTCTTCGCCGCAGCAATCGAGGCCGACCAACCAAAGGCGTCTTCGGTCAGCAAACCTCCAAAGCGCGACACCGGCTTATGGAGAGGACTTTCTTCCCGAGATAAGCACCTGCTCTAACGCGTAGTCACGCAGGATGCTCGGGGCCTAACGCCGTACCAACTCAAGCCTCGCTGGCGGATACGCGATCAAGAAAGTGCTTTTTGCGCCATTTCGGCCCAGGACCGCGCATATAGTGATCTTCCGACCGATATTTCCTGACCGGCCCGTCCCAGGATGGACCCAGAAACGTCACCAGAGAGCTCACGACGCTGCGGAGATGGAAAACAAGAACAGATCCGTTGAACGAAAGCTGTCGCATGTGATGCTTCACGGGAAGAACTGAACCCGGACTGCGGGTCGGGTATGGACCGTATCAATCCTCGCGAACACTGGTTCGACCGGGATTTCGCGCCACCCAATTATTGTTGGGCCGGTCGAAGCGAATGCCGCGAAGCTCAAGCTCGCGCTCCATGCGACGCAGCTTGGAATTGGCGATGGCCTCGATCATATTTTTCAAATAGCCGTTGACGCGGCTTAAAGCGGTGCGTGCGTGGACGCGAGCGCGCTTTCCATGCGTCCTGCCGAACCGGTAACCGACCGGTGAGTCTGTTCGGTTGATAAGATACGATCGATAATCATCGTCGTGGACCAGATCGCGATATTTATCGTCGCTGGTAAGAAAGTGAGCCATCTTCCGTCTCCACTGTCAGCTCATATTGTGAGCTATTGGTCCGAAGATGCGCCTGACAGCATAGGAAATCGAGGCGACCTCCTCCCCTCTCTCATAGGCGCGGTATAAAGACCTGAAGCAGATGAGAGCGGCATCATCTCCCCTGGGATTCTTATATCTCTCCTATGAGACTCAACGCCGATCCATCTCGCATTCCTATGGCATCGTCGGCACATGATGCACGTTAGATTCGTGAGGAGGCCGCCATGGCCGCGATTACTTTCAATGCCGCACATCAGAAGGTGCACATTCGAGAACAGCTCAAAACCGTTCTCGCCGCTTCCCGAGAAATGCTCGATGTCCTTGTCAGTAACCGGATGCGGCGGGCTGCAGCAGAGGCCGAGTACGTTCGTCCACGGCACCCCCGGGGAACACAATCGCAATCGAAAAACGCCCAACGATCGCCGTGCAACTAACGAGCCCAGACCTTTCACGGCGGCAGGAGCCGAGACGTTCGACCGCTGCGATCGAGCGGAAAATCGCCGGCATCTTGCCGACCGAGGAGGCCGCAGCCGTCACCGCGCAATTTCTGCCTCTCGATCCCAGCATCGTCAACCAGGCGATCCCGGCATTTTTCATTGGCCGCAACATGGAAGGCTTCTGGGTTGCCCGTGACGTCAAGGGGCAGATCGGCGGAATTTTCCTGCTTGAGAACTCCGCCGTGTCGTTTGCCAGAAGGAATAGCCGGCCGGCGGGGTGTGCAACCATATTTCCGTCCGAGAGGATCGAACTCGACCTGGACAACAACGGCAATCCGCTTGTCGCGCAGCTTGGTTGGTTAAAGCGCCTTGCGATGCGCGGTCGGCAGCGAATGGTCGCCTTCATCGGCAATATGACAGAAGCGATGAAACGCCGGTTGAGAGATTTTCGCGTCTTTTGAATTGAAGGTCGCCGAAGGGTGACAAGGGGGCATCGCTCGGCGCCTTGCGAACAACCCGGAGTAAAGGATTTTTGATATGACTATGTCGACGCACACCGGTGGCCCGCTCGAACGGGCTCCCTACCCAACGGGAAACCAAGACCTAGCCCGAGCCGGAGCGGCGGCAACCTATCTGGCAATGATCAAACGGTTTTCCATGTGCGTACTGATGATGCTGGCGGCAGGGATTTCCATCGCCGCCATCATGGCGCTGAAGATTGCAATCTATCTTCCGCGCTTTGTTCATCATTGACGCACGCTGGGTGCAAGAATCGGATTTATTCGAGACGGCTTTGACCGAGCCCCGGGGCTCCACTTGAGCTGCCGCGGCACGCGAGCGTAGACCACCGTGTAGCCGTCCCGACATGCCTTCTGGGCGAGCGCGCAGGCTAACTGAGGACGAACGGCGTGTGTGGAACGCCAGCGAGGACCACTCACTCCATGCCGCCAATTGCGAGTGCTACTCCAAGACCTGCGCGATAGCGCGCAGGCCAATGTGGCGTGCTTTCCTCATCACCTGTCCTACCAAAAGCAAAGAGCGACAGATGGCTCTGCCGCTCTTTCTACAGTCTCGGGAGAAAAATTACTTCAGATTGGTCATCGCGGTCAGGTCAGCCGAGAGCTTGACGATGCCCGCCGCGCCGCACCAGTTCGAACCGGCGCCGCCCGGATTGATCGAAGTCACGTTGGTCGTTCCGGAAGCATTGAAGGCGCTGGTAAAGGCGTTGCAGTTGCCCTTCGACAGGTCGGTGTCGGAATAGCGCAGATCGAGCGTGAACACCTTGTAGGTGAAGCCGATGCCGACGTTCCAGGTGTCGTAGCTGGCATAGGGGATGCCTGCCGCGAAATTGCCCAGGGCGCTGACGGCGCCGTAAAATGCATCTGAAGTTCCGAGCCACTGCCGGCCGACCTCACCGGAAACATACATGCCGACGCCGCTGGAGCCGAACACCGTGCTGGGCGCCGTGTACTTGGCGGTGACCGAGGCGTAGTCGCCCCAGGCGCCGGAGTTCAGGAAGTTCGGCGAATAGAACTCGTTCACGCCGAACTGCCAGCTGTCGTTCACGGTGTAGTTCACCTTGCCGTAGACCTCCATGAAGCTGACGTCCTTCTTCATGACGTTGCCGTTGGCGAGGAAGATCGTGTTTGTGCTGACGGGGCAAACATTGCCGCCGGGAATGCCGCCGGTGAGGGTATTATCGGCGCAGCTTCCGCCCGGATACAGGTAGCCCCAGACACCGAAGTCAAATGCGAAGGCGCCGAAGGTCGGCCGGATACCACCGTAGATGTCGACTTCAGCGGCAGCCCGGTTGGCGAAGGAAATGCTCTCGCCGGAGGTGCCGATATAGAGCTGCAAGTCCTTGCTCACATTATAGCGCGGCTCGAAGTACGCCGCGACCGAAGGGTTGTGATTGGACTGGGTGACACCGCGGAAGATGTAGTCGTTCATGACGGCGCTGCCGAACGCGATATCCCAAGGATCGAACGCCGCCGGTGGGGGCGCCTTGACCGCCTTCAGAGGCATATCCGCCGCGAAAGCCGAACCCGTCATCGCCAGCACCACCGCGAGCGGAACCATTTTCTTCATCACGATCTCCATCACACTTCGACGATCAGGCAGATTCTGGCACCCCCGAGGGCGCGGTATTCGACTGCGCTGAACCTGATCGCAATTTGGAGCATGCCACTCTTTGCGAGAAGGCAACAAAGAGAAGCATTTGACTATTTTCTAGGCGTTAAAGTCATTCCTTCGATGTTTTCGAAAACCGTTGCATTCCGGCAACGGATTTTATGCAATTTTGTCGTTCAGTTGCTCGGGTTTTAGCAACGCTCTCCGCAGAGTCTGGAGCATGATGCATTAGATTTGTGCATCCATAACCTGAGTTTTGGAAATAATTGGCGCATTCGTCGGCGTAAACGCCCCGAGGATCTCGCCGATTGCCGCGCAGATGCTTTCGACACGGATCGCGCGGCGGCCTTGCGCAACAAGTGCTTAAGCTTGGTAAAGACCTGCTCGATAGGATTCATGTCCGGGGAGTATTTCGGCCAGTAAGAAGAGCTTGACGCCGGCTGCGCGAATTAGCTGACGTACTGGTCTGGCTTTGTGGCTACTGAGATTGTCCATGATCGCGATATCGCCGGGACGAAGCATACGGACGAGATTCTCCCAGAGTCTCACCATCTCCGTCGAGAATTGCAAGCTCGGTATCAACCGGATATCCGACGCCGATTGCTATTTGTGGAACGCAATCAGCGAGGCCGTACGAAGCATGTAATTATTCAATGTCTCGGCCATGAACGGTAAAGCCACCAAGAACGTGGCAAACGCCGCAAGAATCTTCGGCACGAATACGAGCGTCTGCTCTTGGATCTGTGTGAGTGCTTGAAACAGCGATACGGCGACACCAACGATGGTTGCGACTATGAGGAGTGGAGCAGAAATCATGACGGTGGTCATGAGCGCATCTCTTGCGGAGTCGAGCACTTCGGTCCCAGTCATCCCATCCTCCAACCCGAATGAACCGTCCTCGAACACAACAAATCTCGCCACCTGATCAAGTCCAAGGAAGCGCGACAACACGTTCAGTGAGCCTTTGCCCGACGAACTGCCCCAACAAGGAACGCGACCGCCCGCTTGGTGTGATGCGACACGGCATGCTTTTGTCGCCCAAAGTAGGCCAGAAGCCGGTTGCCATCGTTCTCAATGTCGAGTTCGACGTTTTCCGACGGATAAAATGATCGCGCATCTCACCGGCCAAGTGTGCCGGTTGGCAAAATTCAAAGCGGATTTCTCGAACAGAAATATCCCCCCCGATCTTTGCGTCGGCGTCCCGGGCCACCCAGAAGCCATCTTTGTTCCGGCCGACAAAAAAAGCAGGAATGGCCTCGCTGAGAGCACTCGAATGCGGCCGCCCCAGCAATCCGTTGACGTCATCGGATTCGAGTAACGGCACAGTGCCGGGCCTCTCAGCTTCGGTTATCGCCCGCCTATCCTGCAACGTAACCGACGAGGTTTGCGTCTTCTGTCCGGCGAAATGCGAAATGCTGTGTTCAAGGGTCGCAATCATGCTGATTTTCGCGCTTCCAGCGCGAGTGAAGCGCCTAGGTCACAACGTGCTCTCCTTGGTATATGAAATCGAGATGAGCCGCCTTGGCTTCTTATAAGCGGTAAATAAAGAACCTTTCTGAACCGATACGCGCTGTTAGCGACGTCGCGGTGCCGCTCGTCCTCCGTAGTGTCCGATCTTGCAATTTGTCAGCCGCGAAATGTGACCTGACGCGATTCCGAAGGGAAATATCGGGGTCGTTGCTCCTATGCGGCGTTTATGAATTCAGAAAGCGGGCCGTCTCGATTTCCTATTTGGTGTAGCCCATCTTCTGACCATACAAGCCAGCTTTTCTAGACGGGAATGCGGGCCTGCGGCACTTGAACGACAAAGGAAGCATCCATTGGGTAAGCAATCGATTCGCAGGACAGTCATCCGGGAGTGGATGTCGCTTCCACGCGACAAGCGAAAAACCGAAGAGCAGACCGCGAGCTTCGTAGTGGCGGCTCTGCAGCGCTTCGAGCTTCCCCGCAGCAATCAGTCGCCGCACCGGGTGCTAAAAGGCTGGCTGATGCCTAGAACGGCGAAGCCTTGATGGACGATCCGTTCATGACCTCCCACGACGACATCCATTCAGGCTTGAGGTCGCGGACAACCGGGACACGTATATACGAAAGCCAAGTCTTTCGGGCTCGTCGAAGACGAAACCTTCCGCGGTCGTCCGAAGTAGAGAAGAGAAATAGTGAGGACGCCTCGCATGATTGATCACGCTCGGATTCTTCTACAGCCGGCCATCTCGGATGCGCTGCCTCTAAAAAGGGCTGATCATTCTGTCCTAAAGGCCAAGGGCGCGCCCGATAGCGTCGCTGATATCTACAACGAAGCAGGTGACGGATATGGCGCTTACGCCGACGGCGACACGTGCAATCTCCTTCGAGACCTGCGCCAGATCTGCGACAGGGAGGTGACTCAGGACACTATAAAGACAAATCGTAATATCAACGGAGGCTTCCGCTTCCGGCAACCGGCCGGTGAGGTCTGCGACGTCAAAGCCGATAGTTAACCCGGGAACGCTCGAAAGGTGCCTGGTCAGCAACCGGGCCCGTCGAATTTGGGTCTCCGCGATGTCAAAGCCTCGCGCCATGATCCTGGTGAACCCAAGCGCCCGCGCGCGTACTACCAGGCGGCGTAGCCATGTACCGGGACCGCAACCCGCGTCGAGAAGGCTAAACTTGCGATAGCTGAAGATTAGTAATCGCCAGACCGCGTGCGATCGTGAGGTGAGGTGCCACGATGCGCATATGTTTTCGAGGTAGTCGCGACGGCAACGTTATAGGAAAGTCATAAGTATGATCGACGGATTTGACGTAAGCCATTGCGACATAGAGGTTATTCGGATCGCGCCGCCTGCGTTGCGTCCCGGCCGGGAAGGCGGCACAACGCGCATTTTCCCTGTATGTCGATGATTGGTTTCCCCCGATCCGCACGGGCACTTATGGCGCACTTATATCTTGGTGCGGTTTTCCATCTCGAATTCAAACAGCTCTTTCCTCACCTTAGGCACAACACCGCATGCCCGCGGTCCATGTGCAATCAGGGGGACGCTATGTTCCTTCATTCTATTCGCTCGGAGCAGCTGACGATACTTGCAGAACAAGTACGTCATGCTGACGAAGCGACGCCAACAATCCTCGCTGGAATTGTTACAGAGACCGGGCGGCGGTTATCGGCCCCGGGCAACGCCGCCAATGCTGCTCAGCTTCATCAATTGATCGAAGCCGGCGCTTTGACCGAAGCAGCGTTTGCGCTGATCGAACTGGAACTGCCCCAGTGGAAGCTGCGCCGCGTCACCTACGATGGAGGCGAGTGGCACTGCGCCATGTCGCGGGAGCGCGATCTTCCGGAATGGCTGGATGAGGCAGTCGAGGCCAGGCACGCCAGCCTCACGCTTGCAATTTTGGGCGCTTACATCGAGACGGTCCGTCAGATTGAAGTATCAAGAGAGCCGAATCGTCCATCGGTTCCGCAGACACGAGCGCTGATGCAATACGAGCCGGTTTGCTGCGATAACTTCGCCTAGCGCACTGCAATTCCAGCACTTGAAGATCGATCCATTGCCAAGCACGCCAGACCGTATTTGTCGCATTCGTCAGAGTTTCGAATCTTGGCCCAACTTCCGAATCTATCGCGAGAGCTGAAACCGACCCAGGTGCTCATTCGCTTTGCCTTGCGAATGAGCATTCTGGTCGTGTTCGCTGCCTTCGCCAGCATCGGCTTTACCAAAGGCCTTGCCGCGTTGCTGTGGATGTCGATCATCCTCTGCGCCGTCATCGGCATCATGAAGCGCGAGCAGCCGTTCGGCGCCGCTCTCAATCACTGGGATGAATCGGTGGCCAACGCGGCGCTGTTCGCCCTGGTCACCAGCCTCAATCATTCCGTCCCGGTCTGAAACAGCTTCGCGCGATCCTATACGGCGCTTATGAGATCGCTGCCCTGTAGCTCTCGAATTCATATCCGCACCAGAAGATATTGGGAGCATGAGTCAAGCCGTCTCCCGACCAGCCAAAACCATCCGAACATTCGCGCAGGAAAACGCAGTGACGGATGAGTCCGCGGCGCAGGAAGCACGCGCTGCTCGCCACCAGAAGGACACCTAACGTGAAGCTCGTCGAACCTCCCTCGTGTAGCTCTGCATCTACCATCGTCTTCATTGGCAAGAACAGCCGCGGCCAGTGGGTCGCCCAGGAACAGAGCGGTCTCTATGGCGGCCTGTTCGTCAACCGCGCGCAAGCCGTCAAATACGTGCTGTCCGAAAACGGCCATCACCCCGAAACCATCGTCGAACTGTCGCGCGAAATCGAACTCGACATGAGCGGCAAGCTCCCCTTCCCCGCCGCCGGCACACGGCGCGCCGCATGACCGATCGAGTGCCCGTCATTCAGGAGAGCCAGATGGGTCAGCCTCCTTCCGTTGCAAGCCAGGAGCAGGTCATCGACACCATGATTGAGCTCACGCGCCTGTCCACGCAGCATCGCGCCATCCTCGCCGGCAGCGACAGCCTGGCACTCTATCTAGCGCTGCGGCGGCGCGGCTTCAATCGCGTCGCCACCACCGCAACCTGCGGCATTCCAAAGGGACGACACGCGGTCGGCCTGATCACGGGGCAAAACTCGCTTCAGGCCATCGAGGCGGCGCTGACCAAGATCTCGCAATTCCTCTCCGCCAGCGCAGCCGTTGCCGTGCTGATCGACTCCCCCGAAGCCGGGCCCTGCCTGAAAATCCGCAGCAAGCTGGAACAGATGGGTTTTCGGATCGAGGCCGGTGTCAGGTGCCAGCAGGGCCTGGTGCTGTCAGCCTACCGACAGGGCTTCGGCCAGATGGAAAACGCAGCGTGAAATCCGATGACGCACCTCGCAAAGCCCGTCACCTGGCTGTCGGGTTACATCCCCGACCTTCCCACGCCCTTCGATGAGAACGGTGAACTCGATCTGGCGGCATTCGAAAAACTTTGCCAACGCCAGATCGAGGCCGAAGTCTAGGCCATTGTCGTCGGCGAGGGTCGCATTAACCCCACCCGGCGATGTTTACATTGACAATTACCGGCTCAGGCATAGCTGCTTCGAGCACCAAGCTTGCGTTGTAAGGGCCGGGGCCGTCGCCTTTAAGGCTTGCGGAAGTTGCGCGGCGGGGCATTTTGGCCCTCAAGCCCGCGAAGGAGATTGTTGATGCCGTCGAAGAATCAAGGCGGAGGCCCGTGGGGTTCGGGTCCGAAAGGGCCATGGGGCACCGGCCCGCAATCGGTGGGGCCGCGGCCGCCCGATCTCGAGGACCTTCTGCGCCGCGGCCAGGACCGACTCCAGCAACTCCTGCCGGGCGGCTATTTCAGCGGCCTCGGCATCGCGCTGATCCTGATCGGCGCACTTGCGATTTGGGGACTGTCCGGCTTCTTCCGCGTCCAGTCCGAAGAACTCGGCGTCGTGCTGCGCTTCGGCAAGCATGTGCGCACGGTGCAGCCGGGCCTCAACTATCATCTGCCGTATCCGATCGAGACCGTGCTGCTGCCGAAGGCGCTGCGCGTCTCCACCATCTCGATCGGCATGACGCTGATCGACGATCCGGCGCGGCGCGGCCGGACCATGAGCGACGTGCCCGAAGAAAGCCTGATGCTGACCGGCGACGAGAATATCGTCGACGTCGATTTCACGGTGCTGTGGCGGATCAAGCCGGACGGTGTCGGCAATTATCTGTTCAACATCCAGAATCCCGAAGGCACCGTGAAGGCGGTGGCCGAAAGCGCGATGCGCGAGGCAGTTGGCAAAGCCAACATCCAGCCGATCCTCACCGGCGCGCGCACCACCACGGAGGCCAACGTACAGGAGTTGATGCAGAAGACGCTCGACAGTTACGGCGCGGGCATTCTGGTGCAGCAGGTCCAGATGCAGAAGGTCGATCCGCCGGCGCAGGTGATCGATTCATTCCGCGACGTGCAGGCGGCGCGCGCCGACCTCGAGCGCCTGCAGAACGAAGCGCAGACCTATGCCAACCGCGTCGTTCCCGACGCCAAGGGACGCGCCGCGCAAATCTTGCAGGTCGCCGAAGGCTACAAGCAGCAGGCGGTCGCCGAGGCCAAGGGCCAGAGCGCGCGCTTCCTGAAAGTCTATGATGAATACAAGAAAGCGCCTGACGTCACCCGGCAGCGCATTTATCTGGAAACCATGGAGCGCATCCTCGGCGGCTCCGAAAAGCTGATCTATGACGGCGGCGGTTCGTCGTCCGGGCAGGGCCAGGGCATCGTGCCGTATCTGCCGTTGAGTGAACTGACGCCGCGAACTCCGCCTGCCGCCACCACCGGCCAGCCGAAACCGCAGACCGGAGCTACGCGATGAGGTCCCCCGTTGCAGGTATTGCGGCGCTGTTCGTGCTGTTTGTCATCCTTGTCGTCGGCTACAGCTCGATGTTCACCGTTGACATGACCGAGCAGGCACTGGTGGTACGGCTCGGCGATCCGGTCCGCGTCGTCACCGAGCCGGGCCTCAATTTCAAGGCGCCCTTCATCGATACCGTAATCGAGATCGACAAGCGCATCCTCGATCTGGAAAATCCGTCGCAGGAAGTCATCGCCTCGGACCAGAAGCGGCTGGTGGTTGACGCCTTCGCCCGCTATCGCATCAAGAATGCGCTGCGGTTCTATCAGAGCGTCGGCTCGATCCAGGCCGCCAACATCCAGTTGACGACGCTGCTGAACGCGTCGCTGCGCCGGGTGCTCGGCGAGGTCACCTTCATCCAGGTGGTGCGCGACGAGCGCGAAGCCCTGATGGGGCGGATCCGCGGCCAGCTCGACAAGGAAGCCGACGGCTATGGCATCTCGGTGGTCGACGTGCGGATCAGGCGCGCCGATCTGCCGGAGCAGAACAGCCAGGCGGTCTATCAGCGCATGCAGACCGAGCGGCAGCGCGAGGCCGCCGAATTCCGCGCCCAGGGCGGCCAGAAGGCCCAGGAGATCAGGTCCAACGCCGACCGCGAAGCTACCGTCATCGTCGCCGAAGCCAATTCGACCGCCGAGCAGGTGCGCGGCGAGGGCGACGGCGAGCGCAACCGGCTGTTCGCCGAAGCCTATGGCAAGGATCCCAACTTCTTCGCGTTCTACCGTTCGATGACGGCCTATGAAAACGGGCTGAAGAGCAACGACACGCGGTTCCTGCTGCGGCCGGATTCCGACTTCTTCAAGTTCTTCAGCAACGCCTCCGGCAAGCCGCCGGCGGCGCGCGCTGAACCGGCGGCGGCACCGAAGCCGTAAACGGCGGGTTTCGGTCGCGACCAGGCGCGGAAGCGCCTGCTGCGGCGTCGCAACCACCAATTCTGCTGAAAACCGCGCCTGATCGGCCTCTTTGATCCTGCGATACATGATGCCGGTGCACTCGGGGCAGAGCGCCTTCAGGTTGCCCGACGTCGGCGTGATGACGATGTATTCCGTCACGGCCGCAGCCGGCGGCCGCGGCGCCTGGCACTTCAAACAATAAAAGTGCCCGGGTGAGCTTCGCGTTTATTATTGCGCGTCCTGCGGCGCCAGCGACCGGGTCATTGCTCAGATGTAAATGAAATGGCTCATCGCGCCGTTGGTCCGGACGTCAGCGCCTTCTTTAATTTAGGGCTGCCTCGCGCTCTACCTTCATCGGCCAACCTGAAGATGGTGGCCATGCGACCATCTTCCGGGCCATCTTGCTTGACGCAATTGGCTGCCACCAATTCATTGAGGCTTTCCCGAGAAAGACTTCCGGAGAATGCCACTACGAAGCCATCCGCCCGACAGACCGAGATGTATTCCTTATAGTCAAGCGTTGCGCCTCTCAGGACCTCGATATGACCGTCATCGTAAACCATGGCTTGTACAATTTGTGTTGCCGTTATCGACATGACGCGCGCAACTCTTTGATGATGCTTGTGAGCCATTATAACGCGGCGAAAGCCGACCCACCATCACCGCCTTTAAGTACAAACGAAACCCAGTTACGGGCAGAACAGTGCGCTTGCTTGTGCCGCTAATTTCACGGCTATCTCCACAGCGCAACCCCGATTCAAGCTCGGGAAACCGAAATCTTTCCTTGCAAAAAATAAGACCTCCGGATCGGTGCGAGGCGAGGCACCGGTGAAACATCAGCCGTTCGTAACCTTAGTCCCCACACTAGGCCGGCAGCCTTTAGGAATTCCGGCGTGCAATTTATCGGACGTGGCCGCAACACGCGCGCGCCTCCTATCCGGACCGGAACCCGATCTCTGGAACCTATTCCTATAACGCACTTATTATTTGGCGGCCGCTTCTATCTTGTAAACTTACGCCCCAACTGACAATTTCACATTCCGTGCCGCCTGATGACCAGACGGTATGACGATCGCCGCCATGGATCTTAAGACCCGCGTCGGCTCGTCCCGGCATTTCAGATGATGGCCGCTAACTCCAATCTTATTGGTGCTCGCTAACTGAACCAACCGCGAAGTATCGAAGGAGTCAAATTCAGCGCGGTGCTGATGCGATCCTTCCAACCGAATTCGGATTTGGAACCTGGATCCTATCTTGCAGTCCTTCGCAGGTCGGATTTTCCCCAAGCTTGGGGTTGCCGTCCTTTTTGCAGGGCTCCTGGCTTTCGCCTCTACAGGGACCCTCGAACAGGCGCTCCGGTACGTTGCCGCGGCCTGCCTACTTATCTCATTTTGGCTTTTCGGGGTCGCGTTGGCCAAGCGACGTTCCTTCGCCAGCCTGTCGGAATGGGATGAAGGCCTCGTGTTTTCGCTGATAGCAGGGTGCGCCCATTTTCTTGCGGGGCTCTCTAGCTGAAGCGGCGCTTCCGACGATGCTGGTCAATGCTCCTGCTATTGACGATCCGCGCTGCGCGCGATCCGGCCGGAACACGGCGGCAGAACATAAGAACGATAGAGGGATTTGCGGCGAGCGGCATGCTGTTCGGATTTGGAAAGAAAGTGTTATCCGGCGACACAGTCATGAACGCCCACGTTGGATCAGCTAAAAAGCTATTTAAATACAATTAGCCGGTTCCCTTCCCCCGGTTGCGGGACACGGTCGGACCGCGAGCGTGATCCAGTCGCCAATCATGCGATCATTATATCGAGGCCTGCTCGTCCATCTCGTTTCTTTATGTCGTTTTACCTATCTAACCAACGCTGTCGATTACATCCCTTTCTAAATAGTTAAATTCGCATGGTGAAATCATGACTCCCTCTCATGCCACTCCGGCAGGCGATCGCATCATTGAACCGATGATCGCGCTTGCAGGTTGCTCGAAGCAGCATCGAATCGTCGTAGCCGGCGCCAAGGGCGTCGAGCTGATGCTTGAGCTGCAGCGCCGCGGCTATGTCCGCGCCGCAGCCACGGCAAACTGCGGCCATCCAACCGGCCAATACGACGTGGCGTTAGTCGATTGGCGGCGGCGCACGTTCAAAACCCTTGAAGCCGCGCTTGATTGGCTGGTGGGCTTCTTGGGTCCCGCGGGTATGCTAGTGGTATGGGTTGACCCCCAAAAGGCCGCCGCCAATGAAACCCTCCGCCTTTCGTTGGAAAGGCGCGGATTTGTCATTGAGGGCGGAACGGTCCATGAGTGCGGCTGCGCCGTTTCGGCGCGGCGACGCGAAATGAATCCGGTCCACAAGGCCGCGTAACAGCTCCGTCAACACGCGAGCAAGTCACCATGGAAACCAGACCGCCCGTCCCGCGCGCGATTCTCGTCGGCATCCAGTTGCCGGGTGTCGATGACGTCGCGCATGCCGCGAGCATCGAAGAGCTGAGCCGTCTGGTGAAGACGCTCGGTTACGGGGTCGTCGGCACGATATCGCAGAAGCGCGACGAACTCGACGGGAGCACGGTGCTGGGCAAGGGGCGCCTCGCGGAGCTCGCAGCGATCACCGGCGGCTCGGGCGTCGTCGGATCGATGGCGATACCGCGAAAGTCGAAGGCGCGCGAGCGCTTTGAAGACGCAAATCAGAAAAGGCCTGATGCCAGCCAGATCGAGCCCGACCCTGACGCGCTCCCGAAGCCGGAATTCGTGATCGTCGATCATGACATCTCGCCGGGCCAGGCCCGCAACCTGGAGCGCGCAACCGGTACGAAGGTACTCGATCGGACTGGTCTAATCGTGGAGATTTTCCATCGTCATGCGCATAGTCGCGAGGCGAAGCTGCAGGTCGAGATGGCGCAATTGAAGTATGTATCGCCGCGTTTGCGGGAATCGTCGGGTAGCGGCGAGCGGAAGCAGGGTTACGGCGCGGGCGAGTCCGATCTCGAACTCGATCGACGCAAGATCCGTGATCGCCTCGTCGAGCTGAAAGACCAGCTGGAGGTTATTCAGCGAGACAACGATGAGCGCCGGTCCGCGCGTCGCGATCAGCTGCGGGTCGCACTGGTCGGCTACACCAACGCCGGTAAGTCGTCGCTCATGCGAGCGCTCACGGGTAGCGAAGTCCTGGTAGCAGACAAGCTCTTCGCAACGCTTGACACGACGGTGCGCTCCCTGCAGCCCGAGCCGAAGCCCCGCGTACTCGTCTCGGATACGGTGGGTTTCATCAAGAAACTGCCGCATGATCTCGTTGCGTCGTTCCGATCGACGCTTGCGGAAGCGCTTGAGGCGTCGCTGCTATTGTTCGTCGTTGACGCGTCCGATCCGACCTATGAGGCGCAGCTCGATGTAACCCGCAACGTGCTGCGCGAGATCGGCGCCGACGTCGTTCCTTCGCACCTCCTGCTTAACAAGATTGATCGTGTGGCCGAGACGGATCGTGCCGCCCTCCGCGCAAAGCACCCCGACGCGATACTTCTCTCCGCAAAGTCACCCGAGGACGTGGCCGCGCTGCGCGAGACGATCGTCGGGTTTTTCGAAACTGCTATGGTGGAGGAACAGCTAGTGCTGCCGTATGCGAAGCAAGGACTTCTTAGCGCGGTGTATGACAATGTGCACGTGCTCTCCGAGGATTACGACGCCATTGGCCGGATCATGAGGCTGCGCGGCCTTCCAGGCGAGATCGCGCGGCTGCGAAGGGCCATCGCCGTTTCGTGATCAGGGGGTTGCGTGTTTTCGGGCCGGCTAACTGGGAGGACCCGCGATGCTCGACCAGACCAGCAAGAATAAGCTCCTTGAAATCCACGGCATCTGCCGGTCTTTTCCGAAAGGCAGCGGTGAGGAACTGCGCGTTCTTCAGAAGGTTGATCTGACAATTGAGTCTGGCGAAATCGTCGGTCTGCTCGGTCGGTCCGGGTCGGGCAAGTCGACCCTGCTGCGCATTATTGGTGGCCTTATTGCACCGTCATCCGGGGACGCCAAATGTCGCGGCGAGACAATCAAAGGGCCGCCGAAAGGCGTCTCGATGGTGTTCCAGTCATTCGCATTGTTTCCATGGCTCACGGTACTGCAGAATGTCAAACTCGGATTGGAAGCGCTGGGCATCGGCAGTATTGAACGTCGTACGCGGGCGCTTGCCGCCATCGACCTGATCGGTCTGGACGGATTTGAATCCGCCTACCCAAAGGAACTGTCGGGCGGCATGCGCCAGCGCGTCGGGTTTGCGCGGGCGCTGGTCGTTCATCCCGATCTTATGCTTATGGACGAGCCGTTCTCAGCTCTCGATGTCCTGACTGCGGAGACGCTCCGTACCGACCTCATTGACCTGTGGATCGAAGGCCGATTGCCGATCAAGTCAATGCTGATGGTAACGCACAACATCGAAGAAGCGGTACTGATGTGCGACCGCATTCTGGTATTAGCATCCAATCCCGGGCGCGTGGCTGCTGAAATCAAGGTCGACCTTCCCCACCCGCGCAATCGTCTCGATCCGACGTTCCGACAGCTTGTTGACAGCATCTACGCCCGCATGACCCAGCGTGCGGAACCCCGGACGCCAGCGCTCGGGGGCATTCACGGAACGGGCGTTGGTATGGTCCTCAATCATGTGTCTTCAAACGTACTTTCAGGTTTGATCGAGCGATTGGACGATGCTCCGTACAATGGACACGCCGACTTGCCGGTGCTGGCCGGAAGCCTGCACTTGGAAGCAGACGAGATTTTCCATATGGGAGAAACGCTTCAACTATTGAGGTTTGCTCAACTCAGCGAAGGCGATATGACTTTGACGGAGATTGGAAAACGGTTTGCTTACCTCGAAACCGACGCTCGCAAAAAACTCTTTGCCGAGCACCTGATTGCCTATGTACCATTGATCGGCCTGATCCGCCGGGTCCTTGAGGAGCGTCCATCACACAGAGCGCCAGCGGCTCGGTTTCGCAACGAACTTGAGGACTACATGTCTGAAAGCTATGCAGCTGAGACGCTCAAGACGATCGTTTCATGGGCCCGCTACGCCGAGCTGTTCGCATTCGATGAAAAATCGGAACTTTTTAGCCTGGAAAATCCACGCTAGACTAAGTGGATGCGAGAGGATTGAGTTTCGTAGTTGTCTTGGATTCGGACAGAGGCATGATTCTCCTATATTTCTCCAGCAAGATGACAGCGAATGCCATCTAGAATTCCTATGGCGAAGCGGCATTCTTTCCGAAACACATGCGATATCCCGCTCAACGCATTGCTCGAAAGACGACCAGCGCGCGTCGTCACAGTTGCGGTTGCAAACAAACTGGCTCGGATCGCCTGGGCCGTGATGAGCCGGGGAGAGACGTTCCGCCAAGCCTCTTCTGCAATCGCCTGAGACAACACGTACATAAGCTGCCGGAATAGATTTTTGAATTGGTGAGAGCGAGCGCGATGTAATGGCAACCGGTCGAGACCCGATGATCGGGACAACCCGTACCTGTGCATGCGCATCAAGCGCGACAGCAGTGGCTGGGATCCGATCAGCGGACTACCATTAAGGCCCGCGGCTCGTATGATCCGCATCATGAGGCCGGATCGATGACCGCACCCCGACCAAAAGTTGCTGCTATGTCGAAAAACATTCTTGCCATGCGGACGCCATCCCTTGATGCACAGGTGTGAGTTCTGCAAAATTCTGCTTTCTTATGCAAATGTCGACAAAATTATGCAGAACTTTGCATAGATTTGCAGAAGAGATACTGGTTACCAACGGGTCCATTGGAAGCGGCGATGGCATTCTTGCCAGAGCATTCCGAAACGTTTCAGAGCATTTTGTAACGATCCGTTGCCGCTCGTTGCTTTGTGGTGCGGAATTGACTTGGGCTGCTTCCGTCGGCCGGCGCACTGAAACGAAGTTCGGTCCCGTCGGCCGGCGGTCGCATTCCTGCCGCGGGCGGTAGGGCGAGACAAAAGCCACCGCCACTGATCATGGCTGCCCGTCGTGCGCATGCCGGGCCAACTTCACGCCGCACTAAGGCAGTCAACGCTCACAGACCGCAAAGCGGCGCGCCGCCGGCGCGGCCTTGACGGCCGCAGGGCCGTCGTGACCAGAATTTATCGGGGTGTTCCCGCTGGGCTTCATTCGCTTGTATTGTGGTCCGTGTCACGACTTGAGCTTGGCCTGGCATCTTCAGTGCGTGGGGTGTGACAATCAAAATCACTAGTATTGTACTGGTACTCAGACTGGTACTCGCTAGCATGGCGAGTATCCGCTAGTACGTGTTGGTCGTCGTTGGTAGATGTTGGCATGTGAATTGGCAGCGTTGGGTCGGCCGTCCAGTCGTGCGGTGTATCGAATCTCGTCTGTCAGCTGCGTCGCCACTTCTGGGAAAGCCTAGAGCGATGGGGCTCACCCGTAGGCACGACGCTTGGCCGCATCGTGGATACCGAGGGGCACAATTTCACGGCCCGATGGCTTCTGGCTCTTGCGGCGATCTACGACGGAGCGACGCGCACCGAGGCAGCGAAGCTCGGCGGCACCATCCTATTCGGACACGCCGCCAAGCAAACCGCGCGGCGCCGGATTGCCAAATCAAAAAGCTCGTCAAGGATCCGTGTCCTCACCATGGTTGTGCGCACCAACTGGTCGTCGCGTCCCGAGCGATGAGCCGCCACCTCGAAGGTGGGAACTGGACGCGGGGGCGGCCCCTGACCGGGATGGGCCGTGAGACGCCGCCAGAGACCTGCCTGACAGCCGCACGACGCGAGGTGCCTATTCGTTCACCCGCGCTTATTTTTGAAAATTGGAGGCTGCTGGCGGCGCCGACCCAGCCGACCCGCTTGCGTCGTCCCCATCCTGGGTGTCGAGCCGAACGAACGTGGCCGAAACTGCCACTCACCAGAAAACGGGGGCCTGAGACGCCGCCACTGCCGTGGCGAGAGATGTCGATGGCCAAAGGTGAGGGATTGTCTCCGCTACCGATAGCAAAATGGGCTTCTGTGAACCGATTGTCGGTCTCCAGAATCCTTATTTTCGGCTCACACAGCTGCAATCACCCACCGTGAAAATACTCCAGGGGCCTCGATCGAATCTGTCGATTTAAGAGCGCTTGTTCAGCGTTGTCCAGACCATCGCGTTCACTGCTTTGACAAAGTCTCGCCGTGAGTTGATAGCCCACGCCTCATCAAAACGGACCGCTTCATAGGCCGCGTCAATCATGGCGTCGGTTGGCTTTGCGAACTCCGCGATGACGGCATCGGCCATGCGAACATAGTGGTCTGCGTTATCGGCAGTAGACCCTCGAGCGACCTTGGCAACGGCACGTGCCGCTCTTTCGCGAAAGGCCTGAAAATCGTCAGAAATCATTTTGCTCCCCTGCACGAACCGCCAACCATTCGTTCAGCTTTGACCATCGGCGCCGCCCAGACACGTTGCGCACGGCGATGGCGACGGCCTTCTTCTGGCCCACCAGCACGACCAGCTTCTTGCCGCGCGTGACACCGGTGTAGAGCAGGTTCCGCTGGAGCATGGCGTAGTGCTGGGTCAAGACCGGGATGACGACTGCCGGGATATTCCGAGCCTTGGCTTTTGTGAATTGTCGCGGCGTAAGCCGGAACCAACGTGTCGAGTTCTCCGAAACCATAGGTGACGGCGCGGCCGTCGAAACTGGCGATCAACTCACCTCCGTCGGGGTCGACATCGTCGACGTAACCGATGTCGCCATTGTAGACCTCTTTATCGTAATCGTTCTCGATCTGCATGACCTTGTCGCCGGACGCGAAGGTCCAGCCGAAGCGCCCCACTTTTCGCTCGCCGGCGGGATTGAGCGCCGCTTGCAGTTCGATGTTGAGCGAGCGCGCGCCGACGCCGCCCCGGTTCATCGGGCACAGCACCTGGATGTCTCGAATGGGCTTGAGCCCGAAGCGTTGGGGGATGCGCGTTTTCACCAGTTCGATGATCCGCGGCACGGCCGTTTCTGGATCGTCGGCCTGAACGAAGAAAAAATCGTTATCGCCTTCGGGCTTGGAGAGATCGGGAATGGAGCCCTGGTTGATCCTGTGCGCGCTGGTGATGATCCGGCTCTGGGCGGCCTGGCGGAACACCTCGGTCAGTCGAACCACCGGCACCGCACCGGAGGCTATGACGTCGGCGAGGATCTGGCCTGGGCCGACGGAGGGAAGTTGGTTGATGTCGCCGACAACTCGACGGCCAGCGGCACAAGCTCCTCGGTCGGCAAGCCACAGTGACCATCGTCCCTGGCCTCTGTCAGTGCATATGAGATGCCGGCGCGCACCCTGATCATGGCGGTTTTTTCGATGCCGAGCTTCATGACGATCGCATCTGCGGTCTTAAATCCAATACCTCGAATGTCGCGCGCCAGGCGGTATGGGTTTTCGATCATGACCTGAACGGCATCAACGCCATAGGTTTTAAGATCCGCACCGCCCGCGCCGTGCCGACGCCGTTGCTATGCAGGAAAAACATGATCTCGCGGATGATCTTCTGTTCGGCCTAGGCGTCGGTGATGCGCTTGGCGCGCACCAGACCAATGCCAGTCACCTCGCGCAGCCGGTCGGGCTCGGCCTCGATGATATCGAACACCTTCTCGCCGAACGCCTGGACCATCTTCTTGGCGTAGACCGAACCGATGCCGCGGATCATGCCGGAGCCGAGGTATTTCTCAATGCCGTCAATCGACGTCGGGGCCGACGTGCGCAGAAAGCGCGCGCGACGTCTTGGTTCGTCGACTCCCTCGGCTTTCCGCATCTCGCCGTGAACCTCGTCCCGGATGAGCTTCTCGGTGATTTCGGCGAGATAGGCGGTGAGGTGCGCTGCTAAGTTCCTGAAACTCGGGCCAGAGAATCCCATCGACAAAGCTGCGTGGTGCTTCGACGATGACTGTTTGCATGTGCGTGCGCCGCTCGCCGGCATTGCCAAATTGCGCTCGGGGATGTAGTCGTGTGACATCCCTCGTACCCAGTGGCAAAAGATCAAGTTCTATTGAATTCAATGCTTTAGCGGCGAGATGGTAGCGAGAGAGGGACTCGAACCCCCGACCCCAGGATTATGATGCCTAAACTCTAAGGATTCAAGAGATCGTACGGAAGAAAACTGCAATAAAATACCCTCAATACCCCCAAAAATGCTTCCCACTTGCCGCCACGTCATGCAATTTCGGACAATCGGTGGTGCCAGAGTGGTGCCAGATTGAAATCCGGAGCCGCTTACGATGGCCACCTATCACGTCAAAATCGGCCTCGACACCATCAAGGATGCGTTAGCCGCAGCGGGGATTATTGGGTCGGGACGCGACCGCTGGATGGATACTGAGGAGCGTCATCTGATGCTCGAGCGGCGCGATGACCGCGTTGCCTGGTTTTTCAAAAATCGTGACTTCACGCGTAAGTTGGGCGACGTCCGACAGGCCAGCTACAAGGCCAAGGATCAATTGACGCCGTCGGATGCCCGCGCAGCCGCGAAGAGCTTGCTAACCGACCTGAAGGATGCCCCCGAGGAACCGGCTTCCGCGAGTGTTCCGGTCTGGACCTGGGCACAGATGGTCGCCGCACGTTTGAAAGAATTGAGCCGAAAACGGTCCGTCGGTCAGAGGGTCAAGCTTCCTGGCCGTGAGACGCAGATCGACGTTCGGACGACGTTCGGGATCGATAATAAGACCAAACTCTTCAATGCTGATAAGCGGCCGTCTCTGGCCATTCTGCAGGACATCCGGATCACCGAGCTTAATGCCCACATCCTCGGCACTGCGATGCGGGCCATCCAAAAGCGCCGACCTCGCGAGAAGTTTTTGGCGTACGCGAAGAGCATGCTGAATTGGGCCTACTCCAACAGCGACCAGAGTGGTCTTGTCATCACGACGCCATGGTGGCCGCAGTTGCAGGTTCCATCGTTGGCCGAAGACGAGGTCAACAAAATGGAAGCCGGACAGCTGAAGCTGATCCGGCGCAAGACCAAGTTCGACGTCGAAGAAGTTGGAAAGGTCCTGGCACGAAGCGAGGCGTTCTGCGCCGACCGAACCTCCAATAACAAGATCTCGCCGGGCATCCGCTTTGGCATGTGGTGGTGGGCACTAACTGCCAACCGCCGCGGCTCGACGGCGCGCCTGGAACGCGCCAACGTCGTCTCGAACGATCCCCTCAACGATCTTCCCGGGTGGGGCAGCGCATTTTGGGATGCCGGCGCGATGAAGGGCCGCAAGCCCTTCTTGCTCGCCGTTCCGCCGATCGGGATGCACGTGATCAATCTTTCGATCAGCGACTGGCAGGTGCTGGTCACGGAATCTCACAGCAAGGATCATTCTAGCAAATGGGTTTTCGCATCGACGCGCCGCGTGCAGCGGATCGGTGTCGCCGATGATCTCGACACCGACATTCCGATTCATCCGTCGTCGCTTGCCGACTACATTCGCAACATGCGCGGTATCAAAGACGTGCCAAAGGATGAGCATGGCGAGTACGATCCGGCGAAACGAAAGCCTGATTTCCTGGAGGGCATCCAGGATTTCAGCCTGCACACCATCCGCTCTGCTGCCACGAATTTCTTCGAAAAGTATGTAGGGCTGCCGCCTGCGGCGTCGTCGGCGTTCCTAGGTCACGGGCACAAAGTCGACGAGAACGACCCCAATGCAATGAGTCAGGTGACCGAGAAGTTTTACCTCGTCTCGCAGAAAATGCCTTTAAAGATCAAGGCAATGCAGGCTTGGTCGGATGCGGTCATGGAAGCCTACGAAAAAGAAGGGGGCGGGTGGCCTCAACCATATCCGCCGCCGGGTCCGAAAAACACTCATATCAGAAAATAGTAGCGCCGCGGCACGGCGCGGAGTGCATCGTGGAAGCTAGGCATGCTTTTAGAGTTTGCCGCCACCTTCCTAAGGTTTGCCCGCAGACGCTGCCGTCGCGACAACCGAGACAAGGTGTTCGATGCTCTATACGCAATGGCGCGCCATTCAGAATAAAACTGCGAACTCGTATATCATTGAAATATCTATATAATTTCTGACGCGACACTATGGATCCTGCCGACGTTGACGGCTTTGCGCCAGAAGCGGCCCGTCGCGAAAACACATCGCAGATCGCTTTCCGTTGCCGCACGGATGGGGCGCCGAACTTCGTCACGGCGGCCCCGGCATCGACCCAAGAAGCCTGCCGCCGAAGGGGCCGAAGCCGTGAGACATCTACGCTCCCGATCTACACATCGACAGCATGAAGGCGCGGACGCGGGATTTCCGATAGTCGCAAGAGCAAGTCGACCGGTAAGACAATCCTGCACTCGGTGAAACGCCTGGGCTTCGTCTGGACATCGATGCCGCCGCCGTATTGTTTCACAATGATGTCATGACTCATAGACAGGCCGAGCCCGGTGCCTTCGCCTGCCGGCGAGATCACTGAGGTTAGAAACGTCGTACTGGTGCTTCTGTAGTAGCCCGCGGCGCGGGCCGGCTGGCCAGCGCATTATTAGATCACCTAACCATCGCGAGTACATTTCTGGCGATGGTTGTTTCCTCGCTGGTGGGGATCACGCGAATCTCGACCGAACCCGAACTAGGCTAAGGCAACAAACACTCTGCCAGCAATAGTCAACGTAACCTCGTTGATTACTATGTTCGCTTTGAGAGCAAGAGAATCATCTGGATTTCGATCGGGGTCTAATGTTCCAGCGTCTAGACTAAAGTTGCCTAGCTAGTTGGATGGCTCGTTTCCTTCGCTGACGACAATCACCGTTTCAGAGGATATCTCGAATGGTGTACTATGCTCTATCGATGTTGGGACAGTTTGCTTCGCACCCTCTGGTAGTCGACGCACCGTCATCATTTAAGCGCTGCCTATGCGAAAAGCGAAAGATAAACAATGATCATCGAGTCCTCGGATCAAGTATCTCGCTTCTCCTGGCTCAAGCGGTTTCCTATTCCGCGAAATTTCAAGGTCACTGCGGAATCGCGGATCGAGAAGGGGCGCACATGGCCGGTCTCCGCAGGCGCGAAGCGCGTGAAGACATTCGAGATCTATCGCTACGATCCAGACTCCGGCGCCAATCCTCGCCTCGATACCTTCCATGTCGATGTCGACGACTGCGGACCGATGGTTCTCGATGCGCTGTTCTGGATAAAGAACAAGGTGGATTCGACGTTGACCTTCCGCCGCTCTTGTCGAGAGGGGGTCTGTGGTTCCTGCGCCATGAACCTGGACGGCACCAACTGGCTCGCTTGCACGCGGTTCATTTCCGATATGGAGACGAAGGCAACCATCTACCCGCTGGCCAATATGCGGATCATCAAGGACCTCGTCCCCGACCTGACGCACGTCTTTGCCCAGTATGCAGCCATCAAGCCCTGGCTCCAGTCCCGGACGCCGGAACCGGAGAAGGAACGGCTGCAATCCCCGCAAGAGCGCAGCCAACTCGACGGCTACTACGAGTGCATTCTGTGTTTCTGCTGCACTTCCGGATGTCCGAGCCACTGGTGGAACGGCAATCGCTTCCTCGGACCGGCGGTGCTCCTGCAGGCATGGCGCTGGCTGATCGACAGCCGCGACGAGGCCGAGGGGGAACGGCTCGACGCGCTCGAAGACCCGTTCCGGCTCTATCGGTGCCATACCATTCTCAATTGCACCCGGACCTGCCCCAAAGGATTGAATCCCGGCAAGGCCATCGCCGAGATCAAGAAGGCGATCGTCGAGCGCGAGAAATGATCAACAACGAGACCACAAATCGCAATTCGACGCCGGCGCGGCCTCGCCCGCTTTCGCCCAATATCCAGATCTATCGGCCGCAACTCACGTCGGTCTTGTCGATCGCCAACCGCGTCACCGCCGTAATTCTGAGCTTTGGCGCCGTGGGCCTGGTGGTTTGGCTGAGCGCTGCGGCGGCTGGTCCCCAGACCTATGGCGTCGTTCAGGGCGTGATCGGATCCTGGGCCGGTCAGGTCGTGCTGTTCGGCTGCACCTTCGCCTTCTTCTTGCATTTGTGCGGTGGCATCCGTCATCTCGTCTGGGACACGGTCCACAGCTTCGAACTTCGGTCGATTTACATTTCGGGATGGACGGTCGTAGGATCGAGCGCGGCGCTCACTGCGGCGGTATGGATAATCAGCCTGTTTGTCGCGGGGTGGTCCCAATGAATCGCCGATCCTTCCGCTCGCCGCTGGCTCGCGCCCTTGGGTTCGGTTCGGCCAAAAGTGGCGTCCGGCATTGGTGGGCGGAACGCACTACGGCAGTCGCGCTTGTGCCTCTGTGCCTATGGTTCGTCGCCTCAATAATCGCTCATTCCGGGAGCGATTACGCGGTCTTCATCGCCTGGATCAAGACACCGCTTGCCACCAGCTGCATGGTGCTCTTGCTGATCGCATTATTTCATCATTCTGCGCTTGGTCTGCAGGTGGTGATTGAGGATTATGTCCATTCAGGTGTTAGGTTTGTAGCAATAGTCGCGATCCGGCTCGGCTGTTACGGACTCGCCGTGATCGGCATCATCGCCACTCTGCATATCGCCTTCGGCAGCTGAGCCGACGGAAGCCTTTGTCTCATTCCGGTTGCGAACCTTGAGCGGGATAGACCACCGTCCCATCGCTGCGAACGAACGCGCCGGGTGTCAGGCTCGCCACATCGACATGCGATTTTCCGAGAATGTGCATCACTTGCTCGCCTGCGGCCAGAAGGTAGTCGGCGATGATCCGGCGGTGGCAACGCCACCAGACCGCTTCGGCGCACATGACCACGCACCGTTGCTTCGCGCCGCGTTCCCGGAGCCGCGCCAGGCCGGTAGCGAATGGCGCCGTCAGGGCATAGTCTGCATAGTTACGAAAGCTGCGCACTCGCCAATAGGTATTGGGCGAGGATTCCGCGTCGCGCGACTTTCCGCGCAGGCCGCCGAGTTCGCTGATATGCTCATAACCGATCTGACAGGGTGCCAGCGTTACCGCGAGGGTTTCCTGATTGAATTGCGGGTTGGTGCGCGACCGGGGCATTGACCTTACGTCGATAACGAGACCGACGCCCGACTCCCGCAAGAGATCGACAAATTCGACGATCGTCCTGGTCGAGTGGCCTATGGTGAAAAAGGTATTCGTGTCGTTGCTCCAAGCGGCGACGGCGCGTGACCCACCCGCGTCGCTATTGATCCTAAGCGTCGGATGCCGGAAACAAAAGCGCGCGTTAGTCGAAAGATACTGCGATTTCAAGGAACCGGCAGGGAATGCAGCGGTTGGTGCTCATGCCGCTAAACTAAATCTGAATTCAGTGCGAGAACTGACTCCTTTGCAGTTTTTGGGCGGCATCGGATCGAACAATCGTGACGAAAAGCTTCAAGATCCATGATCGCGTGAGCTGGAATTCCGAGGCGGGGCGCGTCAGCGGTACGATCACCCGCGTGCATACTCGTCAGTTCGAGGTCAAA
>Ga0209483_1000443_pt1 | contig 36616 bp, 32 predicted proteins | sample NGEPerA_FD_184508 | JGI IMG/M metagenome (GOLD analysis project Ga0209483, IMG submission 184508) | Arctic peat soil microbial communities from the Barrow Environmental Observatory site, Barrow, Alaska, USA - NGEE PermafrostL2-A... | ecosystem: Environmental > Terrestrial > Soil > Wetlands >...
GCACCGGAGCGACTGGTGTCTCGTCCGCCGAGTGCAGATCCTGCTCCGGGGCTCGGCGACTATCGTGGATCCCTCCCAAGCACCAATTGGAAAGCGGGCCACATCAGGCGCTTCGCGACACCGCGCCCACGCGCAGCCTGGCACGACGTTTCAACGGCTGAATCTTTCCGATCTCCTTTGCCGCGGCAGAATGCTTGACGTGGTAAAGATCCCACGCCAGCTGAAGATTCAGCCAGAACTGCGCCTCCACACCAAGCAACCGCTCCAGACGTAGCGCGGTGTCTGGCGTCATGTCGCGTTTTCCATGGACCAGCTCATTGACACGTGGATATGATACGCCGAGCCGATCTGCGAGCTCCGTCTGGGTCAGGCCAAGCGGCTTGAGAAACTCCTCGAAGAGCATCGCTCCTGGATGGGTAGGTGCACGATGCGTTGGAATGCGAACCATTATTGCCTCGCTAATGGTAGTTCACTATCTCGACATCTCGCGGACCGTCGGATGTCCAGACAAAGCAGATCCGGAATTTCTGGTTGAGTCTGATGCTATGCTGCCCGCGCCGATCTCCCTTGAGCGCCTCAAGATGGTTGCCCAACGACAGAAGCATTCCGCTCAACGAAACCATTCCCTCCAATTGATCAAGCTTTCGCCGAGCGGTGGGCCAGAGTTGGCTCGGGCACACATGGCGCGCGGCACGCGAATCGACGCCGTTGAAAACGTCCTCAGTCCCAGTGTTCGCGAAAGACCTGATCACGCTGGTGAACGAAAGAGCCGCGACATCCTAGTATAACGCATACCGTTATACATAGTAAGGGCCGGCTGCCATATCAATGGCGGAACATGGTCAATCCGGCGGCCGGCGCATCAATTCTCTCCGTCCCCTGGAGGATATCGTTCTTGTTCTTTCGCACGATACCCAATTAGCTATGCCTAGCCAGCTATGTCAGAAGAAAGTTGTGTCCGGCAACTTTCGAATGGCGAATCCGGCGGTGGGTTCCGCCTGTCGGCTGCAAGACGATGATCCCGGTTGCGATGAACTTCGCGCCAGCGTTGATCGCGGTAAGCGGCATTCTATCCCTTATTTCGCGGCAGCTTTCCGGAAATACGCTACATCCGGTAACCCGTCGAAATCCTCATCCTGAGTCCACACGACTCCACCAACACGTTGTGCAGTCGCATACACGACGCTATCCGTCAGCGGGAGTTTGTGATCGATAGCAGCCTTCGCCGCCGAGAGTGCTAGCGATGCGTCGAGATCGACGACCGTCCCTTGCTGCATCAATGCAACGGCCTGCAGCGCGTCACCTTCTCCACGCTGTCTGAGAACTACCTTGAATACTTCGAGCACACAGATCGCTGGCACAACGAGCCGATCGGCAGCCTCGATTGCATCCGCGAAGTGTTGCGCCCCTGCTCCGTCGACGAAGTATTCCAGCCATGCTGACGAGTCAACGACATTGGGTCCCGTATGCTTGCGCGGCGCCATCACACGCGATCCCGGTCAAGACGCACTGTCGTATCGATGCCGTGCAGGAAGCCGCGCATGCTCTTGAGCGCGCGCACAGGGATAAACTCGATCCGGTTGTCGTAGGCAAGAGCCTGGACCTTCTGACCAGGCTCCAGTCCCAGACTCTCGCGGACGGCGAGCGGAATCACGACCTGGAACTTTGGCGAAACGGTTACCACGTCCATCGGTACCTCGATCGATAGCGATTTCGTATGACGATATGTCAATCTATCGGGATATCGTCATACTTGCCACTATCCGACCAGCGCTTGGCTCGGGAACTGTCGTCGCACAAATCATGGTGTTGGCTGATACCAATATTTGCGACGCGATAGCGCATTTTACGACGCGATACCACGTTTTATGACGCGATAGGGCGTTTTGTGACGCGATAGGGCGATTCATGATGCGACGACTGGCTCACACTCGAATCAAAGCATCGAGCGTGAGCCAGCACGTTGCCAGCTACAAGGAGTCCGTCCCCACTCCGTCCCTACTCCGTCCCCTTCCCGGCCGCCAGGTCATTCCAGTTCATGATCGCATTGAACCCGAGCATATACGTCCCCTGGGTCTGCCATCTCCAGAACGGACGGATCGCGAACATCACGATGTGGCCCTTGCCGATCGATTCATCCACAACCTGCGCGCGTCCGGAAAGTGCGGCGCCGCCAGATAGCGTGCCCGACAAAAGCATATCTGCCGGACGAGTCGGGAACTTCATTATCACGCGCGGACCGTCTGCATTCGCAGCAGCTGCGCCGGCGCCACGACCACCCTGTCCGCCGAACGCTCCGCCCTGGCCACCAGCTGCGCCAGCACCAGCACCAGCTCCCGCACCGCGCCGACCCTGGCCTTGCGCCGATGCAGGCGCATCAGGGTTCCACGGCGACAGCTGTTGCACAGTCGCCATCGGCGTGATGTCCTGACTGTTTACACCACCGCGCCCACCGAATCCACCAAAGCCACCACCACCACCAGCACGAATCACCGGTCCCTGATTGAAGTACACCGGCAGCTGGTCATGACCGTAGCCGTACACGATCGGGCTGTTCATGTCGCTGATCTCGCCGCGCATGATGCTGCCACGCGCAAACAGGCTGTCGGGTTCCTCGATCGTCACGCCGGGCGTGAGGTTGTACCCGGGCATGATCGTCGATGTGGATCCTTCAACAATCAGCGTTCCACCCTGTTGCACGAAGTCATACAGATTCTTCACGCCCTCGAATCCCATGCCGCCGCGAATATCATCTGACGCGTCCGGCGTACCGAAGCTCTGGAATTCTGCTGTCTTCTTGTATGGTAGCGGGGTCGCACCGTTCTTCGCGATCCCGTTCACCATGCTCTGCACGGTCCCGCCAACGTTCGGGAAGATGATCACGTCGTACTTCTGGCGCAGGTTGCCCTGACGAAGATTGATATCGCCAAAGTAGGAGTATGGTATCCCGTACGTATCCAGCGCCGCACGCACCCAACCCTCATCCTGCGTGCGCGACCAGCTGTGCACGTAACCGATGCGCGGAATGTCCAGATCATGTGTCTTGACGTTCGGCGCTGCCGACATCGCATACGCCGAGAGACCGTAGCTCTTCAAAGCGGGCTCGAGCGCGGCACGATTGGCATTCGCAATGATCATTGCACCAGCACGGAAGTGGTGCCCAGCCGCGTCGAAATCCTCCTCGGCGGCCGACATCTTCGTCTTCGCAAACTTGAAGCGGAATGCGGCGATGTTGTTGTCGGCAGTGTTGTCGACAATAACTACACTGCCGGTTCCGGAAATCCCGCCTGCCGCGACCGCATCAGACGTCAGCAGCGTCATCGGCTGCGTGAGCAGACTGTGATCACCAACTTCCGTGATCGTGATGTCGCGCATGAGCGAGAATGTCCAACCAGTGTCGTCGTACGGCGCCGGATTCTTCGGCGAGAAACGCTGCAGCGCGAAGTACATGTCTGCAATCGTGCGATACGGCTGATCACCACGAATGATGTAATCACCCGGCTTTACCGACACCTTGCCAGCAGTGAACGACGTCGTAGCAGTATCGACTTCGAGCCCCTGCCTGCGCAACTCGTTGACGGCATCGGCTGCGTCGGACTTGCGTCGCTGTTCTGCGGGGATCACCCATCCGACAATCGGACCGGTCTTGCCCTTGTCAACAGCCCGCTGTGCCTTGCGCCAGAAGTTGTCAAGATACATGTCCCTGTTCTTCGCAATATTCGAAAGCGAGAACATGATCGCGGATTCCTGAATGTTCGTGTTGTTGCGCGGTCCCCAATTGATGCTGTCCAGCGGAGGATTTGGCCGGAACCACTCGCGACTCGTCGTTGTCGGCCGAGGTTTCACTACGTAATTGTCGGGACCGTAACTCTGCACTTCATAAAATCGACCGATCTCATTGTGCGTGTGCGCAATGAAGAAGAGATAGTTGGGCGTCCAACCGTCGTAGTATCCGTACGTCCACACGCCGGGTACGCCGCGTTTGGTCATCTCCATCACATCGTTCTCTGCCATCATCCACCACTCGTCGATCGTGATCGGATCCACGGCTTCGTTGTATGGGCCCGTTCCCGTCGATGCGTAGAGATACGTCTGCGCCTCGTGAAGATCATGCAGCACAGTTGGATGCCAGTCGAGCACCGCCTGCGTGATGTGCTGCGTCAGTTTGAGGAACTGCCCCATCCCGTCGCGATTATTGTCATGCTGCACGTACCTGCCCCAGTACATCAGCGGCAGGCGCTCGCCGCCCTTCGGCACCTTCTTGTTGTAGTAATAATTGTCAACCGCCTTGTCGCGACCATCCGGCTCGACCACCGGTGTGATCAACGTGATGACGTTGTTGCGGATGTTCGTAACGAATGCAGACGAATCCACGGCAAGCCGGTATGCCAACTCCATCAGCATCTCGGGACCGCCGAACTCGGGCGAGTGAATGCCGCTTGTTATATAGTAGATCGGCTTCGCTGTGTGGATCAGCTTCTGCGCTTCTGCCTGAGTCGTCTTGCGCGGATCGCTCAACTTTGCGAGCATGTCGCGATAGGTATCAAGATTCTTGATCGTCGCCTCGTCGCCGATGGCGGCGATGATCATTTCGCGACCCTCTTCCGTCTTGCCGATACGCCAGACCTTCACGTTCGGTGAAGCCTTGGCGAGTGCATCGAAGTACTTGTAGATGTCAGCCGTTCGATCCAGGTCGCCTGGCGCGCCGATGATGTGACCCAGCACCTTGAGTGGCGTTGGCACAGTCGACGACGCGGGCAGATAGTCCACCAGTTCCGTCGTGATGCGCGGATCCTCGAGATCCTTCCTGATCTGTGCCGTATAGGCCGAGTCGATCGCCTGCTGCGCGCGCGCGATCGAAGGTAAAGCGAGCGCGGCGGCAGCGGCCAGCGTGCAGATCGTCCGGAATTTCTGGATCGACGGTAGAGGCATCCTGTCTTCCTCGGGGGTTGAATCGAGTGGCGCCGGGCGGCACCGGGTCATTGGGGGGTTCTGCGCAATAATACGCGCATGGGGATACCGCCGTTAGAACTTGACGCGCTTCGGATTGCCTCACGCCACTCTATTCAACCACGTACTCACCGCACGCCGTTCAGCCCCGGTCCGAGTTTTCGAACGGCGGTCTGACTCCAGTCGCCGCTAAGCCGATTCACTCCGGCTTCATCTCCGCCGAGCGACGTAGCATCCAGCGATAGAGCCAGAAGACTAGCCCGACGAAGCAGATCACGCCGAGCCAGGGAGCTGGTGCGAAGTTCCCCGAAACCAGCGCGATCGGTGCTTCCTTCGTGAGAGCGACGATGAGTCCGGCGTTGACTACGCCCCAGATGCTCTCGCCCACGATCAAGCCGGATGCGACGAGTGTTGCGAGACGCAGTGAGCGCTCGGGGTTTGGCATCGCCCGCGCGCGTCCTTCGTACCAATGAGCGATCACAGCGCCAACGATAACCGCGAAAGTCGCTGACATCGGGAGGTAGATGCCGATACCAACGGCAAGTGGTGGAATACGGAGCTTCTTGAACACGCGCAGCGTCTCGTCCAGCATTACCAGCCCGATTCCAATCACCACGCCGATGATCAACATCTTCCATTCGAGACTGCCACCAATCACGCCCTGTGCCAGTGCAGCGATCAGCGTCGCCTGCGGTGCAGGAAGCGGATGAGCGGCGATCACACCGACGTTGGGTGCGCCTGCAAAGCCGTATGCTTTTGCGAGAAGATTGAGAACGAATGGAATCACAGCAGCGCCTGCACCCACGCCGACCACGAGCGCGATCTGCTGACGCATCGGCGACGCACCAACGAGCTGACCTGTTTTAAGATCCTGAAGGTTGTCGTTCGAGATCGTCGCGCAGGCGAAGACGATCGCCGTGACGAATAGCGAGAATGCAATCAACGCATGCTGCGTCTCAATAGTCGGTGCTACGACAAGACTGAACAGCGATGCAAACACTACAATCGAGAGAATACCAATGCCGGAGATCGGACTGTTGGACGCGCCGATGAGTCCAGCCATGTACCCACACACGCCGGCGATTACGAAGCCGACAACGAGCACCAGCGGAACTGCTACCAGCGTCAACTTCAACGCACTCGGCGCAAGTACAGTGGCATTCGCAAAGTTGAACGAAAGCCACGCCGCAATCGCAAGGCATGCGACGGTGAGTATGAGGATCCATGTTGGCGAGATGTCGCGATCGGTGTCGTCGCCGTTCGCGGCCACGTGTGACGCGGCGAGTGTATTCACCAGTCCTGCAACAACCGGTTTGGCAAGCATCCCAAGTGTGTAGATCGCTGCAACACCGATCGTACCGGCTCCAATGAAGCGTACTTGCGTGCTCCAGATCGCTGTCGTGTGCGCCGCCAGTGTCTGACCGATCGTAGCTGGCTGAGTGGCCGTCAGAATCGGAACTGCAATTACCCACGAGATGACCTGCCCGACGAGCATCGCCATTCCCACCGACAGACCAACGAGTTGACCAGCTCCGAGCAATGCGAGCGACCAGGCTACGTCGTATCCGCTGGATGCGATGGTCCCTATGCGAATGAAGCCGGCCAGGCCGCCCGCGACGACTTGCGTCGCGCTCACAATCGCGAGGCTTGCCGATGCTACCGACCCGAGTACTACTGCAACGAGACCTTCCTTGGCCTCGCCGGTTTCATCCTTGGTTTCACCGCGATTGCCCGAACCAACCTTGAGCACCTCGGCGGCCGCGACTCCTTCTGGATACGGCAGATCCGAGTGCGTCACAAGTGCACGGCGAAGCGGAATTGTGAAGACGACTCCGAGCACACCGCCGCTCACGCAGATGAAGAACGATTCCCAGAACGGAAACCGGACCCACCACCCAACTATGATGAGTGCCGGCAGGACGAAGATGATCGCGGAGAGCGTACCGGCCGCCGATGCCACGGTCTGGACGATGTTGTTCTCGAGAATCGTCGAGTCCTTGAAGGCACTCAGAAGGGCCATCGAGATGACGGCGGCGGGGATCGACGAGGCGAACGTGAGGCCGACCTTGAGGCCGAGGTACACGTTGGCAGTCGTGAAGACGGTCGTGATGAGGGCGCCGAGAATCAGCCCGCGGATCGTAAGCTCTTTGGGTTTCACGCCGTAAATCTGGCACCTAAACCCACGGGTGACGAGTACCCGGACCAGTCAGGCCCGGGAATCAGCTCAGGCCAGCCGTCGCACAAATATGTGATTCGCCCGCTCGCCGGCGACATGATCTGTGCATTCATAACCGAGAGCACGCACGTCGAGGCCACTCCAGAGATTCTCGCCGGCGCCAAGGAGAATGGGCCTTACCGGCAGGTGCATTTCGTCGATCAGACCCGCCCGCAGATATTGCCGGACAGTGGATACGCCACCACCAATACGGACGTCGCGCCCATTCGCGGCCGACTTGGCCTGCTCCAACGCCGAGTGAATCCCATCAGTCACAAAGTGAAACACGGTGCCGCCTTTCATCTCGAGCGGTTCACGCTGGTGGTGAGTTAGAACGAAAACCTGCGTGTGATATGGAGGCTCGTCGCCCCACCAACCTTTCCAGCTGTCATCTGGCCACGGACCTCTCACGGGTCCGAACATGTTCCGGCCGAGGATCCACGCTCCGACATTCTCAAAGGACTTTTCCGCCATCTGATTGTCGACGCCAGTTTCGCCAACGTTGCCTCGGCCTTCGTGCATGGACTGCCACACGTGCGTGGGAAAGAACCATTCCATAAGTTCCTCGCCGCCTACGCCCAGCGGATGCTCCAGGTCCTGATTCGGACCGGCGCCGTAGCCGTCGAGAGAAACGGCGAAACTTGCAACTCGTACCTTGGACATTACGTACCTGCTGAATGAGTAAGAGCTGACAATCGTGCGAAATTAAACCACCACTGTCTTGTCCGGGCTTGCAAATCCATCACGTTTGCGGCGGTTCGCCCATGTCTTCAAGTGGACGAACCTCGGCCTCGCCGTCGAAGTCCGGCCAGTAGATGCGATGCAGATCCATGAATTTGCTCGCCAACTCGATGGCCTCCTCGCATCGAGTCAGACGTCATCGCAGGTGAAACAGTTCCTGATGGAAGGAATTTACGGGAAATCCGTGGCTTCCAAAGTCGTCTCGCAGTTCCTTGCCAAATATCGCTGGTCCGCAGAACCAGATGTCTGCGGCCTTCCAGTCCGGTACGACCTTGCGAATGTCCTCTCCGGTCATTCGCCCATCCTCGGCGGCGACCCATACGCGCAGAAGCACGTGCGCGGACTCAGCGAGTTTACGCAGCTGATCGACAGGCTCGATGTCACGCGAGCCAGTGGCGTGGAAGAGATCGATGGTCTTTCCATCAGGATGCACCGCCAGCTCCTGCATCCGGGATACGAATGGCGTGATGCCGATGCCAGCGCTTACCCAGATCTGACGCTGATGGCGACCTTCGAATGTGAACCGGCCGTATGGACCTTCGACCGTGACCAGCGTGCCCACCTTAAGAGTCGTCGGAAGCTCTGATGTGTAGTCCCCGAGGCCCTTGATGAGGAACAGCAGGTGACCGTCATCTTTCCATGTGGATGAGATCGTGAACGGGTGCGGTCCTTCGCCATCCTCGAAATTCACGAACGCGAACTGGCCGGCGTCGTGACCGTTCCATCGATCCTTTAGACAAATACCTACCTGCAATATCCCCACGTCCGGCCGCGTCGTAACTGCATCGATCTCGCCGACTGCACGGTGCGTGCGTCCAACCCTGCGAAACAGCATTATGATCGCTGACACAGTCCCGGCCGCCATCAGCGCAACGATCACGTACGATACCGCGTGCGACCAGTACGAGATCTTCATCAGTACCACGCCGTGGAACACGAGAATCAGAAAAACGATTGCGAGCAGTCGGTGCGTTTTCAGGAAGTAGCGATACGGAAACCAACGCAGTAGCGCGAGCACGACGAGTATGACCGTTGCGTAGAAGCAAAATTGGCCGACGGATCGCGCGGGATTCTGCAGCGTCCGCAGAAGCGCCGGTCCTTGGGTTGCCGTCACAGCACCCGCCTGCTGCCGAGGAGCGGGTGCCATCATTCCGAGGGTGGCGAGCCAGCCGGGTCCGCTGATCCACAACCAGTGAGCGATCGCCATGATCAGTCCCGCGACGCCAAGCCACTTGTGCAAACGGTAGCTCTTGTCCAGACCGCCGATGAACGACTCCACCTTCGACGATCGCACCGCCAGTATCATCGCCACGCTTATCACGCCCATGGCGATGATGCCAGTGTAGTTGATGAGCGACAGCCGCGTCTGCGCAAATGGAGCCGTGTGCGTCAGAATCGGGTCGGCCGCGAGCCACAGAGCCGTGAGGCCGACGCAAAATACCCAGAAGACGACCTTGATTCGTGTCATGTACCCGCCCCAGGTTGTCCGCTTGCGCCCCAAGTGGTAGGACACCTGATACGCTTGCAGTGTTACGCGTTCAATGCATGCCGCAACGGTTTGTTCACCTATGATGAACGCAAGCTTATACCGCGTCTATTTCGTCGATTCGTCGTTGATGCCGTCCGCCGTCGAACGGCGTATTCAACCACGCGTCAAGGATCTGAATGGCGAGTTGCTCGGAGACCATTCGCTCGCCTACCGACAACACGTTTGCATCGTTGTGGTGCCGGCCAAGCTGCGCGGACTCGAGATTCCAGCACAGGGCCGCGCGCACTCCCTTCACTCGGTTAGCAACCATTGCCTCGCCGTTGCCTGAGCCACCAATCACGATGCCCCGCTCCGTGTCTCCGCTTGCGACCGCCAATGCGACCGGTCTGCAGAAGAGCGGATAGTCCACTGGCTGTTCAGAGTCGGTTCCGAAGTCCTTGACTTCGTGACCGAGTGCGGTGAGATGAGCCTTGAACATTTCCTTGTAACGGAAGCCAGCGTGATCCGAACCGATTGCTATGCGCATTTGATGATGAGTAAAGGTACGAGAAGATTAACTGACAGTTCTTAGTGCAGGGTACCTGGCAAACGCCCAGGTGGCGTACAGGAGCACGATCACCGCGCATCCTCCAAGTGTCCATTCCACGCCGACCGTCTTTGCGAGCGCGCCGGAAAGGAACGATCCGATTGGCACCAAACCAACCGAAACGAATATGTACGCCGACACCACTCGGCCGCGCAGCTCGTCCGGCGCGATCGATTGAAGCAATCCGTTTGCAAGCGCACCGATCAACATCATCGTGAATCCTACGATTACGAGTACTATCGCGGCTGCCGCAAGCGTGTGCATCAGCGAAAAGAGCACTACGCTGAGCGAGAAAGCATAGGTCGCCCACATGTAAAGCTTCCCGCGCGGTATCCGCTGACCCAGCGCGGCGAGCGAGAGCGCTCCCATCAGTGCGCCAAGTCCAACGCATGCGAGCAGTATGCCATAACCGCCTGCGCCTGCGTGTAATACGTTCCGCGCGACGACTGGCATCATCGCCAGAAATGGCAGCCCGAAGATCGAGGTAACCCCGACGACTCTTATCATCACACGGATGAGCGGTGCGTCCCGCATGTACCGGAACCCTTCCAGCAGTCCTTCGACCGGCGACGTACCCGTATCCACACGCTGATACGCGGGAACACGAATCATGAACAGTCCCGCGAGTACCGCCAGATAGCTCATGGCGTTGAGCCCGAAGCACCACTTCGCTCCCAGAGTGCCGATCACAATTGCCGCGATCGAAGGTCCAATTACGCGAGCGAGATTGAATCCCGCGGAATTGAGCGCGATCGCATCCACAAGATCCTCGCGACCCACCAGCTCGACAATAAAGCTCTGTCGGGCCGGGATCTCGAACGCGCTGATCGTCCCGTTGATCGTTGCAAGGGCAATCAGCCAGTGGATCGTGAGATGATTGGAGGCGGTGAACCACCAGAGCGTTGATGCCTCCAGCAACAACAAGGTTTGTGCAATGCGCACAAGCTTGAGCTTGTCGTTGCGGTCGGCGACCAATCCGCCGTACAGGGATAGCAGCAGGATAGGAAGGGCCGAGGCTCCGGCGACAACTCCGACCATGAGCGCGCTGTTCGAAAGTTGCAGGGCAAGCCACCCCTCTCCCACCGCCTGCATCCACGTCCCGATAAGCGAGAGCGTCTGACCGCCCCAGAAGATCCGGAAATTGCGATGCGTGAGCGGGCGGAAGGGGTTGGTCCGGGCATGCGTATCCACGCGGGAAATGTATTCGGTGCCGGGTGTATTATTCACACATGCGGTTCCATACTTACTCCAAGTTCAGCCCGGAGATGGCCGACGCGGTCGATCTTCAGTCGCTTCTGGATAAGATGGCGGACTTTCTCCTTCAGTCCGGCTTCGCTGGCGGCGAGAACTACAATCCCTATTGGGGGATGACCGGCGAGGACGCCGACCGCTCGCTGGACGCGCTCCGCCAGGCAATCCTCGACGCCATGATCGAGAGCGGTCAATTCACCGCCGAGATGCTCGAAGCGATGCGCGGAAATGGAGACGAGGAAGCCCAGGAGAAGCTCGCCAAATTCCTCGACGAGCTGATCGAGCGCCTCACAAAAGAAGGGTATCTCAATCTCGAAGCTCCGCCGCAGATGCCGGCCGGTCATCAGCAGGTCGAGGGCAAGGGCAGTCTCTCACACGCGGCATCCAAGTCGGTCCAGTTCAATCTCACCGACAAGGGTGTCGATTTCCTTGGCTACAAGGCGCTCCGGCACATCATGAGTTCACTGGGAAAGTCCAGCTTTGGGAGCCACGACACGCCATACCTCGCAACCGGCATCGAGTCCGACGGCTGGAGCAAGGAGTACGAATTCGGCGATGTACTCAATCTCGACGTCAATGAGACACTCAAGCGATCCATGGCGCGGACCGGTTCGCTGGAGGTGCCCATGGATCTGGACTACGGCGATCTCATGGTGCATCAGGCGGAGTACCGCTCATCCTGCGCTACGGTGCTGATGCTGGATACATCGCATTCGATGATTCTGTACGGCGAAGACAGATTCACCCCCGCCAAGAAAGTCGCGCTTGCTCTCACGCATCTGATCCGGACGCAGTTCCCGGGCGATACGATTCGCGTAGTCCTGTTCCACGATTCGGCGGAAGAGATTCCAATCTCCGCACTCGCGCGTGCTCAGGTTGGTCCATATCACACCAACACCGCAGAAGGCTTGAAGCTCGCGCGACGAATTCTCATGTCGCAGAAAAAGGACATGCGCCAGATCGTGATGATCACAGACGGCAAGCCCAGCGCTCTGACACTTCCCAACGGTCAGATCTACAAGAACTCGATGGGATTGGACATGAACGTAGTGTCCGAAACTCTGCGAGAAGTCGCAGACTGCCGCAGATCCGGCATTGTCATCAACACCTTCATGCTGGCGCGCGACCGCGCGCTCGTGGAATTCGTGAAACGCGTCTCCGCCATCGCGAAGGGGAAAGCCTACTTCACCAACACGATGACGCTGGGACAGTTCATTCTGATGGACTTCCTGCGCAAGAAGACGCGAACGGTTTCGTAGCGCGCGTCAGCCTGTGAACAGATAGGTGCAGCCATGTTCCTGCGCACGCCCAATCGCGATCATCATTGCGGGCACGAGGATTACACCGGGAAGCAGTGACGCGGTCAGGTCGCGCTCGATTTCCTTCGCATCGCCCCACTTTTTCTGATCGGCAAGTCCTTCCGCCATTCCGCGCAGCATAGTGCGGCACGACAGAACCACGACTCCGGCGGCGAACGCCTCGCGGACGCCAGGATTATCCGTGTCGCCATTGATGAAGATGTTGCGAGTCGCCGGCTGCTTCGTGGTCGGATCCGTCACGTCGAACTCTTTGGCGAAGCCGTACTTGTCCCACGCCGCATCGTTGTAGGTGATCAGTCCCGTCTTGCCATGCGCAGCTAGAACCGAGTTGGCATCTTCGGGCTTCACACCGTATTCCACCGGGTACGCAAGTTTGAACCGCGTTGCGTAATCGAGCCCCTTGCTCCACTTGTCGTGCGAATGGAAGAGAGTGCGGTGCTTACCGGTAAGCGCGAGCAACCACGGCTCCGGCTCGTCACCAGGCGCGGTCGCACCGGCGGACAGCGATGCCGCGCGCGACGTGTCCGGCAGCAATACGCTCGCTCCCGCCAGAGCCGCGAGATGAGTTACGAAGGTCCTGCGACTTGACTTGTAGTTGAACATTTGGAAGAATGGGTTGGGCTGAACTGCGACCGACACGATGGGAAAATCTAGCGTTCTACTCTACCGGTCGCCGGTTGGCTCGGGCGTTATCCTTCGAATGCGCACATCAGCCCGTTTCCGGCTGAAAGCAAGCCGCTACGGCCTGTATCATGCGCAGATGGCAGTATCACCATAAAAGGAGTTTCCATGCCTACACGCAAGGCAAGTGCAGTCTGGGAGAAGGGCCTGAAAGACGGCAAGGGGTCATTCAAGGGAGAGAGCGGCACGGTAAATGGCTCTTACTCATTCGGCTCGCGTTTCGAAAACGCGAAGGGTTCCAATCCCGAAGAATTACTGGCGGCCGCCAATGCGGCCTGCTTTTCAATGGCTCTGGCACTCGGCCTGGAGCAGAACGGGACACCCGCGGAAAAAGTCGAAACCCACGCCGCATGCACCGTTGAAAAGGTCGCGGATGGCTTCAAGATCACGACCATGAACCTCATGGTCAAAGCCAAGGTCACTGGCATCGACGATGCGGCATTTCAAAAAATCGCCTCTGCCACGAAGGACGGCTGTCCCGTGTCAAAGGCGCTGAAAGGAAACGTCGCGATTACAATGACAGCAAAGCTGAATTAGACCTGCTTGAATCTGCTTAAAGCTGTCACGAAGACGACGCGCCGTTGATCAACGGCGCGTCGTCTTTTTCACATTACTTCTGCTTGCCGCTTACGTCGATCGTCTGGGCGAATTGACGCTCGCCGTACCCCGTGTAGATCTGACGTGGCCGCGCAATCTTCTGCTCCTTGTCGAGCAGCATTTCTTCCCACTGCGACAGCCAGCCGGCCATGCGCGCAATCGAGAACAGAACTGTGAAGTACTCCGTCGGGAAGCCCATCGACCGATAGATCAATCCCGTGTAGAAATCCACGTTCGGGTACAGCTTGCGTGATACGAAGTAATCGTCCTGCAGTGCGATTCGCTCGAGCTCGAGCGCGATCTCGAGACCGCGATCCACGCCGGTGATCTTGAATACGCTGTCGGCGAGATGCTTCACGATCTTCGCGCGCGGGTCGTAGCTCTTGTACACACGGTGACCGAAGCCCATCAGCCTGCCGCTGCCAGCCTTCACGCTTTCAATGAAGGCTGGAACGTTGCCGATTGTTCCGATCTCCTGGATCATGCGGAGCACCTGCTCGTTCGCGCCACCGTGCAGCGGGCCGAACAGTGCCGCAATTCCGGCCGACATCGCCGAGAATGGATCGACATGCGATGACCCAACTGCGCGCACGGAGCTCGTCGAGCAGTTCTGCTCATGATCCGCGTGAAGAATGAACAGAATCTCGAGAGTACGCACGAATGTCGGATTCGCCTCGTAGCGCGGCTCCGTCATACGGTTGATCATCGAGAGGAAATTCTCGACATACGAAAGAGAGTTGTCCGGATACACGACCGGCAGGCCCTTCGAGTGACGATACGAGAACGCTGCGATTGTCGGCGTCTTGGCCAGAAGCCGGATCACCGCGATGTTGCGCTGTTCCGGATCAAAAATCTCGCGCGCGCCGGGGTAGAAAGAAGAAAGCGCAGCGACGGCGCTCTGAAGCATCGACATCGGGTGCGCATCGTATCTGAAACCCTGCAGGAAGCTGCGGATGTTCTCGTGCACGTAGGTGTGGTACGTGATGTCGTGCACAAATCCGTCGTACTCGCTCTGAGTCGGAAGCTCACCATGCCGAAGCAGCCATGCCACTTCAAGAAACGATGCCTTTTCGGCCAGCTGCTCGATTGGATAGCCGCGGTAGCGCAGAATCCCCTTATCGCCGTCGATGTATGTGATCGCACTGCGGCACGATGCAGTGTTCATGAAGGCAGGATCGTACGACAGGAGACCGACATCGTTTGGATCTGCCGTCTTTATCTGTCGGAGGTCAATGCCCCTTATCGCCCCGTCACTGATGGCAATGTCGTAATTCTTGTCTGTCCGCTTGTCGGTGACGGATAGTGTGCCAGCCGAGCTGTCTTGAGTTTTACCGGGTGAGGTCATCTTTGATGAACCGTTCTTTATGAGTATGGGTTTCAGGGCGAAATCTAGCGGATGCGATCAACATCCAAAACGTTGAGTTGATCAGCGATGGCCAGTGCTTCCGAAGCCGCCGTCACGATTGGTGGTGCGCCGAACCTCGCCTTCCTCGAATTCCAGCACCTCGTATCTGGCGATTACCATCTGCGCTATTCGCTCGCCGTGCGAGATGACGACGGCTTCACCGCCGTCGTTCTTCACCAACACACTCCATTCGCCGTTGTAATCCGGATCGATCGTGCCGGGCGCGTTCGCAATCACCAGCGACGTCTTGAAGCTGGTGCCACTCCGGGGCCGTATCTGAGCCTCGTAGCCGACCGGAAGCGTAGCACGGAATCCGAGCGGAACTATCGCCCGTTCACCTGGAAGCAGCTCCAGAACCACCCCGTCGCCATCAGGATCGGTCCTGGGCGTTCCCTCGTACTGGCGGCCACCCAGGCTCAGCTTCACTATCGGGTTGCCCAGCAGGTAGGCCTTGAGGTCGTAACCAGCGCTGCTTGCAGTGGCTCTTGCGGGCAACTCGACTGACTCGTGCAGTCGTTCGAAAAGGATGGTCTTGCGGCCTTCGTTCATGCTGCCAATCTAGCCACCCATGACACCAACATCGCCCACGCACGACGCGGATGGGTCGCGGACCGCGGCATTGGCTGTATTTTCTTTTCATGAACGAGATTGACGCGCTCCTTACCGAAGAGCGAAAGTTCCCGCCGCCGCCCGAGTTCGCGGCCCACGCCGTGGTTAACGACCCGGCAATCTATCAGGAAGCCGCGAGCGACCCGGAAGCCTACTGGGCTCGTGAGGCGGCACGACTTGACTGGATCGAGCCCTGGACACAGGTCCTCGACTGGAAACCGCCGCACTACGAGTGGTTCGTCAATGGCAAGCTCAACGCGACCGCCAACTGCGTCGATCGCCACGCGTTCGGCGAAAGGCGCGACAAGCCGGCGCTGATATGGGAAGGCGAACCGGGCGATGAACGCACCATCACCTACGCCCAGCTTTACGACGAGGTCACCCGATTCGCTAATGTCCTGACTTCGCTTGGAATCACGAAGGGGAATCGCGTCGCGATTTATCTCCCAATGATTCCCGAAGCGGCTGTCGCGATGCTGGCATGCGCGCGTATCGGCGCGATCCACTCGGTCGTCTTCGGCGGATTCTCGCCCGACTCCCTGCGCGACCGCATCGTCGATGCCCAGGCAAGGGTGCTCATCACCGCCGATGGCGGATACCGCCGCGGTGGCGTCGTTGCTCTCAAAGCCAACGCCGACCGGGCTCTCGCCGAAACACCGTCGATCGAACATGTGGTCGTGGTGCAACGAAATCACAATCGCAACACGAGCACTCCCGCCGAGCAGATCAATTGCGCCATGCAGAAGCCGCGCGACCTGTGGTGGCACGAGTTGATGGAAAAATCGACCCCCGGCGGCGATCCGGTGATGATGGATGCCGAGGATGTGCTGTATATCCTCTACACGTCCGGCACTACCGGTAAACCCAAGGGAGTGGTTCACACGACCGGCGGATATATGACTGCCGTCACGAGCACCACTCGCGAGGTTTTTGACCTGCGCGAGGACGACATCTACTGGTGCACGGCCGACGTGGGTTGGGTAACGGGTCACTCGTATATCGTGTACGGTCCGCTTGCGAACGGCGCCACGTGCGTCATGTACGAAGGGGCGCCGGACTGGCCGGACAAGGATCGTTTCTGGGCACTGATTGCCAAGCACCGCATAACGATCCTCTACACTGCGCCGACCGCGATTCGCGCCTTCATGAAATGGGGAGACCAGTATCCAGCTCGACACGATCTCTCTTCTCTCCGGCTACTCGGCTCCGTCGGCGAGCCGATCAATCCGGAGGCGTGGATGTGGTACTCCGAGCACATCGGCCACAAGAAATGCCCAATAGTTGATACGTGGTGGCAGACCGAGACCGGGGCAATCGTGATTTCCCCACTTCCCGGCCTCACAGCGACAACTCCGGGGAGCGCCACGCAGCCACTTCCCGGCTGCAGCGCGGACCTTCTGGATTCGAACGCTCGTTCAATACCGGTTGGAGGAGGGTTCCTGGCGCTCACGAGGCCGATTCCGTCCATGCTCCGCACGATCTGGGGCGACGATGCCAGATACAGGGACACCTATTTCTCCAAGTGGCCGGGCCGACCCGATCTGTATTTCCCGGGTGATGGCGCCAAGCGTGACACCGAGGGCTACTACTGGATTCTGGGTCGGGTGGACGACGTTCTGAACGTCGCCGGCCATCGCATCGGGACGATGGAAGTAGAATCGGCACTGGTGGAGCATCCAGCTGTTGCGGAAGCAGCGGTCGTCGGGAAGGCTCACGAGCTCAAGGGCCAGGCCCTTGCAGCTTTTGTGACCGTCCGTGGAACCCACACCGGCTCGCTCGAACTGGCCGCAGAGCTGAAGCAATTCGTGACTGACAGGATCGGGGCCATCGCCAGGCCGGACGATATAATTTTTGCCGCAGATCTCCCAAAGACCCGCTCGGGCAAGATCATGCGCCGTTTATTGCGTGATATTGCCGAGGGCAGGGCGTTGGGTGACACAACGACCCTCGCCGACCCCGCTGTTATCGAGGGTCTCAAGGTGCAATACGAATCCCTGGAGCCATGATTTTTCGATCACTGTTTCCCGAGTCGTTGTTTGGCCGGCGGTTGCACCCCAACGCCGAGCGTCGGCTTCGTCTGGCGCAGGCGCGAGCCGATGAGACGATAATTCGCGCGCACGTGGACAACGCACTGATGTTCGTTGACACACTCGCCGAGGATCTGTCGTTTGATCGCGCAATCGACACGTACATACGCGTGATGGCGATTCCGGAACCTCTCGCGAGCGCAGTTGCAACGCGAGCGCTGGTGACTCTGGGTCGCGATCTCGTTCCGTTCCGCAGGCGCGCGCGCGAGGATGGCGAGGAAGACGTGGAAGTGAAGCCGCGTGTGCGACTGGATGACGCGGCTGCGAGACAGCGGTCGATTCGTCGACTGTAAAGCGCGAGCGTTACAGTCGACTCAAGTCATCAACTAGTCTGATTCGTGCGCCGATGTGCCATAACGTCGGCCACGCTCACCAGAAAGATCAGAGTGACGATCACTGCAGACGACACGCAGTACTTGCAGATCGCTTCGATCACATACAACTCCAGGTATGTGAGCCACGCGGAGAACGCGACTCCCACGAACGACATCGCAGCCAACAGGTACGACAGCTCGGGACGTGCCGCATACCGGGCCGAAGTTCCGGCCAGCGCGACCAGGAACGTGACGACATAGAACGCGAGTCCCCACGCGGCGACTGGAGCACCAACGAAAATTGACCAGCTGCTGGTGTTGACGCGCTCGCAGCCGCCGAGGCCGCATGCAAGATGGCCGATCGCACCCATCTTGTACATCGTCAGGTACAGCGCAACAAAGGCCCCGATAAGTGCCAGTGCCGCTATCGTCATCCGTCGCATCGTAACGCTCGCTACTTGGTCGCCGGTGGCTTGGCAGCGGATGCAGCTGCCGTCGCTGCTGCAGCGTCGACCGCGGACTTGATCATATCATACGGCAGCGCACCGGGCATCTTCGTGCCGTTGATGAAAAACGTCGGAGTCTGATTCACGCCGCGCTTGAATCCCTCCGCTGTATTAGCATCAACGCGCGACTGATACTTCCTGGAGTCGTAGCACTTTTCGAATTGCGCAGCATTCAGACCAATCTTGTTGGCGTAACCAACGAAGATCGGCTTTGGGTTATCCGTCACCTGCGTCTCGCCATCCGGATTGAGACCCCACGAATCCTGGCCCGCATACAGTTGGTCGTGCATCTCCCAGAACTTGCCCTGCTCGTCTGCGCAAGCGGCAGCGTTGGATGCAAACTGCGTGTTGTGGTGCATCGGCAGTGGAAAATCGTAGTACTTGTAGTAAGCGAGGCCGGCCTGGACAATCTGCTTCCGCACATCGGGTTCGGTGACGGTTGCGTAATTGCCGCAAACGGGGCACTCGAAGTCGGCGAACTCCTCAATCACGACCGGCGCGCTGGGGTTTCCCATCACGTACGGTTTGGCCGGGCCGGCGTTCTTGTAGTTCGCCTGAAGCGAGTCGTAAGCGGCCTGTGCCGTTGCGCTGCCTTCGCCCGCTGAGGGATTTTTCATCAGATATGCGATCGCTGCGCCACCTACGACGACGATCGCGATGAGGACGCCAATGAAGACGCTTCGCTGGGAGGACGGCTTTGCTGCCGCGCTTTTTGCATTCCGGGGAGGATTATTATTCGCCATCCCGTGAATTTATCTCCAGATGCAAGCTGACGTTTTACGCGTCCAGGTCGGCCCCGGGGCAATGCACGTCGAGCGATATGGCCACGGCGGCACTCCTGTGGTCCTTCTCCACGGTTTTGGGACCTGTACCTTCCTCTGGCGGAACGTTGCGCCGATCCTCGCTGAAGAGGGTCACACGGCTTACGCCCTGGATCTCTTCGGACATGGAGAATCCGACCGCTCGCCAGACGCCGATTTCGGAATCGCTGCACAGGCCGAGTACCTGGACGCCGCCATGACGGCGCTACGCCTCGCCCATGCGACGATCGTCGGGCTGGACCTCGGCGGAAACGTCGCTCTGCGCCTGGCGGTGACGCGCCCGGAGCGCGTGGACAGGCTGGTGCTGATCAACGTACCAGCCTTTGACGAAATTCCCGGCGGCGACATCGGTGCCCTTCAGCGAAGTACGGCCAGATTCGCATTCAAGGTCACTCGTGGAGTGCTGGGAGCCGCACCGTTGCTCCAGGCCGTTCTCGAGGGCAGTGTCGCCAGACCAGAGCTCATGCCGACCCGCCTGCTGGCTCGATATCTGGCCCCTTTCGCTGGCGCCGATGGAGTGAACCACTTGCTCACTCTGGGCGCATCAATCAGAAAGTCGGATGTCGAGGACCTCGCCCTCTCGGGAATCAAGGTTCCCACCCTGGTCCTGCGCGGTGACCACGACGGCTGGGTGAGCCGCGATATCGCCAGCCGGCTCGCCGCGGCGATCCCGGGAGCAACGCTCACGCGGTTTCCCGGCGTCGCCCGCTTGATCCCCGAGGAAGCGCCGGACGATCTGGCGGAGGCGCTACTCAAATTCATAGGCGAAGCGGACGTGAATTCAGTAAATCTGGCAGGCGCATCCCCTACTAAATGACCCGCAAAACTATTAGTTTACAGTGTTGTAGCAGTGGCACTTTTCTTAACCGGGCGTAATGAACAAGAAGCAGAATTCACCGAGATATCAGGCGCACTCTGCGCCAGCGACACAGAAGTCGCCGTTGGACGAGGCGCGGGACGAGCTCTTTCAGCACATCATGCGGTGCGGCGTTATCGGCGCCGAACTGGAGCACCAGACGGAGTGGTTTGAAGCAACGATCACTTATTTCGCTGGCCGCTACCCAGAGCTGACGAAGCTTGAGCTTACGCAGCTTCGCACGTTGGGTGAGAGATTCGCCCAACCGCTGAAGACAAAGCAAGCTGTTTGACGAACGGGCGCCCCATGGCGCCCGTTGAGTTTTTGGGTAGGGCGCGGATATATCCGCGCCTGTTGTCATCCCCGCGAAAGCGGGAATCCATGTTGCCGACGGTCATCCCCGCGAAAGCGGGGATCCATGTTGCCCTACTTGTGCTTCGGGCTTCCCGTAAAGCGCATAGTGACGCCCAGCCGTACGCCGCCGCCAAAACCGAGCTCGACTCCAGGTGCGATGGATCCCGTACTCGGCCCGTTCGCGCCGATGAATCCGAGCAGATACGTGCGTGTTCCAGGACCGCCGCCATCGCCGCGAACAGTCACCCCACCACCGATATACGGCTCCCACTCGAGCTGGTGATATGGGTCCAGTGAGAACGTTCCAAATCCGTCAACGCGGCCGCTGAAACCGGTCGAGCTGATCCCGGCGCCCACATCAGCTCCGAGCGCGAAATAATTGCTGAACGGGAAGGCTATTCCCGCACCCGCCTGAAGCGCGGTCGGATTCCCCCCGAGAACGTCGAGACGAAGCGACGGGATATACGACACCGCCACGGCAACCTGCTGCTCCTGCGCCGCAAGTTCCGGTGAGGAGACAGCGGTGGCGGAAAGTATCAATGCGGCAACGAAGGCCGCGCGCTTAATCATCACTTTTTCATTTCCTCTTGCGTGAATTGGTCAACGACGAGAGCAGATTGCTCTCGGCGAACTCGGACGGCCAACTATCGGACCCGCGCGCGCCACAGTGCCAATGTATAGTCAAAAATCGACATTGCCGACACCACTCCGATAGCGATGATCAATCCATCTGTCGCGTTTGGCTTGACAAGTACCGTGATCAAGGTCACCAGCTGGAGCACCGTCACAGCCTTGCCGAGCAGCCGCGCACGGAATGTTACAGGCCTCAGCCATGGAATGATCCGCGCGACGATGAATCCAATTGCGGTGGCGATGTCGCGTGAGATGAATATGAAAAACTGCCCGGTGCCAAGCAGGCCACCAAACAGATATGCCGAGATCGCCGCGAGAACAAAAAGCCGATCGGCGATCGGATCGAGCAGCGCGCCGACAACGCTGCGCTGATTCGCCAGCCGCGCGACAAGCCCATCCAGAAAGTCCGTCAGAGCGGCGGCACAGATCAGCGTGATTCGCATCGGCGTGGCGCTGACAAGCACGAACGCGACGGCCAGAGCTACCCGCGATAGCGAGATCACATTCGGTACGTTCCACAACCGATTGCCCCGGTTCATGGCGAATTATACCGTAGGCGAAGGTTGCAAGCAGCACCGCCGCCCGGTAGCTTCGGCGCGATGCCATCGACGTACCGCCTGCTCCTGGTAGGCTACTTCGGGATCGGTGCCGCAATAGTCGCCTGGAACATCGCGGCCGCCAGCCGAATTCTCCAGAGTCGCCGCAAGCTCTCCATCTCCATCCTGGCGACGGGATTCGGTGCGCTGCTGCTCATCCCGGGCCTCCTGGTCGCGATTTCCGACGCGTCGCTGGTTTACGGTCGCGCGATCCAGCCGCTGGCATGGCTGTGGCCGACGGTAACGGTCCTGTTCGTGATACAGGCTGCCGCCGCACTGTCCCGGGGGCGAGTGAGCGCCATTCTTGGCGTTCCGATTCTGACGTACGATGTGCTCGTGGCGATGGTCGCGATATGCAGGCATCTGAACGCAATTGGAATCGTTCCGCCATACTTCTCGCTCGTTCTCTCTGCCGCGCAGTCGGATGCGCTCGGCGTCGTGGCAGGTTCCGCTGCGTTGTCACGAGCAACGTGGCTTCTCGTTCCAATGTTCGCTCCTGCACTGCCGTCACGGTCGCGGCTGCGCGTTGCAGTACGGCACGTACTCGTACTGGGAATAAGCATCGCTTCGGCACTCGTACTGATCGAACTCCCTGGCGCCAGCGAGACCATCAGCAGCTACTCACGCTACACTGATGAAGCACTCACGGCACGCAGCGGTTCCGACTTCCAGTTCGGGCTGAAGATCTTTCCTGACCTCAGGTCGGCACCGCCAGGAGTCTCGATCACGAACGATTTCCAGTTGGCCGACTCTCTCGGAATTCAGGTGCTGTCGATAGTCGTCGACCCTGAAGCTGCACGCGGCAAGGCGCTCGATTCACTATCGCATTCCCTGGACGACGTTCGGGACGACAGCACGGTGTTGATCGTTACACTCGGATATCCGCGTGGCGCACGCGAGAGTTTCAACCAATCATCATCGGCGTACGTCACGCAGCGAGTGGCCGATGTGAACAGGCTGGCGCGTGCATTAAAACCGAATATCATCGTTCCTGCCTACGAACCGTACGGCGAAGGTGCCAGAGAACTCGGAACGGTATCACCAGAGTTCTGGATCGATTTTATTTCGCGTGCAGCAACTATCGCTCACCACGTAAATCCGAACATCCGCGTCGCGGTATCAGCTGCGAGCTTTGGATCGCGGGACAGCGTCGTTTATACATGGGCCGCATCCCGTGGCTCGCCGGTCGATGTGCTCGGATTCTCGCTGATGCCGGGATTTGACGGCGCTACGTCGCTCGACACGCACATGCACATCGCACAGCGCTGGCTTCGTGCGACGGCACAGCCCAAACCTCACTGGATATTCGCTGCGGGCGGATACCCGGTGGCGCACGGTGAGGCGAGCCAGTTGCTCGCACTACGCGGCGTACTGGCCTGGGCGACTTCGCAACCTTCCGTGCATGGCGTGATCTTCACCGACGCTGGCGATTATGACGCTCAGCGCGGATTGCGCGCGCCCGACGGTCGCCTTCGGCCCGCATTTGGTGAATTCCAGCGTGCGATCGCTGCGGAGCGCGAATCAGGAACTCAGTGAGTTGCCTCGGGCGGCGCTGACACACCGCGCACCACGCCTTCAACTATGCGCTGCGGCTCGAAATACTGCTGCGCCATGCGCTGGATGTCCGCCGCTTCCACGGCCTGGATGCGAGCTTCGATCTCGGTGAGGTCACACAATCCCGCACCAAACATCCACGCATCGACGATATCGCCTAGTATCGCGCCGCCACGCTCCTGCTGAATATCGTGCATCCCAAGCATGTAACGCTTGGCACGGGCAAGCTCCACTTCAGTTACCGAAGTGGAGCGCAGAATGTCGAACTGCTCCAGCAGCGCGCTGCGCGCTTCGCTCTCTCGTTCCGGCGCGGTTGCGATGTATGCCATGAACGCGCCCGATAGACGATGCTCCGAGCCGAATGCATGCACTGTGTACGCCAGAGATCTCCGGTCACGCAACTCATCAAAAAATCGCCCGCCGAGTCCACTCGTGATGGAGCCCAGCACACGAGTGACAAATCGACTGGCATCAGTACGACTCGGTGACGGGAATCCCAGGACCAGCGCGGTCTGCGTTTTCTCGCGCACAACGATCCGCTCAGTCGCCCTGTCGGGCCATTGCGGCACCGACAGCGGTTCGCGGTTGGCGAAGGCGAGTTCTGTAAAGTGACTTGCGATAGTCCTCGCCGCTTCGTCACAATCCATGTCGCCCGTCAACGCGATCACAAAGGGCGCACAGACAAGCGCGGACCGATACCAGTCACGGATATCCGTTGGCACGAGCCCCTTCAATGATTCTTCCGTGCCACCGGCCGGAATCGAATACGGATGGCCCGGATAGGCGGCCTCATTAGCCAGCCACATGGGAAATCGAAACATATCGTCTCGCATACGGGCAGCATCCGCGATCATTGCCGATCTCTCGGTTTCCAACGCGCTGTCTTCCAGTGTCGCATGTTGAATGACGTCGGCAAGAAGTGCGATTGCCGGTTTCAGATTCGCTGCCGGCACCGACAACGACCAGCCGAATGATTCGGAGCCGACAGACGCTCCGATGCTTCCACCAAGCCGCTCGGACTCTTCAGCAACCTGGAGCGACGTTCGCGTCGACGTTCCGCGCGCAGCCGTCCGAGCCGCGAGTGCGCTTATGCCGGCCCGTTCCCGTGGTTCATATGCCGCACCACACGCCGCGAACACGCCAATGTGCGTGATAGGTGCATTGTCCCGCTTACGAATAAGGACAGGAATCCCCGATGGCAGTTGATACACGTTTACGCGTGCTTCCTCTCGCAGGAAAGTCGCGTTCACGCGCGCCGGTTCTCTGTCGGGCTCCCGCGGCGTGGAACGATCCAGCGGTGCCACCTCGCTGTTCGACAACAGCGACTTGAACGCAGCCGCATCTGCTGCCAGTTGCGGTGCGACGCCAGGACGATACACGACCGCTGCCGCGGTATCCTCCAGCAAGTACCGCCGCACAACCGATACGACAGCGGCTGCATCGGTGCTCATGAACGCGTCGTAATACTGCTGTCCCTTCGCCCAACCTCCAAGCGATTCCCATTCCGCCATGTATGCCGCCTGACCTTCTGTACTCTCCAGGTGGCGCGCCCATCGCGACATGAAGAGCTGCTTCGCTCGATCAATCTCATCCGCAGAGACTTCGCCTGCCCGAAGAGCGGCAATCTGCGCCCACATCGTGCGCGCGGCCGCGACCGCGGTCGCCGGATCGCCTTCGGACGACACGACGAACACTCCGACTTCTGCCGACGAGTAGTTGTACGCACCAACAGTCCCCGCCAGTTTGCGATCGCGTACAGCGCGATACAGACGCGACGCGCGACCGCTCCCCAGGACGGCGGCAGCAAGGTCGAGCGCGGGAACGTCCGGGTGCAGATTTGGCACGCTGGTCCAGCCCATCTCGACGTGCGTCTGTTCGATGTCTCCACTCAGCTCGGAGTAGCGAAACCCCGAGTGGCTCGGCTCCCGGGGCCCCGGCGTGCGCGTCGGAACCCCTGCTGGCAATGCGCCGTAAAGTTGCTTCACGCGTTCGATCGTCGTTTCTGGATCCACGTCACCAGCGATCGACAGTACCGTGTTCGAAGGAGTGTAGAAATTGCGATAGAACCTTACAACGTCGTCGCGTGTGAATTTGCGCAAATTGTCCGGTCGTCCGATCCGCCACCGTCGAATGCGATGTTCATCATGCAATAACGCATATAGCGTCTCGGTAGCGACAGCATCCGCGTTATCCGCCTTTCGCATCGCTTCCTGAATGATGACTTCGAGTTCCTTTGCCAGCGCATCAGCTTCGATCGTTGAGTTTGCGTACGCATCCGCCTGTACCGCGAGCCCCTCTTCAAAACCGCGGGACGGAAGCACCGCGTAATAGCTGGTGTGATCGTAGATCGTGTGCGCATTCAGGTATCCTCCGGCCGCCTTGGTCGCCTTCGCTACCTCGCCGACCCCATACTGCGCGGTGCCCTTGAAGTACATGTGCTCCAACACGTGCGCGATGCCCACGACCTCATCCGTCTCGTCGAAGTAGCCAGCCCTGACATACGTATTCACCGCTACGACGGGCGCGATCGGATTCCTGTAAACGAGAATGGTGAGCCCGTTGTCCAGTATGGTCCGTGTAACGGCGTCCGGATTGATGAACATCGTCATGATTCGATTCGGTGAGGTGCTGAAAAAAAATCGACCGCATTTGGACTGCGGTCGAGCAAGGTTGTGAACCCTGACAGCGAGTTCAAAGGCGGGCTCAATGTGCTACTGGCCCGGGACTCAGCGGCGCAGTGCATGACGACCATGTTCCATTGCCAGCGCGCGCCAGAAACTTCTGCGCTTCGGGCGCCCGGTTGAGATTCATCAGCGCGCAGCCAAGATATCCCTGCGCTGCACTGTCGTTCGGACTCATTCGCACCGCACGAATGAGGAAGTTAAGCGCGAGTGATGGATTCCGGCTCGCGAGTTGATAGATCCCCATCTCTCGCTGGGCTGGTTCGTACGTCGGCTCGATCCGGATCGCGGTGATGAGTTCCTGTCGAGCGGTACTCATGTCGGGTGGCGTATCCGTCCGCGCCAGACGCGACAGAAACACATGCGGGGCTGCCTTGTCGGGGTAATCGGTCACTAGCTGACCAAATGCCTGTCGCGCAGCTTCCGTACGGCCAGTGGTCATGAGACTGATCGCGTTCGTCATGTCTCCATCGAACTTCGACCGTTCGTGAATTATGTAAGCTGCTATTGCGGCGCCGATAATCAGAACGACAACTACTACGCCGATCAGGATCTGTATTCCGCGACGCCGTGCCCCGACCGCCGGAGCCGCAATCGATTGCACCGCAGCACTGGCTGCACCCGTTGCAACCGGCGTCGCGTCGGAAGCACGAGGCGTGGATGCTGTGGGACCTCCCGGTGCGAAAGTTGACACCGGCGTGCCACCTGTAGTTGCGTTTGTTGTGCTCGGGCGAGCTGTCGCGTCCGCTACAACACGGCCCAGTTCATTATATCCCGAGCGCGCGAAACCGACGTCGGTCAACGTCGGCTTGTATGCAACATCCTCGGAGCGACTTCGCGCATCCCAGAAACTCGCCAGCGTGTTGGCCTGCTCGAGATTCAGTTCGCCTCGCTGCCGCAGTTCACGCACGAGCGCCTGGCCAGCCAGCGTTGAGCCGCCGAGCATGGCACGCATCGCTGCCTCGCTGGCGACCCAAAGTTCGAGAATGTCGGCCGCCGCGTCTTCAGGGCCACGGATCTGATCGAGCCGTCCGTACACTTCACGACCATTGCTCAGCGCCGCCAGTGCGGCGGCGCGATCGGACGGCGTCACCTGGCGATACGGAGCAGTCCTGCCGTAGCGCTACCCCTTATGAAACTCTCAGGGTCGCGCCACGGAATCTCAACGCCTGTCTTTCCATAGCCCCGACGAGCCTCAGTCGCCATATACTGGTCAATAGGAAGGCCTGCCGCCTTCTGATCTCGCATCTGCTGCACGATTTCCTCCCAGGTGCCCTGGTACGTGTGCCCACCACTTTCGATCATGTGGTGAGTCACTGGCAACTCCTGGACCTCCGCGACCGATACCTCCGCGCCCGCCTTCTCCCCATCGACCAGGGAGTTGAGCATCGCACCAAACATCTCAATCTGATCTCTCGTCACCTGCTGGTCCCGCTCCATGGCCTTCGCCTCGAGTTCGGCCAGCATCTCGTCGATGTCGTCCGGCTCACCGGCCAGTTCACGGACGCGCTCTTCCCATGGTTTCAGCTCGGGGTCGCCGTCTGCAAGCTTGAAAATCGACTTTTTGAGCTCGATGAGGCGCCAGATCCCCAGTTCGTCCCAGTGATCGTCCGGATTGGACTTGTCCAGGTGATACAGCGCCGCCTCATAGTCGCCGCGATCGTACAGGATGTTGCCCAGATATACCCGGGCCTCGACATGGTCCGGATCCAGGCGGAGAGCCGCCCTCAGCGTCACAATCGCCGCCTCGTCCTCTCCGAGCCTGTGCTGCGCGTAGCCCACGCATGACACGGCCTCGGCGCTTTCAGGGGCATTTTGGACAGCAATCTCGAAGAACTCGCGCGCCGGCTCGATCATCCCTTCACGGAACAGCGCGCGACCGATCTGAAGCATCAGATCCAGATCGTCAGCATAACCAAGATCCAGCGAACGCCTGAAGCAGTTGAGCGCGGCATCTCGCTGGCCAAATTTGAGCAGGGTTTCACCGATGCCAGCAAGGGCGTCCTCGTGGTCCGGGTCCAGCACCAGCGCCTCTTCAAAGGCGCGGCGAGCCCAGGCGAATTCCTCGCGAGCGTGGTGGGCGTAGCCCACGCCAATGTGAAGCTCCACAGCACTCGGATACAGTGTGAGACCTTCGCGAAGTACCGCTAGTGCTTGATCGTATTCCCCCTCGTTATAAAGTTGATGCGCTCGTTCGTCATATTCTTCGGACGAAAGGAATGGGTTGGGCATCCGGGACACCTCCATTCGATCGGATAAAGTGCTGTCAAATTCTACTCGACAAAGTACACTTTGTTCAAGAACTTGACACTACAAATATTGGGCAAGGACCGCGCGAGCAACATCCACCACTTTCAAACTTGTTCGCACCGCATCCTCTCGAACCACACCGGCACATCCGGGTATTATATTGTAGAGTCTCGGCCTGATCGCTCCGGTAATAACAGAGCGGTGGGGCCGCTTTGCATTTCTCAGGTGACCGTGGCGGAGCGCGCGGCTTGTGCGAACTGTGCCCAGGCACCCGATTCGATGCACTCGTCGATGGCGCCGATGCACGCTTCGAGCTCGTCGTCCCTGGTGTAGAAATGCGGCCCAATTCGGATCCCTGCCCCGACGCGATAGTCCACGATGATGTTTCGCGACAGCAGGTACTGGGCGACCTCATGACCGTGCGGCACGTCAAAGGCGACGGTCCCTCCTCGATCAGCTGACCTCCGAGGCGCGTGGACCGGGTAGCCGCGTGCATCCGCCGCCGCTATCAACCACTCTGTTTGACGAGTCGACTTTGCACGAATGGCGTCAATGCCAGCGCGCAGAACGATCTCCGGACCAGCAGTCGCGGCAAACAGCGCAGGGATGGCCGGAGTTCCCGTCAGCCAGCGCTCGATCCCCTCCGCGTAGTCCATCTCCTGCTCAAACGCGAATGGATGGACATGTGCCTGCCAACCCGTAATCGCAGGCTCCAGCTTTGAACGAACGCTCGGAGACACGTAGAGGAACGCAGCACCCGGTCCGCCGCAAAGCCACTTCAACACGCCGCCAGTCATGAAATCAACGCCACACTTTGCGACGTTGACCGGCATTACCCCCACAGAATGGTACGCATCGAGCGAAACGAGCGCCCCCACACCATGTGCATGCGTGCATATGGCGTCAGCATCCATGATGAATGCCGACTTGAACAGCACGTGCGACACGCACACAAGACGAACCCGCTCATCTATCGCACCGAGCAACCGATTCCTGTCGATCGTCAAGCCGTCATCAGATGGCACCACAACCACACGGCCGCCGAGCCGACGAACAAGTTCCGCGTACGCATAACGGACGGATGGAAAATCGAGCTCCGTCATTACAACCGTGTCGCGCGGACCACTGAAATCCATCGCCGAGAGAACTATCGACTGGGCGATGCTGACGTTTGGTTGCATTGATACCGAGTGCGGCTCCGCACCAATGAGTGGGGCGATGCCATCGCCGACGTTAACCGGCATCTCCCACCACCCCTTGGCCCACGCACGCACCCCAAGCTCCGACCAGTCGCGCGCGTACTCTGCCATCCGGTCCCCAACCGCACGCGGCATCGCGCCGAGCGAATTGGAAACCAGATAGTTGGATCGCTCGAGTATTGGGAACTCGTCACGAAACGCGAGCAGGCCGTCGCTCATACCTTCACCCACGCTACTTCTCGCTAAGCGACTTTTCGCGAGCCGCACGGAACTCTGCGTTCGTGTTCCAGGTCGGAATCGTCGATGCATTGGCGAGCTGTACACCGAAACGGTACGCAATCGTTGCGAGTTGAGCCGTGCCCGTAAGCGGCCATTTCGGATCGTATTCATCAGAAGGCTGATGATAACGGTTCGTGACAAAATCCTCCTGATGCGCCTTGCCCCAGCCGGCCGGTTTCCCGACAAAATCGGTGCCCGCTCCGATGGTCACTGAAGGAATCCCCACGCGCGCCAACGAGAAGTGATCGGAACGATAGAACGAGCCGGCTTCCGGATGCTCGTCCGGAGAAAGCCGCATGCTGTCAGCCTTGATCATCGCTGCGATGTCAGGCCCGAGCGAACTCTTGGTGTCGCCCATGACCGTGATATCACGCACCGGACCGTCGGGATTGGCTTCGTCGATATTCAAATCGGCAATTATGTCGCGAGCAGGAACTGGAGGATGCTCGCCAAAATACTGCGATCCCAACAAGCCAGCCTCCTCTGCAGTGACGAACACGAACATGCGTGACCGCTTGGTCTTCACGGGTTCGAGAGCTGCCGCGTGTGCGATCGCCAGCACCGCAGCCACACCAGACGCGTTGTCGTACGCGCCGTTGTAGATGGAGTCTCCCTTGATCGCCGGACCAATTCCGAAATGGTCGTGGTGCGCGCTGTACACCACGTATTGCGATTCCAACTTCGGGTCGGTGCCGCTGACGACACCAACGACATTGTTGGCGGCAAGATGCGCCACGCTATTCGTGAACGACATGTCCATCGTTATACCAGTCGGAATCGGCCGGAAATCACGTGTATCCGCCTGCTTTACCAACGCATCGAGATCAAGACCTGCTTGCTTCAGCAGATTTGCGGCGACGTCGTGCTGAATCCACCCGCGTACGCCGATCGGTGCTGGCCCATTCTCAGGTCGCGCAAGCATGCGATGTTCGGTCGAATTGGACGAAACAACAACCTGCCACGGATAGCCAGCCTCGTACGTAGTATGGATGACCAGCATGCCAGCCGCGCCCTGTCGCTCAGCTTCTTCAAACTTGTATGTCCAGCGGCCGTAATATGTCATTGCCTTTCCACCGAACAGGTCCGGCTCCGCCGCGGATGCTGGCGGATCGTTCACCAGTACAAGCAGAATCTTTCCCTTGAGATCGGTCCCCTTGAAGTCGTCCCACCGGTATTCTGGAGCAATTGCACCATAACCGACGAACACCACTTCACCCTTCGCCTCACTCTTCGGTGTCGCGGACCCAGCCCACACAACGACATCACCAGTTGAGTGAAGGTTTGCCGTCGCCTTCCCGGACGCAGTTACCCTGATCGTTGCCGGATTGGCCGTCACGACATCAATCGGGACCTCCTGAAAATAGGAGCCGTTCATACCCGGCTTGACGCCGTACGAGGCCAGTTGCGCCGCAATGTAATGTTCCGCCAGGGCACCGCCACGCGTGGCTGGCGCACGCCCTTCGAGCAGATCCGATGACAGGAACTGCAGATTTGCTCGAATTTCCGGAATCGCGATCGCAGCTGCGCCCGCCTCAGGAGTCGACTGTGGAGACCGCGCGCAAGCGACGGAAACGACGGCGACTCCGGCGAGGAGCGCCTGGCGGAAGACGGGCACGATTGTCACCCCTTGGGTTGAATGGAAGCGCGGTTTACGTATGCAGATAAATTACCCGCAACGGTGCGTTTCCGTATCCGTATGAAATTCAGACTGAGGGAGATGCCCACTTCAACGTCACGAACAACCCGGTTCGGACCGCGACCGATCGCCGCGCTGTTAGCACTTCAGCTCGGGCTCCTCGCCGTTGTACTGGCGTCGACTCCCTTCAAGCAGTTCGATCTCGACCGGTTTTTCGTTCCGAAGGAGCTGGCGCTCCATGTCGCGGCGTTCCTGGCAGTCGTCTTCTGCTTGAACAGACTCCGAAACGTTTCGCTCGACCGGGTGGACTACTTTCTGATCGCATTCGCGCTGCTCTCCCTCGTTTCCGCACTCCTTGCATCGAATCGCTGGCTCTCGATGCGCTCAGTCGCGGTAACGCTTTCGGGCCTGGCGACCTTCTGGTGCGCTCGATCACTGGCCCGCGCGGGGCTCAAGCGACCGCTCGTCGCCGTGATCGTACTCGCAACAGTCGTGGGAGCCGCCACTTCGCTTGTCCAGGCATATGGCGTTGAGAGCGAATATTTCACACTCAGTCGCGCGCCCGGCGGCACATTTGGCAATCGCAACTTTGTTGCACACGTCGCCGCGATAGGTGCGCCACTGCTCATCTGGTACGCGGTCTCGGCGAAGCGAAATATCGCCGTGGTGCTCTGCGCCATCGGGGGCGCAGTCCTCGCCGCCGCACTGGTCCTTTCGCGCTCGCGTGCTGCGTGGCTCGCGCTACTCGTGACCGCGCTGCTGCTGGCTATTCCGGCGTGGCGCGCAGCCAGGCGCGTGCCGTACGCCAACACATCAAGAAGGTTGTTGTTCATGGGCGCGGTCGCCGTCGCCGGTGTCATCATCGCTCTCGTACTACCCAACGACCTCAACTGGAAGAGCGATTCTCCGTACCTCGATTCGGTGCGCGGTGTCGTTGCATACAACAGCGGCAGCGGCCGAGGCCGCCTGATTCAATACCGCAACACACTGCACATGGCTGAGGCCCATCCCATTCTCGGTGTGGGACCCGGCAACTGGCCCGTGTACTATCCCAAGTTCGCAACGCACAACGACCCGTCGCTATCTCATAACGACGGAACAACCGCGAACCCGTGGCCCAGCAGCGATTGGGCGACACTGATTTCCGAACGTGGGACAATCGCAGTCGTGATACTTCTGCTGGCCTTTTTGGGCATGATCGCAAATGCATTTCAATCGACCCGCGGGAGTAGTGCAAACAACCCCGGCGCGCGGGATCCATTTCTTCCGGTCGCGGTAACTGCCACGATACTCATCACGGGCGCAGTCGGCGCTTTCGATGCTGTGCTCATTCTTGCCGCCCCGACATTCATTGTGTGGGCCGCGCTAGGCGCGACTGCGGCACCGGGTCGTCCGCGCACAGAGTGGTCTCCATCGCCCAGTCGTTCCAGACTTCTCGCGGTCGCCGCCGCCGCAGTGCTGTTCATATTCTCGGTCCGATCCGCCGGAGCGATCATGGCGATGCAGACGTTCGGAAGTGGTCAACGACTGAGCAGTGTCCAGCGCTCGTCGATGCTGGATCCCGGTAGCTATCGGATTCAGCTTCGGCTCGCCATCCTCGCCCTCAACTCACATGGATGCACCATGGCCAGGCCGTACGCCCAACGAGCGGCCGGAATGCTGCCGTCTGCCGGTGCGCCTCGTCGCCTGCTTGAACGCTGCGGTAGCTGACCGGCCGTACCTCGGGCGCGTCCACCGCTCTCCGATCTTCAATAGTATAGATTCAAGAAGCCTGCACGGCCGGAAGTTCGTGCCATGCAGTGGCTCCGCTTTTCACCGTGCACCGCCGCCCGCTGGCGCAGTCCCGCGCGGCCGTGCGCGAACGCACCGAGAATCACACCATGACGCACCCGAATTCGTTCGGAGCTCGCGCGACGCTGAACGTCGCCGGACGCGACTACACGATTTTCCGCCTCGACGCCCTCTCGGGACCTTCCGGCGGAAACTCGGATCGACTCCCAGTCAGCCTCAAGATCCTGCTCGAGAACCTCCTGCGAAACGAGGACGGCGCTTTCGTAAAGGCGGCCGACATCACCGCACTGGCGAACTGGCGAGTCAAGGACCGCGCCGAAAAGGAAATCGCCTTCAAGACAGCGCGCGTTCTGCTACAGGACTTCACCGGCGTTCCTGCTGTGGTTGACCTCGCCGCAATGCGCGACGCTCTCGCCAAACTCGGCGGCGATGCGACACGGATCAATCCGCTTCAACCTGTTGATCTCGTAATCGACCATTCAGTTCAGGTTGACGAATACGGATCGGAAGCCGCATTCCTTATCAACGCCGACATGGAGCTGCAGCGCAACCGTCAACGCTATGCGTTCCTGCGGTGGGGCCAGACAGCGTTCCGGAACTTCCGCGTCGTTCCACCCGACACCGGAATTGTTCACCAGGTCAATCTCGAATACCTCGCCAGTTGCGTCTTCACACGCGAGGACAACGGTGAAACCATCGCCTACCCCGACTCACTTGTCGGAACCGATTCGCACACCACCATGATCAACGGTCTCGGCGTACTCGGCTGGGGCGTAGGCGGTATCGAAGCCGAAGCGGCGATGCTCGGGCAGCCTGTCTCGATGCTCATCCCCGAAGTCATCGGGTTCAAGGTGCACGGCAAACTGCCCGCCGGCGCAACAGCGACGGATCTCGTACTCACAGTAACCGAAATCCTTCGCAAGAAGAAAGTCGTCGGAAAGTTCGTCGAGTTCTATGGCAACGGACTCTCGTCCCTGTCGCTTGCCGATCGCGCTACACTCGGTAATATGTCGCCGGAGTACGGCGCCACGATGGGCTTCTTCCCGGTCGATGACGAAACGATTCGTTATTTGCGGTTCACCGGACGCGAAGAGCAACAGGTCAAACTTGTTGAAGCCTACTGCAAGGCGCAGGGAATCTTCCGCACGGATGGCATGCCGGATCCCGAGTTCACTGACACCGTGGAATTGGATCTCGGCACCGTTACGCCCAGTATTGCAGGGCCAAAACGTCCGCAGGATCGCATCTCGCTGCGCGACGCAAAAACAATGTTCCAGCAAGCACTGGCTGAAAGTCTGGATCGCGCCACGCCAGCTGGTGCTGCGGCAATCCTGAGCCGCGCAAACGCCGTATCGGGACAGAACCAGCTCTCTGCTTCAGTTGTTGCCACTGAAGCTCCCGAGACCGATGAATCTGTACGCGTAACCATGAATGGAGAGGACTTTTCTCTCCGGCACGGATCCGTTGTCATCGCCGCAATCACGAGCTGCACCAACACGAGCAATCCGAGTGTCATGCTTGCCGCCGGATTGCTCGCACGCAATGCGGTTGCCAAAGGCCTGATGTCCAAACCATGGGTGAAGACAAGCCTGGCACCCGGTTCGAAGGTTGTCACCGATTACTTCAATGCCGCTGGTGTCACCGAACCGCTGAACACCCTGCGTTTCAACACCGTTGGCTACGGTTGCACAACATGCATCGGCAATTCGGGGCCACTGCCGAAACCAATCGGCGACGCAGTCGAATCCGGCAAACTCGTCGTCGCATCAGTCCTTTCGGGAAATCGTAATTTCGAAGGGCGTATCAATCCGATGACGCGCTTCAACTACCTTATGTCGCCTCCGCTCGTCGTCGCATATGCAATTGCTGGACGCATGGACATCGACTTCGACACCGAACCACTCGGTGTCGGTAAGGATGGACCCGTATTCCTGCGTGATGTCTGGCCTGCACCAAAAGATGTAGCGGACGAGATACTTCGCAGCGTACGGCCTGAGATGTTCCGCAAGCAGTATGCAAACGTCTTCGAAGGCGACGAAACATGGCGATCGCTGCCGATACCCAAGGGCGACCTTTACTCATGGGACGAATCGTCGACGTACGTGAAGAATCCACCGTACTTCGAGGGAATGACAATGACGCCCCCCGGCGTGAAGCCGGTGAAGGGTGCCAGAGCACTTGCGATGCTCGGCGATTCGATCACTACGGATCATATCTCCCCCGCTGGCTCCATTCCGGCAGCGAGTCCCGCAGGTAAATGGCTCATTGAGCACGGCGTTACGACCAAGGATTTCAACTCGTATGGATCGCGCCGCGGTAACCACGAAGTCATGATGCGGGGCACCTTCGCGAACATTAGACTTCGCAACGAGCTCGCCCCGGGTACTGAGGGCGGCTGGACCGCAACGGCGCCGGGCGCAAAGGCCGTAACGATTTTTGACGCATCAATGGAATACCAGAAGAGTGGTACCCCGTTGATCATCATTGCCGGGAGAGACTACGGGATGGGCTCCTCCCGCGACTGGGCCGCCAAGGGCACACTCCTACTCGGCGTGAGCGTAGTAATCGCGGAGTCGTTCGAGCGAATCCATCGCTCGAATCTCGTTGGCATGGGCGTCCTCCCGCTGGAATTCGCAAGTGGAGAAACGCGTGAGACACTCGGGCTTACCGGGTTTGAAACGTACGACATCGACGGCATGAACGATCAGATGGGTCCGCACGCTCAGGTTACAGTCCGCGCGACCGCGCAGGATGGAACTGTCCGCACCTTCAAGGCCCATTCGCGCATCGATACACCTGAAGAAATGCAATATTACCGCCACGGTGGCATCTTGCAGTACGTCCTTCGCTCGCTCGTCAGCCGTTAGTTCAGACGTACCGTAGCAGCAGATTCAAACAACGCCGCGGGCCCCCAAAGGGATCGCGGCGTTGTCGATTCACAGGGAAGCCGCCCGAACTGCACGCCACAACGCTCGCCATATGGTCCGCCGATTGCCACGTAATGGCCGGACCCCTTCAGGAGCGACGCAATGCAGGCAATACGGACTCACTACTTGACGGCGGCAGTTGCCATCGCGGCGATTGCGTCCGTAAGCGTACCATCGTCGGCGCATTCGCAGGAATCCACACAGACGACATTTCAGGTTCTGATCAATGGCACTCCCGCTGGAACAGCAAGCACCGCAACAAATCTCCCATCCGACGCTGTTGTAATCC
>Ga0209483_1000444_pt1 | contig 36600 bp, 34 predicted proteins | sample NGEPerA_FD_184508 | JGI IMG/M metagenome (GOLD analysis project Ga0209483, IMG submission 184508) | Arctic peat soil microbial communities from the Barrow Environmental Observatory site, Barrow, Alaska, USA - NGEE PermafrostL2-A... | ecosystem: Environmental > Terrestrial > Soil > Wetlands >...
TCCCCCGCGTGTGCCCAGAGGCAACCCTTCTACGTGCTGATCTTGGGAAAGATCGGGCCGGACACGATAGGTAGCCGTGGAAGGCGAGATCGACAGATTGCCCACGGCCTGCCGGCTGATGTTCCAGGACGCCGATAGATACCGTTCCATGAGCGACGGTGACACGCGCAGGACGTCCGCGATGTTGTCGAACCCGCTGCTTTCGTCGTCGGGAGGCAGAATCGCATCCGCGTCGACATCCAGGGCGAGAAGGTCGTGGATCGCATTGCCATATTCCGTGCGATTCAGGCGATGCATGGTCGCGTGCCCTGGGTTCGGCTTGGCCGCATAGGCGCGATCGAGTGAGGTTTCGAAAAACGAAGCGAGACCGTCCAGAGCGGTCTTATCCGGGCGCGGCATGCCCTGGGGCGGCATCGCGCCGACGCGGAGCTTGCGGATCACCTTTTCCCAAGTCTCGGCGCCTTTCGGAACATCCACGAGGTTTGCGCCCTGCAGCGAAAGGCCGCCGGTACGCAGTTTGTCGCTATGGCAGGTGACACAGTAGCGATTGAGCAGCGCCGTTTGCTGCGCGGACTTAGCCGGCTCGCCCGAGTTCTGCGCGTGCGCAACGTCCAAACCGAAGATTAGAGCTAGAATTAACCCAAGCTTATTACTCATTTTCCGAGGACCGATGAACACCCCACAAGTATAGTGCGGCGATTAGAGGGAGTCTACCGACTCCAGGTGCGATGGCGAGCCGGACCGACTACAAGTACGACGGGCCGATTTGGAAATGCATATGCTCCTGATGGGATCGGCGCAGGCCCATGGCGGGATAGTCCGGATGAAAGATATTAGCTCCTTCTTTCACCGGTTTCCCCTCTTCTAAATCGAGATTATCGGTAGGCCCGATGGTGAACTGTTCCACTCCAGCGCGGTACAGCTCAATGAAGAAATAGTACTTCACCCCATCCTCTTTTTCGCGCAGCCGATAGTAGGTCTTGGTCGCATCCGCCCAAGGGTCTCCATGATCCCCCTGAACAACGGTGCCGTCGGGCTTGTGAACGGGCCGTAAGCCCCAATCCTTGTAGACATCGAAGGTGCCGAAGCGCATCGACGCTTTGTAAATATCGATGCATGTGCCGATTTCGTGGCAGTTTGCCCTCTTGCCTTCGTGACCGTATCCGATGGCGCCGCCCCACACGATTTCCGTCACGCCGTAATAACCGCCGTTGAGTTTCTGTGCCATCCGGTATAGAGCAATGGCAAGCGCCGGCTTGGCAGTGAAGTGGTGTATTTTCGGATTCGTTGCGTGCGTGTACTCAATGCCGGACATCCGCGCGCGCACCCTCATTTGCTTGCCGGGCGTGGGATAAATGATCTTTCCGGCCGCGTCGGTCCTGATTTTCTCGTCGAGCATCAGCTCGCCCCGGTAGACCAGGTGTATCAGTAAATCAAATGCCTCTTGATCGGTGAGATCACGGGCCGGCTTGTTCGTCCCCGGCGGTTCATGTTCATAGGCCGCGAGGACTTTCCTCAGATCGAGTACACCGGCAAAGGCCGTCGCGATTTCCTGCCCAAAATGTTTGGCGTCCTCGTAAAATCCCGGGACACCGTGTTTTGTTGGCTTTGGATGACCCATGGCCTCGCCTGCAGAGTCTTACTCTAGCATTCGGGCTGCATGTGCGCTAGTTGACCGCGGCCGCTGACGGAGGGGCTACGGCTTCGGCGTGATTTTCACAACCATCGCGGTAAAGCTTTGGCCTGACTCGATCAGGAACTGGTGCACGGTGTTGGCGGGAATGTAGAGCACGTCGCCGGCGGCGATCGGATACCGGGTGCCGCCTTCAATCGATTTGCCGCGTACCTCGCCGGGTGCGGTGGGCTTTCCTTCGACGATCTTGCCGCCGACGAGCACAGTTCCCTCCCCTGCGCGGATCAGGAGCAGATCGGCCTGCTTCTCGTGAATCTCCGCCTCGCCAGACCCGTTGCGGTAGGCGACAAATGCGGAGTCGAGCAGTCGTTCGGTACCGAGGTGCCTGTCGTTATTCAGCTTGGACAGCGCCAGCTTGTCGAAATCTTTCTGCTGCGCGGCGCTCCAGAAGAGCGGCTGAGAGGGGTCGGCAGCGATGAGCACCACAGAAGTCGCGAAGAAAAGCAGAGCCGTGGCTTTCATGATGCGGCCCAGTATACGCCTTTCGTCCAGCGGACGGACGCTATTCCAGTTTCTGATCTAGAACGGCCAAGTATGTGACTAAGAGACGATACGTCCGGTAGTATTCGTCAAGGTGCACTGCATCGATCGTGTCCTTCTTGGAATGGAGAATCTTCCAAGTGTCCGATGTAACGGAATGCACGGTGATGGCGGGAATCTTCTTTTGTCTAAATGGCTCTGAGTCGGTCGTACCGGCATCATCCACGTTCATCCCGCTCACGGGCAGATCCATGACCTTCGCCACTGCCGCAAGCAATCCCACCAGATGCTTGTCAGAATGACTGGCCCACACTTCGGTCTCGGACAGTCCGAGCGAATCCAGATTCACCATCGCTTTCATAAGTTGACGCCGATCCCCGAGTTGCTTAACGAACGCGGTGGAACCCTTCAATCCGGACTCTTCGCCGGTGAATGCCACAAAAACATAGGTGTGCCGTCTCGGCGTTCCCGCCAGTCCTTGGTATAGGCTCGACAGTAGGGCGGCACCAGTCCAGTTATCGACGACTCCATTGCCCGCCTCCACAAGATCGAAATGGGCGCCCACAACGATCGTTGAATCCGAAGTGCCGCCTAAATTACAGACCAGGTTGGGAGCCTTTACTCCCTTGACGGGTTGTTCGACCAGCGCGTCGCCAGTACATCCGGCGTCTTGGAACAATCGCCGTACAGCCGGTTCGCGGTCGGCATTCTTTCGGCTATAGGCACCCAGCCGGTCCTGGACCACCATCTTAGGCGCAAGGGTGTACTGAAGTTGCAGGCTGCCAGCCTGCTGGGCTGGCACGCTGGTCGCCGCGATCCCAGCAAGTACGAAAACGGAAAATGCAGCATTAATAATCTGCATAAAAACATTAATCGTAACACTACACAGGCGCAGTCGGGCCGAAGTTTTGGAGGCTTTGTAGCCTTACTGCCGCAGTGCGTAAACAAACAACGCGCTGCCCGCGGCCACCGCGACATACTGACGATTGTTCACCATGTAGCTCATCGGACCGCTATTCACCTGTCCACCGAGGCTCTGCTTCCACAGCAGGTTCCCGTTCCTGCCGTCGAGCGCGAAGAAGTAGCCGTCGCGTTCGCCGCTGAAGACCAGGTCCGAGGCCGTCGAGAGCACGCCGGCCCAGGTGATGTCGGTCATCTTGTATTCCCACTTCATGTCGCCCGTCTTCGGATCGAACGCGCGGACGATGCCGAAGCCGTCCTCAGGCGTCTTGAGATCGACCGCGAGATTGGGCTGCGCCATGGGCGTGTTCCCGGTGGCCCGGCCGAATCCGGCGCCCTTGGCAAACGTGGTTCCGCTATTCTCCCAACCCGGAATGTAGAACAAGCCAGTATGGGGACTGTACGAAGGAGGATACCAGTTGGTTCCACCCAGCCCATTGGGCTGAATGAGCACGGGAGTTGGGCTATCCTGCTGCCCCGGCGTGCGCATGGGCCTGCCCCTCTCGTCGAACCCTGTCAGCCAGTTCGCCTTGACGAACGGCTTGCCTCGTAGAAACTGCCCGCTGGTGCGATCCAGCACATAAAAGACGCCGTTGCGATTGGCCCACATCATCACTTTGCGCGGACGGCCCTGATACTCGATATCCGCCAGCACGGGAACCTGCGTCGAATCGTAATCCATCGTGTCGTGCGGCGTGAACTGGTAATACCATTTCAGTTTCCCGGTGTCTGCGTCCAGAGCGACCACGCAATCGCTATAAAGGTTGTCGCCGAGGCGGACATCGCCATTGGTATCGGGCGCGGGATTTCCGATGCCCCAGTAGGTGAGGTTGGTGTCGGGATCGTAGGCTCCGGTATTCCACACGGCGGCGCCGCCGGTCTTCCAGGAATCGCCGGACCAGGTTTCGTTACCCGGCTCGCCCGGCCCGGGGATGGTGTAGAAGCGCCAGACTTCTTTTCCGGTCTTGGCGTCGAATGCCGCGATCGAGCTGCGGATGGGCCCGTCGCCGCCCGCCAGACCGACGACCACTTTATCCTTGACGATCAGCGGAGCGTGCGTGATCGCATAGCGATCCTTGGCGGAACCTACGGTGGTGTTCCAAACGATCTTGCCGGTCGCGGCGTCGATCGCGAGCAGGTGCGCGTCGAGCGTTCCCATGAACAGCGTATTGCCCAAAATCGCCAGACCGCGGTTGACGCGGCCACAGCACGGGCGGGCTTCGGGCGCCGGCGTATACGGAAGCGTCCAAAAAATACGGCCGGTGACGGCGTCCAGCGCATAGACATCGTTAGGCGCCTGGATGGTGTAAAGAACGCCGTCGACCACCAGCGGCGTGGTCTCGAACTTCTCGATGGAGCGGGCCTGCCAGACCCATTGCAGCTCGAGGTTCTTCACGTTCGCGGGCGTGATCTGGGTGAGCGGGCTATAGCGCTGGCCGCCGACGGTTCCGGAATAAGTGAGCCAATTCTGAGGCTCCTTATCGGCATGCAGGATGCGGTCAAAGGTGACGCCCTGGGCCCAGAGAGATCCCGTAACGGAAACCAGCAGGAGCGCGCGAAGCAGCATGCCCTACAGCATATACCGAACGCGTAAGCCCAACAACGGGCGGCTACACTCAATGGCTTCATTGCGATAGACTCGTGGGGCATACATGTCCCTTTCGGCGGGTGACAAGCTCGGGCCGTACGAGATTATCGAGTCTATTGGAGCGGGCGGTATGGGCGAGGTGTACCGCGCCCGCGATCCGCGTCTGAATCGCGACGTGGCGATCAAGGTCTCGCGGGAACAGTTCTCAGAACGCTTCGAACGCGAAGCCAAAGCCGTCGCCGCGCTGAATCACCCTAATATCTGCCACATCTACGACGTTGGGCCGAATTATCTGGTCATGGAATTTGTGGAGGGCGAGGCTCCCCAGGGTCCGCTCCCGCTCGAAGAAGCCTTGCGTATCGCAAGGCAGATATGTGATGCGCTGGAAGCCGCGCATGAAAAAGGAATCGTACATCGCGACCTGAAGCCGGCCAACATCAAGATCAAGCCGGATGGCACCGTGAAGGTGCTGGACTTCGGACTGGCGAAGATCGACGCTGGTTCCGCGGTTTCGCAGTCCGAGAACTCGCCTACATTGAGCATGGCCGCGACGCAGATGGGGGTGATCCTCGGAACGGCCGGTTATATGTCCCCCGAGCAGGCTCGCGGGAAAGTGGTCGACAAGCGCGCGGATATCTGGGCCTTCGGCGTGGTGCTCTACGAGCTGCTCACGGGAAAACGACTGTTCCAAGGCGAGGATGTCTCGCACACCATGGCGGCCGTGATCATGCAGGAACCGAACCTGGATGCGGTCCCCGTCACCGTGCGGCGGCTGCTCCAGGGCTGTCTGGAAAAAGATCCCAAGAAGCGCCTGCGCGACATCGGAGATGTCTGGCGGCTGCTGGACGTCGCGCCCGCGCCGGATGCTGCCCCAGCGCAAGTCCAGCCGCAGGTAAAAGCTCGCTCCCCGTGGGTGTGGGCGACGGTGGGCATTCTGGCGATCGCGCTGGCTGGTGTTTCCTGGGCGCTGTGGCGATCCACGCGCCCCGTCGACCATCCGCTGGTCCGCGTCAGCGTGGATCTGGGAGCCGACGCGGTGGCTGGCCAGAGCATGACCGCTGCCATCTCTCCCGATGGAACCCGCATCGTGTATCCCGTTCGCGGAGCGGGTGGAACGCAGCAGCTAGCCACACGGCTACTGAACCAGGCTGCGGCGACGCTGCTGCCCGGCACGGAGGGCGGCTACAATCCGTTCTTCAGTCCCGACAGCCAGTGGATTGGATTTGGGGCCGACGGGAAGTTGAAGAAGATCTCGGTTCTGGGAGGCGCGGCCGTGACGCTGTGCGATGCGCCAAATTTGCGCGGAGGCAGTTGGGGAGAAGACGACAACATTATCGCCACGCTGAACTCAAGCGCAGGCATCGGACTCTCTCGCGTCCCCGCTGCCGGAGGCAAACCCGAGCCGCTGACCCAACCCAACAGCAAGGGCGAGCAGACCCATCGCTGGCCGCAGATCCTACCGGGAGGCAAAGCGGTCCTGTTTACGGGCCACACCGCCACTACAAACTTCGACGACGCGAGCATTGAGGTGCTGACTCTCAAAACCGGCCAAATCAAAGTGCTCCAGCCGGGCGGATATTTTGGCCGCTACCTCGCGGAAAACGACTCCGGAGGCCACTTGGTCTATATCCACGAAGGCGTGCTGTTCGGCGTACTGTTCGACCCGGACAAGCTGGAGGTACACGGCACGCCAGCGCCGCTGCTGGAAGATGTCGAATCCGATCCACGCAGCGCGGGTGGGCAACTCGATTTTTCGAGCACAGGAACCCTGGTCTACCGCAGCGGCAAATCCGTCGGCTCAACCTACCCCGTTGTTACCCTCGATAGCTCCGGTAAGACCGAGCCGCTGGTCCCCACGCCGGGCAACTATTTCACTCCGCGCTTCTCGCCCGAAGGCAAGCGGCTGGCGCTCTCCATCTCGGCGGGCAAAGGCACGGACCTCAACGTGTATGACCCGCAGCGCGAGGCCATGAGTCACCTCACTTTCAACGGCCAGGACAACTTCAATCCGGTGTGGACCCCGGACGGCAAACATATCGTCTTCCGGTCTACCGTGAACGGAGTCACAACCATCTTGTGGATCCGCTCGGACGGCGCGGGAGAAGCGCAACCGCTCTACCAAAGTAAGAGTCTCGTCTGGGCCTCTTCCTTCTCCCCGGATGGCCGCCGGCTGGCGTTCAGCGAGCTAAGTCCCCAGACAAACGTGGACGTCTGGACCCTTCCGCTCGACTTAACCGATCCGGAACACCCCAAGCCCGGCAAGCCGGAGAAGTTCTGGGCTTCGCCGAAGAACGATGCCGTCCCCATGTTCTCTCCCGATGGACACTGGATGGCGTACCTATCGGACGAACCGGGACAGTATGAGGTCTTCGTGCGGCCCTTCCCGGGACCGGGAGGCGTGTGGCAGGTTTCCGTGGGCGGAGGCGCGTATCCCTTCTGGTCCCGCGACGGCAAACTTTTTTATCTAGGCGCGGGCAGGCGTATCTTCGTCGTGGACTACACCGCCAAGGGCGATACGTTCACGGCGGGCAAGCCTCGCGTGTGGTCGGAGACGCCGACCCGGACTGCCGGGGGCAACGCGCTCGTCCCGATCGACCTGGCCCCGGACGGCAAACACTTCGCCATCTTCCCCACGCCGCAAGTGGCTGACGAAAAAGAGTCGGTGCACGTCACGTTTTTGTTCAACTTCTTCGACGAGCTGCGGCGGCGGATGCCGGCAGGAAAGTGATCCTCTATAGCGGCGCCAGCCGCCAGCGACCGTAGGCGACAAACGCCGCACTATACCGAACTACGGAGGCTTCGACGGCGCGACACAATGGAGGCATGACCGATTCTTTTCGAACCGAACATGACACCATGGGCGACGTGCGCGTTCCGGCCGACGCTTTGTACGGCGCCCAGACCCAGCGCGCGGTCGAGAATTTTCCCATCAGCCGGATGCGCTTCGGACGAGCTTTCCTGAGCGCGCTCGGACTGGTCAAGTTCGCGGCGGCACGGGCCAACGGCCTGGCCGGAACACTTCCCTCCCCTATCACCAACGCCATCGAAACGGCGGCGCAGGAAGTGATAGACGGACGCCACGATTCCCAATTCGTCGTGGACGTGTTTCAGACCGGCAGCGGGACCTCCACCAACATGAACGCCAACGAAGTGATCGCCACGCGAGCGTCGGCGATCCTCGCACAACCGGTTCACCCTAACGATCACGTGAACCGTAGCCAGTCGAGCAACGATGTGTTTCCCACCGCGCTGCACATCGCCGCGGCGCGAACCGCGCACGAAACACTTCTGCCGGCAATGGATACGCTTCGCCATGCGCTCGATTCCAAGCGGCAGCAATTCTGGGAGATTCTCAAGATCGGACGGACGCACTTGCAGGACGCCGTGCCCATGCGCCTGGGACAGGAATTTGGCGGGTACACGCGCCAGGTGGAATTATCGCAGGCAAGAATCCGGCAAGCCTTGGAAGGCGTCTATGAACTGCCCTTGGGCGGCACCGCCGTTGGCTCGGGCATGAACGCCGCTCCGGGATTCGCTCCCGCCGCCATCGCCATCATCGCCGAACAGACCGGCCTGCCGTTCCGAGAAGCCCAGAACCACTTCGAAGCGCAGGCTGCCCGCGATGCGGTTGTGTTCCTCAGCGGCGCTCTCAAGAGCTCCGCGATCGCGCTCACGAAGATCGCCAATGACATCCGCTGGCTGGGGTCCGGACCGCGCTGCGGACTGGGCGAGCTCCACCTGCCCGAAGTGCAGCCGGGGTCGAGCATCATGCCCGGCAAGGTGAACCCGGTGATCGCCGAAAGTGTGCTGATGGTGTGCGCCCAGGTGATCGGCCACGACGCGGCCATTAGCTGGGGCGCGTCTTCCGGCGTTCTCGAGCTGAACATGATGATGCCCGTGATCGCTTACGATCTTCTGGAATCGATCGAACTCCTTGGCACCTCTTCGAGAAATCTTGCTGAGCGATGCATCGTGGGGCTGGAAGCGAACGAAGCCCGCTTGCGGGGCGCCATCGAACAATCGCTCGCGCTGGCGACGGCATTGACGCCGGAGATCGGCTACGAACGTGCCGCGGCGCTGGCCCATGCCGCCTACGAATCCGGCCGGACCATCCGCGAAGTCGCGGAGGAACAGAGCGGCATTCCGCGGGCCAAGCTCGCGGAGCTGCTCGATCCTATGAAGATGGTGGGCTCTATCTAAGTGATCAGGCCTGGAAGTATCCGGCGGCCAGCTCGGGCTTCTGTTGCAGCGCCTGGCGCCAGTAGTCGCGCGCTTCGTCGACCGATCCTTTGGCCTTGAGGGCGTGCCCCAGGTTCAGGAGCGCCTCGGCGAAGTTGGGCCGCTCGGTGAGCGCCTCTTTATAAAGTTTGATAGCGTCGTCGAGCTGACCTGATTTTTGTAGAAGGAGCCCGGTGTTGTAGAACAACTCGGGAGTCCGCTCGCCGGATTCGATCAGCTTGGCCTGGAGATCCAGAGCCTTGGGCAGATCCTCGCGTTCCACCGCCATCGCCGCCAGTCCGCGCATCGCGTCCAAGGACGCCGGATCCGTATCCAGCACGGCTTGGAACGCCTTCGCGGCTTCGTCGTGCATTTCGAGCTTCCAGTACGCCAGACCGAGGTTCAACTGCGCTTCGGGCCACGGAGTCCGCTTCCGGATGCAGTTCTGAAAGGCTTCGGCCGCTCCGCGATGGTCGTCGCGCTGCAAGCGCAAGTATCCCAGGCGGAACCAGGCGTCTTCCCACTCGGGATTCCGCGCCAGAAGCTTCGCGTAGAGTTGCTCGGCTTGTTCCTTCTGGTCCTGCTGTTCCAGCACGCTGGCCAGGTTGTAAATCACGTCCGCCAGGTCCGGCGCGATTTGCAGAGCACGCTCATAGTTTTCGCGCGCCGCCTTCAGGTCGCCCTTTTCCTGCAGGACGATTCCAAGGTTGACGTGCGCCTGTTTGGCGTCGGGCCGGATGCGCACGGCTTCGCCATAGGCCTTGGCGGCTTCGTCGGCGCGGCCGCACTTCTGTTGCGCGACACCTAGATTGAACCAGCGCTCGAAGTGATCCGGCGTGAACTCGACCAGCTTCTCGCAGTAGCGCGCAGCCGCCTCGTAGTCGTTGGAGTGGAACGCGCAGGTCGCCAGACCTTCGAGCGCAGCCTGGGAATGCGGGCGCATGGAGAGCAGCCGCTCGGAATACTGCTGGATGGAAGCAGTCTCCTTGCGCGCCATGCCGACGGTGATCAGGTTCACCAGGCACTCTTCCGATTGCGGGTTCTTGCCCAGAATCTTCTCGTACAGGCTGGTGGCTTCGTCGAACTTCCAGAGCAACTGTAAGGCGACAGCCTTGCCGAATTGCGCGGTCTCGTGCTCGGGGTTCGAGGCGAGAACCTTGTCGAAGCAGGCGATCGCCGGTTCCGGCTTCTCCTGGCGCAGCAGGCAGATGCCCCAGCCGAGATTGGCTTCCTCGCGCTGCGGGTCCACCTCCAGAGCCTTCTGGAACGAATCCGAGGCTTCCTGCCAGCGGCCGAGCTTCTCGTAGCAGATGCCCAGGTTGAAGTTCGCGGTGGGATGCTGCGGAGCCGCGCCCAGCAGTTTCTCATAGGTCTTCACGGCATCGTCGTACTGTTCCAGCTCGAACTGGATGTGTCCTTTGGCCGCGTAGATATCCGCGCCCTGCTCGCCATTCTCGATGGCGGTGTTGAGCTCGCGCAAAGCTTCCTTGCGCTTGCCCTCCAGGTGCAAGGACACGGCTCGCGCCAGTGACGCCGATACCGGCTGTGCGTTCTTGGCGGCTCCCGATGCCGCGTCTGTCTTTTTCTTTCCACTCATGGTTGCCAGCTCCCGTTTGTAGTGTCGTAAGGCGCCAGAAAAGCGCACAGGCGTCCTAACATGTCGTATTGGTGCGTGATCTGCATCCAACGCAGGCGGCTCGCCTCACCGCTTGCGGTAAAGAACCCGATTCCACCGCTCGGCAAACGGGTCTCTGTCCAACTATCGGCAATTTCGCCCTGTACTTCCAGAGTGAAATCAGAACCATGCACATCCATCCGGATCCGGTAGAGCGTATCCGGCCTCACCGTGATGGGGATCTTGACGTCATGGCGGTCCTCCGCCTTGCCGTGAATGACGGCGTAGCGGGTGAGGATGAGGTTCGACATCGGGCCGGGCTTCGCCGCGTGCAGCTTGATCACGTAGAAGTTCTCGAAATCCGCGGCGCGAACCACCCAGCTCAAAGCCTTCTTGTCGATGAGCCCCAAAAACTGAACTTGGTAGTCGGCCAAGCCTACCGAGGGCCGGTAGAGCGCCAGTGGCCCGGGCCGCACAAATCCGGTTTGGTCGAAGGACCATTCGGTGGTGGACCCGCCAGGGCTCGCCCAATTGTCCAGGCCGGAGCGGAAATCTTCGTCCAGCGCCACGGCGGCGCGATTCTCCAGAGTCTGGCGGACACTGACCCACTCCGTATTCAGAACCCGCGTGACGCCGCCCGTCAAGCTGGTGGACGTCTGCGGGGCGGCAAAAGCGATCCGCGGCCATCCCTGATTGGAAAACAGAGCGAGCAGCGCCGGAATCGCGAACAGCAGAAGTTTCAGATCGCGCGGCGCGTGGTGCCAAAAACCAGTGGCGTGCGCCCAGGCCGGTTCCAGCTTGTTGAGCCCTTCGCCACGAATCAGCGAGCCTATAACGCTTTTGGGCTCCCGGAGCGCATCCTGGCGCGGTTTGCGATCCAACGGCTCGAGTCCCGAGTTGGGAAGCACCGGATGTGTGTCCAGATCTAGCGCAAGCAGGCGCGCAATCGGCTCGACGCGCGGAACGTCCCCAGTCGCCTTGCGTTTCCTGGCAAACGTCAGCGGCAGGAGACGATCGAATAACGGCGCCTCGACAACGGCGACAGCCGAAGCCATGCCCGGGTAGGCGACATCCGACGAAACCCCCATCGAAAGGTCGAACTCCAGGGAGTCGGCGGTTGGAAGCGCGAACACGGCTGGCGTGGGCCGTGAAAGGCTCGCGCCAAGGCTTTGGAGTCCCGTCGCGCCCATTTGGTGTACTGGCTCCGCCACCGGCATGACGGCGAAACTCGCCGTCTCGAAACTTACGGCAACCTCGGAAATAGCGGTGCGGTGGACAACCGGTCCTTGCGCCGGCCGCACGGCGCGCGAAAACCGCAGCATTTCTGTGCTGGAAACGAGCTCGTAATCGGCAGCGTCACCCGCAGGAGTTAAGGCCGCGGGCAGGGCCACGCCGGGAATCACATCGAACTGCTGCGGCGGCGGGCAGGCGACTCGAAAAGCCGACGGATGCGCCGCGAACGGACCCAGTGCGTGCAGTTGATCCGGATGCGGAACCTGCTGGTCGAGCAATTGAAGCAGCACGTCGCCCTGGGGAAGAACTTCCCGTGCGACCGGCGTTACCGGCGCCGGTTCCATCTCCAGAACCTGGAGACTCGATTCCGCGGCGGTGACGGCGCTCAGGGATTCCAGGACCACCGTGAGCGGCAATCCTACTCGGCCGGCCGCATGGATCCTGACTGGCGGCTCCTGCGACCGCGGATGGCGAAGCTCTCCTTCGCAGTCTTTTGCCACGCTGGCGACGCCGACGGCGCTCTTGCCGGATAACGGTCCGAGGTAGGACCAAATAGCGACCGGCAGGCCTTCCGGTAAGGGGCTTGTCCCGAAACCGCTCGCGTGCGAAGGAGCTAACGGCCGGCGGGTAATCTCGTATTCGAATGGGTCGGCTGCGACCAGCTCCGGCGAACTTCCTCCCAGGGCGAGAAAATCCGGCGCCAGCACGCGGAGCAATTCGGAAGCGGCCGGAGGCTCGTTTATATCCGGAATCGGATACCGGCTCACTTCGAACGAAGGATCCAGCTCCAGCTCTGTTTCCAGTCCCGGATCGGTTGCGACCCCCACTTGAGCCATCTGTTCCAGGTCAGGGTAAGGAATTGCTTCCTGATGGACCTCCAGGGAGCGATAGGATCGGAGCGAGCTATGAGTCTGATGGAGCCGCTCGACGGCTAACCGTTCATGTTCCTGCCAGTACGCCTTGCGATGCGCGCTGGAACAGAATTGCCCGTGCGTGATTTTGCGATAGAGCGGCAGTCTGCCCTCGCAATAGAGACACCGGGTGTCATCCGACCATGACATCGATTCCATTGTGCGGTCGGGGCGTTCAAAATACTACGCAGTAAACGCCTTAGGCAATACTTAGGGATCTTGCCTAGCTGAGGGCTCTTCTTTAACCCTGGGGAACGATTCGGGGCCTCAGACGACACCTCAAACGACACGTCAGACACCCCAGCAGTAATCCTCGACGGCGCGTTGGATGGTCGAGTCGTTTTCGCTCAGCCGCATCAACTCGAGCCTGAGGGCGTCCACCAGGGCGAACCAGCTCGCTTCGATGACGTTCTCCGAGACGCCCACGGTGGCCCAGCTCCGGCGATGGTCGGACCACTCTACGAGGACGCGCACCCGGGCAGCCGTGCCCTTCTTGTTATCGAGCACGCGGACCTTGTAGTCGGTTAGCCGCACTCCCGAGATCCCGGGATAAAGCGAAGACAGGCATTGCCTGAGCGCCAGATCCAGGGCGTTCACGGGTCCGTTGCCCTGGGCTGTCCCGGAGTGGACTCCGTCCTGCGCCTTGAGCGTGACCGTGGCGGTACTGCTGCCGGAGGATCGGGTCGTGGTCTCATAGCTGACCACTTCGAAGAACTGTAACCCGGGGCGCAAAGCCTCGCGTACTAAAAGCTCGAACGTGCCCTCGGCCGCTTCGAGTTCGTAGCCTTGAAACTCCATCTGCTTGATGCGATCGAGCAGCTCGCGCCGGGCGTCGTCGTCCAGGCGATCCTCCAAGCCGTGCTGCTTGAGCTTGTAAAGGACGTTTCCCTTGCCCGATAGATCGCTGAGCAGCACCCGCTGGCGATTGCCTACCAGCTTGGGATTGATGTGCTCATACGTGGACGAATCCTTTAACACGGCGCTGACATGCACGCCGCCCTTATGGGCGAAGGCACTGGGACCCACATAGGCTTGATCGTTGCGGATGGGCAGATTGGCGAGCTCGGCGATATACCGCGCGGCCGCGGTCAGATGCGTCAGCCGCTCCTTGCCGATGGTGGTGTGTCCCATCTTCAGTTCCAGGTTGGCGATGATCGTGATCAGGTTGGCGTTGCCGCAACGCTCGCCGTAGCCGTTGGTGCAGCCTTGGACGTGAGTGAACCCCAGTTCGATCGCGGCCAGCGAATTGGCCACCGCCAGCTCAGCGTCGTTGTGGGTGTGGATCCCCAGAATCCCATCGAAACGCTTGCGCACCTCCGTGCAGATCTCCGCCAGACGGGTGGTGAGCATACCGCCGTTGGTATCGCACAGACACAGAACATCGGCGCCGGCGTTCTTCGCCGCTTCGAGTGTACGCAGCGCGAAATCGCGATTGGCGCAGTAGCCATCGAAGAAGTGTTCGGCGTCGTAGACCACTTCCTTGCCGTGATCCTTCAGGTACTTGACGGTGTCGGAGATGAGCTCGATGTTTTGGTGCTCCTCGATACCGAGCGCCCGGTGGACGTGCAGATCCCAGCTCTTGCCGAAAATCGACACCACCGGAGTGCCCGCCGCGATCAGCGCGTTCACGCTGACGTCCTCTTCAACCGGATTCCGGGCGAAGCGCGTGGCGCCGAACGCGACTAAGCGCGAATGCTTCAGTTGCAGATCGCGCGCGCGGATGAAGAAATCCTTATCTTTCGGATTCGACCCCGGCCAGCCGCCTTCGATATAGTCAATCCCAAGCTCGTCCAGCTTCTGGACCACCAGGATCTTATCGTCGGCGGAAAAACTGACGGCTTCGCCCTGGGTGCCGTCGCGCAGCGTGGTGTCGAATGTAAAGATGCGCATAGGTTACGTAGCGGCCGGTACGCCCACTTCCTTTTTCTTCTTGAGGAACGTCATCATCTTGCGCAGCTCCGCTCCCACCTTCTCGATGGGCTGATTCTCCTGCGCTTCCCGCATGGCGAGGAATTTCTTACGGCCGGTTTTGTTCTCCTCCATCCATTCGCGCGCGAACTGGCCGGACTGGATCTCGCCCAGGATCTTCTTCATCTCGGCGCGAGTCTGTTCGGTGACGATGCGCGGACCGCGGGTGTAATCGCCGTACTCCGCGGTATCCGATACCGAGTAGCGCATGTAGCTGAGGCCGCCTTCGTAAATCAGATCGACGATCAGCTTCACTTCGTGCAGGCACTCGAAGTAGGCCATCTCGGGGGCGTATCCGGCATCGACCAGCGTCTGGAATCCGGCGCGGATCAGCTCGCTGACGCCGCCGCACAGCACGGCTTGTTCGCCGAACAGATCGGTTTCGGTTTCTTCCTTGAACGATGTTTCCAGAATCCCAGCGCGCAGACAACCAATTCCTCCACCATAAGCCAGAGCGTTAGCGAGGGCATTATGTGTTGCGTCCTGATGGATGGCCACCAAGCCGGGAACTCCCTGCCCTTCCGTGAAGACTTCGCGGACGCGATGCCCGGGAGCTTTGGGAGCAATCATGCTGACGTCGATGTTCTTGGGCGGCGTGATGAACCCGAAGTGAATGTTGAAGCCGTGCGCGAACATCAGCGTCTTGCCCGCAGTCAGGTTCGGCTCGATATCTTTCTTGTAGATCTCGCCTTGAACATGATCCGGGACCAGCATCATGATGACGTCGGCTGCTTTCGCGGCATCCGCAATCGAGAGAACTTTCAGCCCGGCAGCTTCCGCTTTCGCCTTGCTCTTGCTGCCTTCCGGCAGGCCGACAATCGAATTGAAGCCGGAATCGCGCAGATTCAGCGCGTGCGCGTGCCCCTGGCTGCCGTAGCCGATAATGGCGATCGTCTTGCCCTTGAGTAGCGAAGGATCGCCGTCTTTTTCGTAATATTTGGTAACCATTTTTCTCCATCGCGCACAACGCAGCGGGACTCGATCTACATGGGTTGCTGTGCTCGTCCCGCGCTGTGCGCTCTTCCTTTCAGTTCACTCCGTGGTTTTTAGGACCGCCCCGCTCGTTTCCAGGCGGTCCATCTCTAAATGTTCTTTGTGTACCGGCGGCGCCAGTTTCACTTTCTTTGCTTCCAGCGGCACGGAAACCAGACCCGACCGGGTCACCTCTATATCGCCATACCGCTGCATCGTGCGGACAAATGCGTCCAGCTTTTCTGAATCGCCGGTGGCTTCGAGCGCGTATCCGTCCGCTGCGCTTTCCACCGCTTTCGCTCCAAAGATTTCCGCTTCCTTGAGCACCGTCATGCGATTCTCCGGCGTAGTTTCGATCCACAGCAGGACCAATTCTCGCCGTACGGCCGAGCCTTCCGTGAGATCCGACACCTGCAGCACATTCACCAGCTTGTTGATCTGCTTGATCACCTGGGCGCGCTGGCTGGACTCGATATCGACCACGATGCTCATGCGCGAAAGCTCCGGGTCGAGCGTCCGCGCGACCGTCAAGCTCTCGATGTTGTAGCCGCGCGCCGAAAGCACGCCGGTCACACGCATCAATGCGCCGGGTTTGTTCTCAACTAGTAACGAAATCAACTGCAACATTTCTACACCGCCACCGGCTGGACCGGACCCAGCACCATTTCGTTGATCGCGCCGCCGGCCGGAACCATGGGGTACACGTTCTCGAATGGCGTCACGCGCACGTTCAACAAGTACGGACCCGGCTCCTTGACCGCGGCTTCCAGCGCGCCCCGCAGCTCGCGCACGTTTTCTACTGTCCGGCCGCGGAACCCGTAGGCGCCCGCCAGCTTTTCGGGATCGGGGAACCCATTGAGCTGCACCGAACTCAGGCGATTGTTATAGAACAGCTCCTGCCATTGCCGGACCATGCCCAGATAGCCGTTGTTCATCACGATAATCTTGACCGGCAGCGCGTGGTTGGCGATGGTCGCAAGCTCCGGAATCGACATCTGGAATCCACCGTCCCCGACGAGCGCAAACACCAGCTTGTCGGGCCGGGCGAACTGCGCGCCAATCGCGGCCGGAAGGCCGAAGCCCATCGACCCCAGACCACCTGAGTTGAGCCACAGCCGCGGATGGTTGAACTTCAGGAACTGCGCGCCCCACATCTGATGCTGGCCGACGTCGCTGGCCACGATCGCTTCGCCGCCCGAAAGCCGGTCGATTTCCGAAATCAGGTGCTGCGGCTTAATCTCGTCGGTCGAGATTTCGGGCTCCAGCGGATGCTCTTCCTTCCAGCCTCTGACCTGTGCCCACCAGGCCTTGCGAGCTGCAGCGCTCTTATCCTTCATTTCCGGAGCCAGCTCGCGCATGGCTTCGTTCAGGCGCTCCAGGACTTTCTTGACGTCGCCCACAATGGGAATATCCACGGCGCGATTCTTGCCGATTTCCGCCGGATCGATGTCCACGTGGATCACGCGCGCATGCGGAGCGAAGGCCGCCAGACGCCCGGTCACGCGATCGTCGAACCGCACGCCCAGCGCGATGATCAGATCGGTTTCGGTCATCGCCATATTGGCGGCATAGCTGCCGTGCATGCCCGGCATGCTGATGAAATTCGGATGCGTGCTGGGCATGGAACCCAGGCCCATCAGCGTGCACACCGACGGGATATCCACCGTCTCCACCAATTCGCGTAAATCGCCCGCCGCTTCGGCTGCGACAATGCCGCCGCCGGCGTAGACGATGGGGCGTTCCGCTTCCCAGATCATCTGGGCCGCGCGCCGGATCTGTCCGGCGTGGCCTTCCGTGGTCAGGCGGTAGCCCGGCAGATGAATGGTCGAAACCGGCGTGTAATGGCCCTGGGCCTGGAACACGTCCTTGGGAATATCCACCAGCACCGGACCGGGCCGGCCGGACGCCGCGATGTGAAACGCTTCGTGGATGGCCTGCGGAAGCTCCGACAATTTCTTCACCATGAAATTGTGCTTGGTGCAGGAGCGCGTGATGCCGAACGTATCGGCTTCCTGGAACGCGTCGCTGCCGATCAGCTTGGTGGAGACTTGTCCGGTGATCGCCACGACGGGAATCGAGTCCATCAGCGCGTCCACTAACGCAGTGACCAGATTGGTGGCGCCGGGGCCCGAGGTCGCGCAGCACACGCCTACTTTGCCCGTGGCGCGTGCGTATCCCTGCGCCGCGAAGCACGCGTTCTGCTCGTGCCGCACCAGGATGTGCTTGATCGGATGATCGTAAAGCGCGTCATACAAAGGCAGCGTCACGCCGCCCGGATAGCCGAAGAAGGTATCGACCTTCTCACGCAGCAGACATTCCAGGACGACCTGCGCGCCCGTCATCAAATTGGTCGACATTCTTACTCACCTCCCAAAATCTTGTACCGCCAAAAATGGAAAAGGCCACTGTCCGGGGTTTCTGTCCCCGCCAGTGGCCAAGTTCCGTATCCCTACGAAATCGGGCCGTTCAGGCGGGGCCGGCTACACCGACCCCGATAATAAGAACGAGCCCTAATACAGGAATGAGTTCGGTAGAGACCGCGTTGCCGCGCGAGAGAGCCTGGTTGGGATCTGCAAATGACATCGTCGTCTCTATGAGTCCAAGAATACAGCACAAGAATCGCAAATGCAAGAGGGGTATGCCATAAGAAACGCTTATGAGGCTATCATCACTCCCTCCCGCACCGGGCCTCTCCAGAAGATCAGCGCGATCATCACCGTCAGAATCTGCACGCAGGCGATAAACGCTGCGCAGGCAGGCCATCCGCCCAGGTCCCAGAAATAGGCCGGGATCGCCGCGCCCAGTCCGCCGCCGACGTAGTAAAACGCCGCGTATAATCCTACCGCCAGCGAACGGTTGTGCTCGGCCGCCGCGCCCACGAAGTTGTTCGCCGCGGTGGTGGCCGCGAAGACGCCGCTGCTGCAGATGGTCAGCCCCAGCCCCACCATCCACAGGCTGTGAAACAGCGTGAGTGCGACTCCAGCTATGCCCGCCCCGATGCCGCACGCGAGCACGGTGCGCTGTCCGTATCGGTCAATCGCGCGCCCCGCCAGGGGATTGAGGGCCGCGCCGATCAGGTAGACAAAGAAAATCGATCCCAGGGCCGCAGCCTCCAGGTTGAACGGCGGCGCCGCCAGATAGAACGTCACGTAGGTGAAAACCGCGACCAACTGAAAGAGTACGCAAAACCCGACCAGATAGGTCCCCAGCAGTTGTCTGTTTTTCAAGTGCGACGTCATCGCGGCGAACCACGAACCCTCCCACTGCGATGCACGCTGCGGGTGCCGCTCGGGTTCGAGCAATCGCGTGATCGCGACAGTGCCGGCCAGGCTCAGCACGCCGAGGACGATGAACACCCATCGCCAGCCGAAATGCGAAGCCACCAGACCGGAGATGAAGCGGCATGAGAATCCGCCCAGCACGGTGCCGCTCACGTACGAAGACAAGACCGCGCCTGTGCCTGCTCCGGCCCATTCGTCGTTGATATACGCGACGGTTACGGAAAACACGCCGGGAGTGCACAGGCCTTGGCAGAATCGCCAGAACAGGAGCATGCTGAGCCCGGGCGAAGTCGCGGCGGCCAGGCTGCACACGCTTAGCAGGAACGCCGACCATACGATCACGCGCTTGCGGCCGATCTTGTCGGCCAGGATTCCTGCAATCGGAGCGGCGACGGCGACGCCTAGACCCGCGAGCGTGATGGTCATGCTGACCGCGATCTTGCTGGCGTGGAAGATTCCCGTCAGCATCGGCAGCAGCGGCTGCGTTGAGTACATCTGCAGGAAGGAGCAGAAACCCGCGACCACCACCCCTAACTGGCGTGAGCTCAGATACCCTCTACTGGGCTGCTTTGATTTTGGTTTCGGCTTTAATTTCCCACGGCCGCGGAGGATGCGGCTCGTCGCGATCTTCCACGCGGTCGTAGAGATGATCGTCCGACGTGGTGCCCAGCGACAAGTTGTACAGGCTGGTCAGGCCCAGCCCTTCGCGCAGGTCTTCGTCGAAGGCGTGGAGCTTTTTAAGGTGATCGGCCAGCGCGGGAACTTCCTTGCCCGAAGGCGTGCGCAGGAACATCTGATAGCCGCGGCTCACCAGTTTGGCAATCTCGCCGCCCACCAGCACTCCGGCCTTATCGACCTTGACCTGTCCATTGCCCAGGTCCTTTACCATCGCTCCCGAGCCATCGCGAGTGACCAAAGCACCAGCGCCCTGTCGTCCAACTTCAAAGCGGAACTGCTTCAGGTTGCCGAGGCGCTCCTCAAAGGTCCACTGGTGAGGCTTCTGGTTACGAAAGAACATGTTTCCTCATTATAGTGCGATGCTGCCCGCTCCATCACTGTCGCGGCTCGGAAACACCTTCAGAGCCGCGACAGTAATGGAGCGGATTCGGATTAGCCCAACTCGCTGCGGATCGCTGCGGCGATCGATTCCGCGAAGTGTTCCACCCGGTCGAGTTTCGGACCTTCCACCATCACCCGCGCCAGCGGTTCGGTGCCCGAGAACCGCACCACGACGCGGCCGGTATCGCCGAACTCCGCTTCCATGCGGCGAATTTCTTCCTTGACGGTGGCCATATCTTCCAGCGGACGCCGCTCTTTCACGCGAACGTTCACCAGAAGCTGCGGATAAATCTCAAGCTCGGCGGTCAGCTCATCCAGATCGCGGCCGGAGCTGCGCATCACATCGCATACTCGGAGAGCCGTCAGGAGTCCGTCGCCGGTGGTGGCGAATTCGCGGAAGATGATGTGCCCGCTCTGCTCGCCGCCTAGAAGCGCATCGCGCTTGATCATTTCCTCCAGCACGTACTTGTCGCCCACCGGCGTCCGCACCATTCCGATGCCGTGCCGGGCCAAGGCGCGCTCCAGGCCGAGATTCGACATCACAGTGGAGACGACTTCTTTCAAGCCGCGCGTGGACTGCAACGGGCAGGCGGCCAGCAGCAACACGCCGTCTCCATCCACGATCTTGCCGGAATGCGAAACGAACATGGCGCGGTCGGCGTCGCCGTCGAAAGCGACACCCAGGGTCGCGCCCGTTTCGAGCACGCGCTTCCGTAATCCTTCTACGTGCAGAGCGCCGCAGTTAAGGTTGATGTTCTTCCCATCCGGCGCGCAATGGATCCGATCGACCTTGGCGCCCAATCGTTCAAAGAGCGCGGGCCCCAGATACGTCGCCGCTCCGTTGGCCCCGTCGACCACGATGGTCATACCTGCCAGCCCATCGGGCATGGTGCTCGCGAGGTGCTCGATATAGGCGCGGTCGAGTCCTTCATCCACCGTCAGCTTTTGCGGTGACGGTGGTTTTCCCGAATTTGTCCAACCGAAGATGTGGCCTTCGATGGCGTGCTCCTGCTGGTCGGGCAGCTTGAAACCGGAATGATCGAAGATCTTGATGCCGTTGTCCTGAAAAGGATTGTGCGACGCCGAGATCATGATGCCGGCGGCGAAGGGTCCCATCTTTGCGATGTACGCCAGGCCGGGCGTGCTGATCAGACCCGCGTTGCGAGCGCGCACACCGCCCTGCGCCAACCCGCCCGCGACGTGTTCGGCGATCCAGGGGCCAGACTCGCGCGTATCCATCCCGAGAACCACTTCCGGGTTCAGATGATTCTTGCCGATCCACTGCGCCAGAGCCACGCCTACGGCGAAGGTGGTCGGGCGGTCCAGTGGATAGTCGCCCGCAGTGCCGCGGATGCCATCGGTTCCAAATAACTGTCTCATTGTTTCGGTGCGGAGTTTCCTTTGGTCTCCAAAGATCTATCGACGGGAGCCCGGTCGATATGCAGCTTAAGTTGCGGCGGATCCGCGCGGACGAAGGTCACGCCCGTCGGCAGAGACACATTCTCGCGCGAGATGGGGAAGGCTCTCTCGCCTGGCTCGGTCACGCCCGCCAGGTTCAGGAGCACGGCGACAGTGGTCAGATTGTCCCGGCCCAGCACATCGGAGGACCCGCGCAGCTCGAGGCGGACCGTGATCGGAGGGTTCGATACCAGGGCCAGCGCCGGTTCCACGTTCCGATAGTAAACAGGAACAGCCTGCACGGTGACCAGTACCGGTTCCCCTTCCACGGCGATCCAGAGCAACACGGCCAGGAGCACCGCAAGCAGTTTCCAGCCCAGGTTGCGCGTTAGGACGCGCCATATCGGCATCATGACTGGGGTCTCGAGGCCTGGAATCTCATGGTTGAGCCCGCCTCCATTCCTGCTTCGGCGGCTGGTCCGCCTGGGCAGGCTGACCGGTGGCGTGGTGAATCAGGCGCTCGCGCAAGCGGTCGATGCTGACGTCCTGCTCCAGATCCTCGCGCCAGGCGATCGAAATGTGGCCACGCTCCTCGGAGAGTACAACGGCCAGCGCATCGGTGCCTTCCGTGACGCCAATCGCCGCGCGATGACGCGTGCCGACCTTACGAGCGGTAAGAGGATGCGTATGTAGGGGCAGGAAACAGGCCGCGGCCGCGATGCGGTCGCCTTGAATGATGACGGCGCCGTCGTGCAATTGGCCGCCATGATGAAAAATCGAGCACAGCAGATCCCGGGAAACCACGGCATCCAGTGCCACACCGCTTTCGATAAACGTCCGCAGACCGATTTCCCGCTCCATGACGATCAGCGCTCCGGCCTTGTCCTCGATCATCTGCTGCACCGCCAGGACGATTTCATCCACCACTTCGCGGCGCTCCAACTGGCCCCCAAGCCCCAGCCAGCGGATTCGTCCCACGCGGGTCAGCAGGCCGCGAATTTCGGTCTGAAACACGACGATCAAGGCGATAGCGGTATAGGGCGCCAGGGCCGCCAGGGCCGAACGGAGCAAATTCAAGCGCAGCGACACGGCGACCAGATACAGAATCACCAGCGCCAGCAAGCCGCCGAAAACGTGGATGGCGCGGCGGCCGCGCAGCATCAGAATGAACTGGTAGATCAACACTGCGACGGCGAGGATATCGATCACCGCCGTGAGCGTCAGCTTCGGGATGACCGGCAAGATGATTTGCGGCATCGGGGGGAGACTGTAACCTGGTACCAGTCTATCGCGGGCGGGAAGCCGCACCAATAGGTCTTTCGGCCTCATTTGGAGGCAGCGGCGTACGCGTCCCTCACCCAGCAACCGGCCTTCTCCTCGCTCTCTTAGAAAACTGAAATAGTCATCAAAGAAAAGAACGATGAGTCTATGCCTTGATCTCGGTCCACAAGCGGTCCCGCAGGCGCTGCGAAGCGGCGGATTGCGGGGTGAACCATTCTCCTCGCGCCAGGATTTCGGCGGGCGGATAAAGCACCGGGTCGGAACGCAGCGCTTCGGGCAGGAACGGTAGGGCTGCCGCGTTGCAGGCAGCCGTGCGCGTGGTCTCGACGATCGCGGCAGCTACTCGGGGCCGCAGGAGGTACGCAATAAAGTGATGAGCGGCTTCCAGGCGGCTGCTTTCGCGCAGGATCGCGACGTTATCGGCATAGCGCGGGAAACCTTCTGACGGGAATGAGAAAGCGAGTCTATCAGGAGCAGCGGCGATGGCTTGCGCGGCTGTGACGGCCCAGGCTTGAGCGGCTGCCACGTCGCCCGCGATGAGTTGATCGCGCACTTCGGCATTCAGGTAGGCGCGGACCAGGGGTTTCTGCGCGATAGCCCGCTGCTGCGCGGCCTTGAGCTGGCGAGGATCGGCTGAATTGAGCGAATAGCCCAGCGTCTTCAGGCACGCGGCGAACACTTCCGGCGGATCGTCGAGCATGGTGAGCTTTCCGGCTAAACGTGTATCCCACAAATCGGACCAGGCGCGCGGCGACCATCCCAAATTCTTCTGGTACACGATCCCGGTCGAGCCGTGCATGTACGGAACCGACCATTCGAGTCCAGGGTCCCAGGGCGGCTGCTGGAACTGGCGGTCGAGGTTGCTCAGGTTGGGGAGCCACGCGTGATTCAGCCGCGCGAGCAAGCCCATATCGCGCATGGGCTGGATGTATTCGGCCGACGGGAAGATCACATCCCATCCCGAGTTGCCGCTCATGACCTTGGCGAGCATTTCCGGAATGCTTTCGTAGGTGCCGTAACGGACACGCAGGCCGAATTCACGCTCGAAGTTGGGGATCGTATCCGGCGCGACGTAATCGGACCAGTTGAAGACGTTCAGGCGTGGACCGCGGCCGCACGCGACGGCTGTTGCTCCACCGATCAGAAAGGTTCGCCGGTTCACGTACGACGCAGCCTCTCGGACAAAATGATCAGCATGCCCAGGCCGAACACGACCAGCGTCGAGACTGCGTTGAGCGCGGGATTCACGCCGCGGCGCGCCATGGCATAGATCACCATGGGCAGCGTTTGCGAATCGACGCCGGCCACCAGACTGGTGATCACGTAGTCGTCGATCGAGACGGTGAAGGCGAGCATGGCCGCTGCCGCGATCGCAGGTACAAGGTAGGGCAGCGTAACGCGGTAGAAAGCTCCGAACTCGGTCGCGCCCAGGTCGAGCGCGGCTTCTTCGAGGGTGCGGTCGTAGCTGCGCAGGCGTGCCAGCACCACCACGACCACGTAAGCCAGCGAGAATCCCACGTGCGCCAGGATCACGGTATGCATGCCGAGCCGCAGATTCATGAAGCGGAAGATCCACTGGAACAGCGCCAGGAGCGACGCTCCCGTGACGATCTCCGGTGTTACCAAAGAGAGATACATGGAGCCGGAAAGCCACGTCGAACCACGTTTTCCAGATCTCCGGGGCTTCCAGAGACCGTAGGCCGCGAGCGTGCCCACGATGGTCGCGATGGCGGTGGCGACGATCGCGATGATCAGGCTGTTTCCCGCGGATTCGAGCAGATTGCCGTCTGCGGCGACCGCTCGGTACCACTGAAGTGAGAAGCCTTGCCAAACCGAGAATCGAGAGGAATTGAAGCTGAACACGGCGAGGATCAGCAAAGGCACGTGCAGGAAGGCGTAGGCGAACACGGCATAGACGGCCAGGCCACGTCTCATAACAGCTCTTCGCCTCGCTTACGAACAGCAAACAGCAGCAGCATCGCGATGGCCATCAATGCCAGCGATAGAGCCGCGCCGAAGGGCCAGTCGCGCGCGGCCGTGAATTGATTCTGGACCACATTGCCGATGAGCACGGTCTTGCTGCCGCCCAACAAGTCCGACGTCAGGTAGGTGCCGAGACAGGGCACGAATACCAGGATCGCGCCGGCTCGGATGCCGGGGGCGCATAGCGGCAGAGTTACGCGCACCAGCGTGTCCCGGGGGCGCGCGCCGAGGTCGGCCGCAGCTTCGAGCAGGCTGGGATCCAGGCGCTCCAGCGTCGCGTAGAGAGGCAGGACCATGAACGGCAGGAATCCGTAGACCAGGCCGAGGATGACCGCGCCATCGTTATAGAGCAGCGGAAGCGGTTCGCGGATGATGCCGAGGGCCTGCAAAGCAGAGTTGATGATTCCGGTGTCGCGCAGCAAGAACATCCAGGCGTAGGTGCGGATCAGGAAGCTGGTCCAGAAGGGCAGGATCACCAGGCTCAGATACAGGTTCTTGCGAGATCCCGAGCGCGCGATGAACATCGCCAGCGGGAAACCGAGGACCAGGCAGAACGCGGTGGCTACGGCGGCGATCCAGAAAGAGCGCAGGAAGATAACGCCATAAACCGGGTCCCACAGGCGCGTGAAGTTTTCGATGGTCCAGGGAAGTTCGACCCCGCCGTAAGCTCCGCGCGTGAGGACGCTGTAGACGCAAACGATCGCAAGCGGCGCGACCAGCGTCACAACCATGAGCGCAGCGGCCGGCGTGAGGAATAGATTGCGTAGTTTCACACGTGAACCTCATCCTCACGGTTCCACGTGACACAGACCGTCTGACCGGTTTCCAATGTCGAACCGGGCGGCGCTTGGGCGGCGATGGCTTCCCCGCCCTCAATGAGCTTCATGGCAATATGACAAAACGAACCCAAATAGGTCACGCCGGTGACAACCGCTTTTCTGCCTTGCTGGGTTATGTTTACTGCTTCCGGACGCACGCCGATGCCGTCGATCCAGTTCATTGCGCCCAGGAAATCGGCCACGAAGCGGGTCCGCGGCCGGGCATAGATTTCGCGCGGCGTCCCGACTTGTTCGAGAGCGCCGGCATTCATCACGGCGATCCGGTCGGACATCGACAGCGCCTCCTCCTGGTCGTGCGTCACGAACAGGAAGGTGACTCCGACGCGGCGCTGGAGGTCGCGCAATTCTATCCGGACTTGCTTTCGCAACAGCGGATCGAGCGCGGAGAACGGTTCGTCGAGTAAAAGGACGTCGGGCTGGAGGACGATGGCGCGGGCGAGGGCGACTCGTTGACGCTCGCCACCGGAGAGCTCGGATGGTTTTCGCGAGGCTTTCGCCTCGAGGCGGACCTGCTTTAGGACATCGAGAACGCGATTAATGTCGTCTGACCCCTTTTTAATGTCGTCTGACCCCTTTTTGTGGCGGAGGCCGAAGGCGACGTTGCCCTGGACGGTCAGGTGGGGAAAGAGCGCGTAGCTCTGGAAGACGGTGTTGACGTTGCGTTGGTACGGAGGAAGAGGATCGATACGTTGGCCGTTCAGCCAGACCTCGCCGGAAGTGGGCGTTTCAAAGCCGGCGACCATCCGGAGAATCGTCGTCTTGCCGCATCCGGAGGGTCCCAGCAAGGAGAAGAATGCTCCGCGCGGGATTTCGAGAGAAACATCCGCCACCGCGCGCTGAGTGGCAAAATCCTTGAATAAACGGCGCAGCTCGAGCAGCGTCTCCGGGGGCATTGACCCCAGTTTAAGTTAAGCTGCAATCGCTAGCTGTGCGCGGATGCCTTGGCGAATCCGCAACATGCGCACGCGAATACCGGTGGAGCTGATGCCCTCATCGCGCGCCATTTCTTCGGCGGAATAGCCTTCGAGGCTTTTCTCCAGCAGCGCGCGGTCGCGCTTGGGGCAAAGATCGAGGATCCGGCGCACCTCGATCTGGTCCTCCATACTCATCGTGTAGGACGGATCGACTCCTTCCAAGGGGAGCACGGGCGGGGTCCGGAATCGCGCGCGAAAAAGGTTGCGGGCGATCGAGTTGACCCAGAAGCTGACCATCGAGGGGTCGCGCAACTGGTCGCGGTATTCCCAGCCGCGAGCCCAAGCGGCCTGTGCGATTTCTTCGGCTTCGTCAAGCGCGGCGCCGCGGGACAACAGAAAGCGGCGAGTGGCACTGTATCCGTTCTGGAACGCATCAGAGTACTCGGTTCGTTTCATGTGTTTCCCTTAGTGCAATCGACTGACCAAGGGCTAACTCTTGTATTTGCAACAAAACACCCCTAGATGAATGTAAAACTTACCGGATATACTGTTGGAAAAGTTCTTCCGATGGACGTTCTATGACATTGCGTCCATATTTGGTCATCTGCGTTCTGCTTTTCGGCGCAGGTAGAGTCTCCGCGGAATCTCATCCTGCGTGGTGGCTATATGCTTCACCCGAAGCGACGGCGCTGGTGGGGATCCAGTGGGAGCATCTGCGAACTTCGCCGTTCGCGTCGGCGATTTCGGGCGAGCTCAGCGGCGATGGCGGCCTCGGTTTTCCGGATCTGGACTGCCTCAAGCAAGCGCGGCAGATTCTAATTTCGTCGCCGACGCTGCTGGCGATGGCGGCGGGGGATTTTCCGACTGCAACGCTTCGCGAGCAGGCGGCTAAGAAGGGGCTGAAGCCGGCGCTGTACCGCGATGTCGAAATCTGGGTGACTCCCGGCAAGGACACCCTGAGCATCGCACGCATGAGCGATCAACTGGTTCTTCTGGGACACTTGAGGACCCTGCAGGACGCTATCGATCGAAGCCTGCTGGAGGAACCGAATCGCCAATATTCTCCTCTGCTGGCTCGGGCCGCCCGCTATGCTCAGGACGATCTGTTCGTGGTGGCTGCCAGGCTGCCGGATCCGCTGGCCGGGCTCTTCGTTCCGATCGACGCAGAGGCGGAAGGATTCGAAGCGACTGTATCGGTCCAGGGTGGATTGAGCATGGGCGCCATACTCACCGCTTCGTCAGAAGAAGCGGCTACGAAGTTGGCCGAGACGTTGAAGAAGATGGCTCTCTCGCTGCCGCCGGTGGCGCGGGGCATTGAAGTTGGGATCGACCAAAAGAGCGTGACTTTGTCCCTGGCTGTGAATGAGCAACAGTTGGACGCGGGACTGAAGGGGAGCGCGCCGATTGTGGCCAAAGCCGCACCCGAGCCTGTCGCGCCGCCGAAGCCGGCCGGGCCGCAGATCATCCGCATCTACGGGCTGGACGAGGGCACGCGCGAAATCGTGGTCCGGTAAATCGCCAGCTAGTATGCCCAGCGCCAGAGATTGGCGCCCACGGTAAAGCCCGCCCCCACCGCCGTGAACAGGACGATATCGCCCTTCTTGAGCTTTCCGCTCTCAATGGCATCGCGCGTGGCCAAGGGGATGGTCGCGCCGGTGGTGTTGCCGTAGCGGTCGATATTGATGATCACGCGGTCGCAATCGATGCCCAGGCGCTCGGCGATGGCGATGATAATCCGGCGATTGGCCTGGTGCGGGATCAACAGCTTCACGTCTTTTATCGTGAGGTTATGCCGGTTCAGCAGTTCGGTGCAGATGTCATACATCTTGCGGACTGCGTATTTGAAAACCTGCTGGCCGTCCTGCTTCACGTAATGAAGATGGTCGCGGACGGTCTCCGCGCTGGCCGGCATGCGGCTGCCACCGGCGGGCATTTTGAGATAGCTGCCGCCGGAACCGTCGATCTCGTTCAGGAATCCGATAAAGCAGTCCTCTTCGTCAGATGGCTCTACCAGCATGGCGCCGGCTCCGTCGCCGAACAGGACACAGGTATTGCGGTCGGTGTAATCGATGATGCGCGACATGGTGTCGGCTCCGATCACCAGGACTTTCTTGTGCGTGCCCGCCTTAATCAGGTGAGCTGCGGTGGTGAGTCCATACACGAAGCCTGAGCAGGCCGCGACCAGATCGAATCCCCAGGCGTGTTTCGCGCCGAGCTGGTGCTGCACCAGGCAGGCCGTGGAGGGAAACATCATGTCGGGGGTAACGGTGCAGACCAGGATGGCGTCGAGTTCACGGCCCTCGATGCCGCGCTGGGCGAGCGCCGCGCGCGCCGCTTCGACCGCCATGTCCGACGTGGCGACGTCGGCGGCGGCGATATGGCGCTCGGAAATGCCGACACGCTGCAAGATCCATTCGTCGTTGGTGTCGACCATCTTTTCGAGATCGTGGTTGGTGAGCACGGCGGGCGGCACGTAGCAACCCAGCGCGCTGATCTTTACTCCTGACATCACTCCTGGCAAATCTGGCTCCTTAAGGGCAACGCTCCATGTTACCTTTCGAAGGAGATGTTCGTCGAGAGCCCAGTGCTCGATATGGCTTGGGAGCCAACGAAGCCGGCGACACCGGAACAGATTTATGCACGCGTGTTCCGGCGGATGAAGCCGCGCACTCCCCTGCCCTCGATCGAAGTGCAGGTGCGTCGATACGCCAACGCCAATGCGCAGATCCGCCTGGAAGAAGGAACGCTGCGGGTGCGGATGGCAGACACGCTGGCCAGCGCACCGGAGAGCGTTCATGAAGCCCTGGCCGAGATCCTGCTTTCGAAGCTGTTCCGCAAGCCGATACCAGCCGCCAGCAACGACCGCTACCGGCGGTACCTGAATCGCCGAGACGTTCGCCGCAGCCTGGAACTGGTGAAGCATATCCGGGGGCGGAAGCATGTGGATCCTCCGCAGGGGAAGCATTTCGACCTGGTGGAACTTTTCGAGGAGTTGAACCTGCGATATTTCTTCGGTCTGATGGCGCGGCCCTCACTGGGCTGGAGCAAGCAGGCGTCGCGGACGACGCTGGGGCATTACGATCCGCCGCACAATGCGATCGTGATCAGCCGGATCCTGGACCGGCCGAGCACGCCTCGGCTGGCGGTGGAGTACGTGATGTATCACGAGATGCTGCATCTGCGTCATCCGGCGGAGCACGAAGGCGCGCGACGATGCGTCCACACGCGAGCGTTTAAGGATGCCGAGAAGCTGTTCGAGCGGCTGAAGGAAGCGAAGGCGCTACTTCGGAAGCTGCCGTGACGTGGAGCAAGCTTTAGCTTGCAACGGAGGCTTAAGCCTCCGCTCTCGGGTGCTAAAGCACCCGTTGCAGGCTGAAGCCCGCTCCACTACCGTTTCAGTATCTGCACGCCCGACGATGAGCCCACGTGGACTTCGGTCGCCATGCCGATGAACAGGCCGTGCTCCACGACGCCCGCGATTCGATCCAGCTCGGCGGCCAGGGTTTCGGGCGATTCAATGCGGCCGAAGGCGCAATCCAGAATGTAGTTGCCATTATCGGTGACGAAATCGCGACGCTGGGGTTTCGCGCCCAGAGCCTCAATGCGGCGAGCCGTCGCCTGCCAGCCAAACCGGGTCACTTCGACCGGAACGGGCTTCGCGCCCAGGACATCGACCATCTTGGTCTCATCAACGACAACCAGGAACCGTGAGGCGGCTTGCGCGACGATCTTTTCCCTAGTGAGTGCGCCGCCGCGCCCCTTAATGAGATGAAGTGTGCCACGTGTGACTTCATCGGCGCCGTCGATGTCGATATCGATCGGCCCGGTCAACTCCGTCAATGGAATACCGAGGTCGCGGGCGCGCGATGCAGTGTGTTCGGAGGAGGGAACGCCGGCGATGCGCAGGCCTTCGCGGATTCTGCGCGCTAACGCGAGCAGTACGAACGCGCCTGTAGTGCCGGTCCCCAGACCGACGACCATTCCATCCAAAACCTGGGCTGCAGCGGAGTCGGCAGCCATTTTCTTGAGGACGTCTAGGTCAGCCATTCCTCTATTTTGTTAGATTCGGGGGGTGGCTAATCACTCCGTTCGTCTGGTGGTGGGAATCACCGGCGCCAGCGGCACCGTCTATGGATGGCGGCTGCTTGAGAAACTCCGCGCGTCGGGCGACGCCGAAATCCATTTAATTATGACCCGCTCGGGCGAGCGCACGGCGTTCCTGGAGCTGGGCAAGGCGGCGGCCGACTTCAAGGCGCTGGCGGATTGTTCCTACCCGGTGGAAGACATCGGATGCCGCTTGGCGAGCGGGTCGTTTCCGACTGGCGGGATGGTGATCGCGCCGTGCTCGATTCACACCATGTCGGCGATTGCCGCCGGGATCAGCTCGAACCTGGTGATTCGCGCGGCGGATGTGACACTGAAAGAGCGGCGGAAGCTGGTGCTGATGGTGCGCGAATCGCCACTGCATCTGGGCCATCTGCGCTCGATGACGGCGCTGGCGGAAATGGGGGCGATCCTCGCGCCGCCGATGCCCGCGTTTTATCACAAGCCGCAAAGCGTGGACGAGATCGTGGATCAGAGCGTCGACCGGGTGCTGGATTTAATAGGACTACCTGCGTCCGGCGCGCAGCGTTGGGACGGGGCACATGGGACCACAAGGAGCAAATGAGAGTCGCATTCCAGGGAGAATTAGGCGCGTTCAGCCAGCAGGCGATCCAGCAATTGCTGGGAGCGAAGGCGCGTCCGGTGCCGCATGAACGCTTCGACCAGGTGTTCGCCGCCCTCAAGAAGGGCTCGGTGGACGCCGCGGCGATTCCGATCGAGAACACGCTGCACGGGTCGATCTATGCGAATTACGATCTGCTGTTGAAATACAACTTCGCGATCACGGCCGAGACCAACGTGCGCATCGTGCACAACCTGATTGCGCCGTCCGGGATGACCTTCGCCCAGGTCCGCCAGGTGTACTCGCATGAGGTGGCGATCAACCAGTGCCTGGATTTCTTCGCGCGGCATAAGCGTATCGAACGGAAAGTGTATTACGACACGGCGGGCAGCGTGAAGATGATCATGGAAGAGCGCCCGCCGGGTGGCGCGGCGATCGCCTCGGAACTGGCGGCGAAGATCTACAAGGCTCGCATCCTGAAGCGCGGAATCGAGGACGATCCGCAGAACTACACGCGCTTCTTCTTACTGGAACCTTCCGGTTCCGAAGCGCGCGGGGCGAGAAGTGGCAAGAGTCCGTGGAAGACTTCTCTCGTGTTCTCCACGAAGAATATTCCGGGAGCGCTGTTCCGGGCGCTGAGCGCGTTGGCTCTGCGCGACCTGAATCTGGTGAAGATCGAATCGAGACCGCTGCGGGGCAAGCCCTGGGAGTATTTGTTTTACTTGGACCTGCTCGGGCGGAGTGACGACGAAGCCGTAAAGAACGCCCTGGCGCATTTGGGTGAACTCGCGGACTTCCTGAGGGTGCTGGGAAGCTATCGGGCGGCGCCAGCGAAACAACCTCCGCAGCGATAGAGCTGCTCGGCCTTAGGCCAGGCTTGATCCGAGACCGTCCCAGTTAGCTGGCGCACCGTCGCGTCCGCCGCTTGTAAATTTAGAGCAGACCCAGCAAGTAGGCAATGAGGAGAATCACCAAGATTGTCCCCAGACCTATACCAGCCCCGCCGCCAGGACCCCAGCGAGTGTGGCCGTAGTAGCCTCCACCCAGCCCAAAAACCAAAATCAGAATGATGATAAGTAAGATCATTGTCGTTCCTCGTTTCTGACCCGGAAGTTATCCACAGCGGCCTCCGGGCCTGTTGTCTTTGGACGGGGATTTCACTGCATTCACGGTCTTGCCGCTTTCCATCTCAAACAATGCACGCTGGTGGCCACAATCACCGTGCTCATGGCGTCCGCCACGGGGTTCCGACCAGTCAACCGGTCGAAGCTAGGCCTTCTTAGGCACTGCCAAAAGCACAATGCCGCCAATGAGCGCCACTGCGCCAAAGATGGGAGGCAGCGGCACATGATGCGTCTCGTCGCGAGTCGCGTGAATTGGTCCGATGTCGACGACCTTTTCCCGCGTCGTGTAGGTAAAACCGCCCCACGCAAGGCCGAACAGGCCAAGCACAATCAAAATGACTCCAAGCGTTTTGTTCATGACGGTCTCCCTTTGAATGGTCGACTGGCGGCTCTGGCCGGTCTACTTCTCCAGAACCTTTTCCACCTGCCCGACTTTCTTTTGAACCTTGCCGGCGAACTTTTCGGCTTGGCCTTCGGCGGCCAGGTTGGGGTTGTTCGTGACCTGTCCCGCTTTCTGTTTCACTTTGCCTTTCACTTCATGCAGCTTACCTGCGATCTGATTCTGGGTGCTCGGTTTCATGTTTGTTCCTCGTCTCGATATGGAGCATCTTGAAGGCCATCGTCCACAATGAGTTTTAAGGAGAATTCCGTGACCAAATTGCGCCTATTGACCAAATACGGTCATCATGCTAGAGTTAACCCTAGCTAGGGTCAACCCTAGGATTCGGTCTGGAAAGTAGGGGAGACGTGGCCCACGCCGCAGTTTCGCTGCTGGTCATCGACGACAATGCGGGCAGCCTGGAACTGCTCTCGACCGCGCTGGCCCAGCCCGGCCTTGAGATTCTCACGGCGTCCGACCCCGAAGAGGGACTGGACCTGTTTCGCAGCCGGCGCCCGCAGGTAGTCCTGACCGATCTGGTGATGCCGCAGATGAGCGGCATGGAAGTGCTGGAGCGGATCGTGGAGATCGATCCTGCCACGGACGTGATCCTCATGTCGGCGCATTACTCCACCGAATCCGCCGTGGCGGCAGTGAAGAAAGGGGCTAGCGATTACCTGAATAAGCCCCTCTCGATTCATCCCCTGCGGGAACGAATTGGCAAGCTGGTGGAGGAAGTCAGAAGGCGGCAACGCGCCCTGCAGCTCGAGGACGAGTTACGAACAACTTCAGAGTTTGAGGGAATCGTTGGCCGCAGCCCGCTGATGTGGGAAATGTTTTGGCGCACGCGGCGCGTAGCCCCGCACTACCGGGCGCTGCTGATCACGGGGGAGACGGGGACGGGCAAAGACTTGATTGCCCGCGCGCTCCACCGGCTCAGCCCGGTGGCTTCGGGCCGCTACGTCGTGCTCAATTGCTCGGCGGTTGTGGAGACACTGTTCGAGAGCGAGTTGTTCGGCCATGTGAAGGGTTCCTTCACCGGGGCCACCAGCGACAAGCCGGGATTGTTCGAGCACGCCCATGGAGGCACGCTGTTTTTGGATGAGATCGGAGACATGCCGCTGGCCACCCAGGCCAAGCTCCTGCGCGTGCTCCAGAATCAGGAGGTGCAGCGGGTGGGAGCGTTGAACATCCGCAAAGTGGATGTCCGCGTCATTGCCGCAACGAATCACGATCTGCGTGCCGCCGTCTCCGAGAAGCGTTTTCGCGACGATCTATACTACCGTCTCGCGATGGTGGAAATTCAGGCGCCGCGGCTGGCCGAGCGCAAAGAGGATCTGCCCTTGCTCCAGCTTCATTTTGTTGCGCGATTCGCCGCACAATACGGGAAACAGGTGCGCGGGCTGACGCATCGCGCGCAAATCCAGCTTTCCCGGCATTCGTGGCCGGGCAATGTGCGGGAACTCGAAAACGTCATCGGACATGCCGTCATGATGACCACGAGTGACACGGTGGACGTGCAAGACCTGCCCCCCTACATGCATCGTTCGCCAGAGCCGCCCAAACAGATGGCGGCGGCCGCGTCTGCCGGCGGCACGCTCGCGGAGGTGGAACGCGAATACATCCTGCGTGTTCTCCGGGAGACCGATGGCGTGGTCAGCACCGCGGCCTCCCGTCTCGGCATGCCGCGCACCACTTTGAACGCCATGATGCGGAAGCTGAAGATCTCCCGCCAGGATATTTGACGGCTAGGGAGTATTCTTTTCCGCGGCGGCCTTTTCGGCGTCTTCCGCCGGGCTGGTGCCGCCAGGATCGAGACCGAACTGCGGATCCTTGGCGCTTCCCACGATTTTGATGTGCAGGAACGTGCCCGCTCCGCGTTTGGAAAAGAACGGATCCACCGGCTTCAGTACCCAACGTTTCCAACCGGTCTGCGTCTCGGAAATCGTGGCGTCCAGCATGAGTGCCCCGTGGAAATCGAGCGTATCCGCCGCCATGTCGTACGATCCGCCGATATTAACGGCCGCACCGGGGATCGCAAAGGCGAGCGTGCGGAAGGTAATGGATTCATCGTCCATCTTGAACGCTCCGCTCATCCGATTGACGACTTGATCGACTTCTTCGCCGGCCGTCTTGCCCTGACCGCGGTGGGACAGCGCATCGATCTTTTTCTGTATCGTGGACCGCAGGAATTTGCCGTTGGTTATCTCAAAAGTCCCGTCCAGCCGGAGCTTCTCCTTCACCTTCTCCTCCAGGGGCGGGATGCCGATTTTGGTGTTCAGCTTAAGAGTTCCTTCCATCATCGGCGGTCCCTTCATGGCCAGCATCAACACGTCCCGCAAGTTGCCAGCCGGCATCCATGCTTCGAGCGAAATGGTTTTGTGCGTATCCCCGTCGTGTTTGACCACCAATCCGGTGGTGGTGAAGTGGGTGGAACCGAGCGTCGCGACCACCGGCTTCAGTTCCGTATTCCCGTTGGTCCCGTCGACCAGCACTTCGAAGGTGGTGGTTAGCGGCACCGGGTTCCCGGACCTCTTCAAGCGGAAATCCGGCACGGTCGCCTCGCCACGCGCGGTAATCGAGGAAAGCGTTCCTTCAAACTTCCCCGTCGACCGCAGAATCCCGGCGATTCCCTTGAAGATGCCCAGGTCGGCGTGGTCAAAAAGATAATCGCCGTCGAGCGGAGTGTCCCCCGGTTCTGCGGCCGCCCAGGGGCCAAATGAGCCCGTAGAGTGGATCTCCCCTGGCGGCTTGGGATTCGACAGGACCGCCGTGTACTTCATCGCCACGTCCTTTCCGGCGGACTCCAGGCGGAGGTCGCGAATATCGAAGCGCAGGGGAACTTTGGTTTTGTCCCTGGGAAGAATCGTCAAACGAGCATTCCGTATGAGGGCTTCCTCGATCACCACACCGCCGGACCCGGTCTTTGCCGCGGGCGTCTCCTGGTGAGTTTCCCGTCGAGCTTTCTGGGACCCGAAACTGGTCCTCTCGCCTTTTGGCGGGATTTGGATTTCGAGGCCGTCGAGCGTTACCTGATTCACGGTCTTGGGCGTATCGAGAAGCGCCCCCAGATCGACCTTAAAACTGAAGTGCCGGATCGTAAACAGGGGCGGCACATCGCTTCGGCCGTGCTGACGAAGGACTAAATCAGTACCTTCCACTTGCGCCAGGGTGCCTCGCCCGCCGGCAAAGAGCAGCCGGAGCGGCGAAGCAGACGGAATATGCACCTGTAGACGAGCCAGTTCGACGTCGCTATCGAACCGCTCGCGCAGATACTGGATGGCTTGCTCCCGGATGTACGGCTCGGCACGCCGCGCCAGGAGGAAAGCGGCAAGAAAGAGTCCTCCGGCTGCGACGACGAATACTAACGCGCTAGCGATGAGCCACTTCTTTCGCCGAGGAGTCATACGCCTACCTCATGCACGAGCTGTGCCATTCCAGTCCCGGCTATCCGTTTGGCCCCCCAATTGCCAGTGGAAAGAGTGGGAATAGACGTTAGAAGAGGAGAACACGGATATGCTTTGGACCATTTTTGTAATTCTGCTGGTGCTGTGGGCATTGGGTATGGTCACCGCCTACACGATGGGCGGACTGATTCATGTATTGCTCGTGATCGCGCTTGTCGTGCTGGCCATCCGGCTGATTCAGGGACGCCGGATCGCTTAATCAGACTGGCACCGTGACAGCGGAGAGCGATAGAGGAAAACACCATGAGCTTCATCCGAATAATTAGTATGGCCGGTATATGCGTGTTCACGATGGTTGCTGGGTATGCGCAGGGCGACCAGAACGGCAATTCCGACAAACAGGATAAAGGCGGCCAGCAGCGCGCTCAGCCGCAGCAACGGCAGCAACAACAGCCGCAACGCGCTCAGCAACCGCAGCAACAGCAGCCCCAGCGCGCTCAGCAGCCGCAGCAACAACAGCCGCAACGCGCTCAGCAGCCGCAGCAACGGCAGCAACAGCGCGCTCAGCAGCCGCAGCAACAACAGCCGCAACGCGCTCAGCAGCCGCAGCAACAACAGCCGCAACGTGCTC
>Ga0209483_1000445_pt1 | contig 36563 bp, 21 predicted proteins | sample NGEPerA_FD_184508 | JGI IMG/M metagenome (GOLD analysis project Ga0209483, IMG submission 184508) | Arctic peat soil microbial communities from the Barrow Environmental Observatory site, Barrow, Alaska, USA - NGEE PermafrostL2-A... | ecosystem: Environmental > Terrestrial > Soil > Wetlands >...
AGGGCGACGCCGCCGCATGCGCGCATGGAACCGCCGTCGCTGCGATCCCCTGCCTATTGTCCACGCTCTCCCTTGGCTCATTGGAACCCATTCGCGTAAACTTGCCATATCCCGGACGCCTGTGGCGGGACGCCCGTGTCACGACCGAGGTTGCCGTTCTCGGACTGACACCATCTTGGCTTTGCCATTCTCGAAGCGGGTCGGCGCGCCTTGGCAATTTCGAATTCATGCCTCCGTCAGCACGTCCTTATAGGGGATCGAGCCTGCACCGCCCTTTTCTTCATACTGGCGGAGTTTGCGTTGAAGCGTGCGGACGGAGATGCCCAGGCGGTCGGCGGCGTGGGTGCGGTTGCCGCCGCACTGATCCAACGCCTTCTTGATCGCCAGCTTCTCTAATTCCTCCATCGTCAGATTCGAGGGAATCTCCTTCGGAGCGGCGGAGGACGAGGATTCAGCCAGTATTTCCTCGGGCAGGTCATTTTCCCCGAGTATCTCGCTGTCGGCCATGATCATCATGCTTTCGAGCTTATTGCGCAATTCGCGCACATTGCCTGGCCAGCGGTACGCCATGAACCGGCGCATCACCTCCGACGAAACCCGATGCGGCGCGATGTGCCTGCGCTCGGAAATCTCCCTTAGGAAATGTTCCACCAGCAGCGGCACATCGTCGGTGCGCTCGCGCAGTCCCGGCAATTTGATCTGCACAACATTCAGCCGATAGTAGAGATCCTCGCGGAATTGCCCGTTTTGCACCATCGTCGGCACATCCCGGCTTGTGGCGGCAATCACGCGGACATCCACCTTCATATCCTCATGCCCCCCCACCGGCGTAAACGTCAGCGTCTCCAGGACGCGCAAGAGCTTGGCTTGCAGGCCCAACTCAAAGTCGCCGATCTCATCGATGAAAAGTGTGCCGGTATCCGCCTGCTCGAAGCGGCCGATGCGGCGGTCGGTGGCGCCGGTGAATGCTCCCTTCACATGCCCGAATAGTTCGCTTTCGACAAGCGTCGCGGGCACCGCCGCGCAGTTTACCGCCACGAACGGCGCCTTCTTACGCGGGCTGTTATGGTGCAGGGCCTGGGCGACCAATTCCTTGCCGGTGCCATTCTCGCCGAGGATCAGGACCGTCGCATCCACCGGCGCGGCACGCTGAATCTTTGCAAAAACGTCTTTCATCGGCTTGGATTGCCCGATGATCTGATCCAATCCGAATTTCTGGTCCAGCCGACGACGCAGGCTGTCAATTTCCTTATCCTTCTGCAACGTCTCGATCGCGCGCCGAATCAGCAAAACCAACTCATCCGGGTTGATCGGCTTGGTGAGATAATCGTACGCGCCGGCCTTTATGGCCTCGACCGCGCTATCCACGCTGCTGTGGCCGGTCAGCAAAATAAACTGCGTTTCGGGCATGCGCTTCTTCCACAATTGCAGAAGCTGCAAGCCGCTCACGTCGCCCATGTGCAGATCGCTCAGCACGACCGCGATATTTTCGTCGATATATCCCAGCGCTTTGTCGGCATTTTCCGCCCCGAAAACCGTAAAGCCCTCTGACTTGAGAATCTGCATGACCGCGCGGCGTTCGGTTTCATGGTCTTCAACTACCAGCACTCGCCCTGCACTGCTCATTACACCCTTCTTTCGCAATCTCAATTCGCCTGCCGCTGATCCGACTCCGACGATATGTCATATCATAAGTTAGGGCAGGCGCACAACGGCAATTTCCCATGCCCGCCCGCGTGACTTAGATTAGCGGTTTAGATGTTTAAGCGCGTTCGACAACTCCGCATTTCTCTGGCGGCGAAATGCCAGCTTCTGTTCGGAGCCGCGGTGCTGTTGATCATCGGAGCCGCGCTGGCGGTACCCTGGCACCGAATGGAGCAGTTGACCGGGGAATTGAACGAGCGCGCAGCCGGGGCCGTGGCGGATAATGCGCTCGATGAGCACATGCGGAATCAGCGGGCGAATGTTGAGCTCGATATGACGGTACACCCGGCGTCCGCGGGCTCCGCTGATAAACCAATCAATCAACGACGCACACATCCCCCGCCGCGTCTGCTGGCGCTGTCCGCTGGCCAGCGCGACCCCGACGCCAGCAATAATCGCTTCGAGACCCGCGCGATCGGCCACTTCAAGCAGCACCCGGAAAGCGGACCGTATTTCGCCTACTACCAGCGCAAGGATGGAAGCGCCGGGTACAAATACGCGCAGCCCGTCTACCTGCCCCGCAACAGCGCCTGCATGACGTGTCATGCCAGCCCGGGCGACGCGCCCGCCACAGTTCCGACGACGGGGATAGCGAATGCCCCACCGCCCGCGCGTGCGCGTGCGGGTACGAACGTCGCGGCGGCCGTCGATCCGCTGCCGATGCAGACACCTTCGCGGCTCGTCGGCGTGGTGAGCGTGGACATCACCTCGCGCATCCAGGAAACGCAGCTCTTGCTCAACCGCGTCTTCATCCTCGCCGCCGGACTATTGGCCGGCACGCTCGCCATTCTTTCCTTCTACCTCATCACCACCCGCCTGATCCTTCAACCCGTGCGCGTCCTCCAGGAGACGGCCCAGAAAGTCAGCGAAGGCGACCTGAACATCCGCTCCGACATCAACACCGGCGACGAATTTCAGCAACTTTCCGAAACTTTCAACACCATGCTCGCCACCCTCAAGCAGGGCGCCGACCAACTACGCGCGATCAATACCGGGCTGGATTTGAAGCTCGGCCAGCTTGCCGAGGCAAATATCGCGCTTTACGAATCCAATCGGCTCAAGAGCGAGTTTCTGGCAAACGTGAGCCATGAGCTGCGCACGCCGCTTAACTCAATCCTGGGCTTTGGCGATCTGCTCAAGGACTCGTTGGCCGTCAATCCCGAGGCAAGAACCGCGCGCTATGTAAACAATATTCTGCAAAGCGCCAAGCATCTGCTCGATATGATCAACGACCTGCTCGACCTGGCGAAGATCGAGGCGGGGAAAATGGACATCCGCTCCGAGCCGCTCTCGCTCAATGATCTGTTCGAAGGCCTGACGAACATCCTCAAGCCGCTCACCGAGCAAAAGCAGTTGTTTCTCGTGGCATCCGTCGCGCCGGATGTGCCGATCATCCGAACGGATCCGGGAAAGCTGCAGCAGGTGCTTTACAATTTTCTATCCAACGCCATCAAATTCTCCCCCCCCGCCGCCCGTATCGATCTGTCGGCACAGCGCGAGGGAGAGCAGTGGGTTCGCATTTCCGTCACCGATTGCGGCCCAGGCATCGACGAGGACAAGCAACAGGTCATCTTCGAGAAATTCCGCCAGATCGACGCCTCCCACACCCGCCTGCATGGAGGCACCGGCCTGGGACTGGCAATTTCCCGGGAACTGACCACGCTGCTCGGCGGCACCATCGGCGTCCGCAGCACACCCGCCGAGGGCGCAACGTTCTGGGTGCTGATCCCACTGAAGATCGAGGCGGGCGCGATGGATTTGCGAGGCCGATTGATTGCGACTTCTTGAATTGCCCAGGGCCCAATCCGCGGTCGAAAAGCGTGCGCAAAAATCGCTTAAATATCGAGTTGGGCAAAAACATCCGCCAGCGGCAGCGCGAACCCCGGCAGCACGTCGCCGCCATCGAGCCTTTCCATCCCGTTTAACGTGACACTTTGTGTCGGGTTTGAATAAACGACTGCGCTGCGCGCGACCAAATCGATAATCCAGACCACTCGAACGCCGGCCTTGAAGTATTCGCGCAGCTTGCGATCCATTTCCGCGCGTGTATTGCTCTGGCTGAGAACCTCGACCGCCAGATCGGGAACGATGTCAGGGATCGGCTCGGTCGGGACATGGCCGCCGGGCAAACGGCTGCTCGAAACAAACGCCACATCTGGAATCCGCACCAAGCCGGGGAACAGCCGCATCATTCCGTCCGCGCCGGTCACGATGCCCAGTTTGCGCGGCACCACGAAATTTCCCAACGCCCTGGAAACCGTCGCCGCCACCAAAGATTCGCGCAGGCCCATCGGCTTCTCCACCAATACGCCATCCACCAACTCGCACAGCCGATTCTCGCGTCGCTCAATGTCCACCACGTCCGCCTCGGTCGCGGTGCCCGGAAGCGGGTGGTAACGGACGCGATCAGCGGAGATGCCGCCCAGGCGATCCAACAGATCAGCCAGCGTGAGAATGTCGGGCGGAGCGGCAAGCAGCGTCATCGGAGCCTCCAACGGGATTGTAGCACAACCGCGGGCCGCCGGCGGAATAGGTCGCGTCAAACGCCTTGGACGCCTTGAAATGGATAAATGTTTCCAATCCCCAAAATCCGCGTCAGCTCCTCCAGCGCCGCCCGGCTTTCCTCGATGAGCTTCGGATCCGCCAGGTCATCTGGATGAAGCCGGTCACGGTAATGGCGGTTCACCCATGCCGTCAGCGCATCATAAAGTGCATCCGTGAGAAACACGCCGGGCAGCACGCCGGCACGCTGCTCTTCGGTCAGCGCGACGCGCAGCCGCAGGCACGCGGGGCCGCCGCCGTTGTTCATGCTTTGGCGAACCTCCACGAAATGCACGGCTTTGATCGGCGTCCCCGCCTGCCCGAGCCTTTCGAGAAATGCCCGGCTGCTGGCAATCTCCCGGCACTGCATCGGACAAACCAGCGCCATCCCCCCTTGCGGCAACGTCACCAACTGACTGTTGAACAAGTACGACCGTACCGCATCCGCCAACGGCACCTCGTCTTGGGTCACTTCAATCAACACCGGCTCGTCGCCGCAACAACGGGTAAAGGTGGCGCGGAGATCGCCGACCGCTTGTGCAGAGTCGGCGAACGCCTGCGCGTGAAAAAACAGCACGTTTTCGTTGGCGACCGCGACGACATCATTGTGAAATGCGCCCGCATCGATCGCAGCCGGGTTTTGCCGAACGAATAGCGTGCGGGATGGATCAAGTTCATGGAGGCGCGCGACGGCTTGCGAGGCTGCGCGCGTTTGGCGGGCGGGATATATCTTGGGGCCATTGGGGGCCGAATCGAAGGCGCATCTGCCGTACGCGAAAATCTCGATGCCCGGCGAGCCGCCGGTTTGGCAAAGCCGCATGTGATTCGCGGCCCCCTCATCGCCGAAATGCGCTGCGGCGGGCAGTGGAGCATGATGGGCGAAAACCCGCTCGCCACGGAATATCGCCCGCAGGACGCGGGCGGTTGCCGGGGGCTCCAGCGACCGATGAAACTGCGTGACGAGATTGGCCGGCGTGAAATGGACGCGGCCATCCGCCGTATCCGCGCCCGGCGAGACGGTGGCGGCATTGGCCACCCACATCGACGATGCGCTATAGCAGGAGGCGAGTAAAACCGGCGCCCGTGCGCGCGCCTGCGCCACGATGTTCGCGTCTGATCCACTGAATCCCAGCCGCCGAAGCGCCGGCAAATCCGGTCGTTCCAAAGGCGGCAACACCGCCTGCCCCACGCCCAACTTCGCCAGGGCGTGCATCTTCGCCAACCCCTCCAGCGCCGCCGCCCGCGGGTTGGAAACCGCGCCCCGGTGTATCTGCGAAGCCAGATTGCCGACCGACAACCCGGCGTAATTATGCGTGGGGCCGACGATCCCGTCGAAGTTGAATTCTTGCGCAGCGATGCGCATGTGGATGCCTAAAGCGCCCGTCGCTTCTCGCCAATCGCCAACGGATTACCGAAGAATTCGATCTTTGAAAACCCTTTGTCGTATCACGGGCGTCTCGCCCGTGCCTGGTGCTTTGAGGTTAGAAACGCCGTGGTTTTTCCAACCGCTGCGCCACTCGCACGGGCGAGACGCCCGTGATACGGTGACGCTATTCTTCCGTTATTTCCGCACGCTGGTGAAGTGGAACGCCTACGGAAGCACGTTCCCATTAAACCGCTTCTCGGCCTCGTCCCACCGCAGCGCGTTCCACCACGCCGCGATGTATTCGGGCCGGCGGTTCTGATACTTGAGGTAGTAGGCGTGTTCCCATACGTCCAGCCCGATGATCGGCTGCTTGCCGTCCATGATGGGGCTGTCCTGATTGGCGGTGCTGGTGATTTCCAGCTTGCCGGCGTTCTTCACGAGCCATGCCCAGCCCGATCCAAACCGCGTCGTGGCGGCGGCATTAAACTGCTCCTTGAACTTGGCGAAATCGCCAAACGTCGAGTTGATGGCCTGCCCGAGATGGCCCGCCGGAGCGCCGCCGGCCTTGGGGCCAAGGATCGTCCAGAACATCGAATGATTGGCATGGCCCCCGCCGTTGTTGCGGATGGCGGTCTTGATCGCTTCGGGCACGATCGCCAGATTGTTCCGCAGAATTTCCTCGATCTTCTTGTTCTGCAGGTCCGGGGCCTGCTCCAAGGCCTTATTCAGATTCGTGACATACGCGGCGTGGTGTTTGCCGTGATGGATTTCCATCGTCTGCTTGTCGATGTACGGCTCCAGGGCATCGGGTGGATACGGCAACGGCGGGAGTTGGAATGGCATGCGAGGCTCCTTCTCTTATGTATGGCTTCCCTTGTTCTCTTTACCGACGAACGGAAGCAAGCGTATGCAGTCGGGGGGATAGCGTCAACCGGATCGCGCTGTAAACCTTGCGAAACTCCGCCGAGCCCGCTTAAAACCCCGTTATCGAATCGCGGCATCGAATTGGCGTCCGCCGATGGGTTCCAGCAGTTCCTGATTACTGCCGTCGATGTCTCGTTCACGCGCTCAACGGTCGATGCCCTGCTCGCCTTCGGCGACGCCTATCCGCAGGTGGACATCTGGAGCAGCGCCGCCCAGGATGATCCCTCCGACCCGGCGTTGAAATCCGTGCCGCATTGCGATTTTTCCTGCTTCATGCTCCGCGATTCCACCATCCAGCGGCATGGCTGGTTTGACCGCGAGTTCAAGCCTGCCTAGTCCTGCGCCGTGTTCCCCTGATAATGCAGCAAAACCGCCTTGAACCTCCCATCCCCCAGCGGCGCGGCAATCGTCCCCAGATACTCCGCCGCCCGCGCGTCCGCCTCGGGCCCCACCTTCAATTCATAATGGCAAAGCTCCGCATCGGGCGCGATCCCGAAGACATCCAGCAGGCAGCGCTCCACCTTCGTCGAGGGCCACCCCCGATACGCCATCTCGCATTCCCCCCATTCCAGCCGAAACACCCGATCGTACGCGGTAGAATCCTCCGATCCCAAAATCAAATTCGCCCGGCACAACCCACGCAGCGCGCTATGCTTCCCCGGCAGCGCCGCCACATCCACCTCCCAATGCGGCCGAGACCGCCGCATGTGCAGCAGCACGCTGCTCAATTGCACCGCGTCCCCCAGCCCGTGCGTAAATTGAATGAGCACGCGCATCAATAATATGAGTATGTCCTCAACTGGGCCCACGCCGGATCAAGACACGTTACCGATTCCTGGATCAACAGGCCCCTCTCCGCATCGTAGCGGCGGTCAAAGTGGTATTGTTCCGTCACCCATTCCTCGCTCACCAGCCGTCCCCGCTCATTGTACTTACGACTAACCGGGCCGATGGGCATATCCATGCCCGCCGCGTTCCCGGTTCCGCCGCACGCAGCGCACGGCCCGGCGCTGGTCAGCAGCAACACCCGCCCGCTGCCCCAGCATTGCGGGCATTGCCGGGCCGCCGGGTCTTGTTTCGGGAGGTTATCGCCGATTGTGCTGCCCATAGTTCTGCTCCTTCGCCATTTTAACGAATTCTAGCTGCGTCCCGGTATCATTCCACGTTCACCATTTTAGGGCAACACATTCTCGCTGCGCCCCCGCATCGTTCTTGTGGCCCCTTTGATGCAACCTATCGCCGCGCCAGATACGACAGCAAGATCGCGCCGATTCCTAAGCTGCAACCAGCTATCGCGGCGACGATTGCCCGCGTCCAAACGCCGTGAAAAGAGTTCCTCACCCCCATTAGAGCCGCAAAAAACACGAAGCACATCACAACAAGCGCGAAACTCAGATATCGCATAATAATCACCAGTTGTTGTCTCGCGGCGGGCATAGCTCAGCGCAAAGTGAGGCGATGGCGGCCGCGCCCCCGACGATGGCAATCTGAACATAGCCACAAGGAATTAGAAGGGTTCCAACCGAGATGACTTCACCAGCCGCGCAGGCGATACAACCAGCCGCTCCAAGCGCGCTGAGTGCACCCCAGCAAGCTGCGCGGCATATCGCTCCCTTCCATGTCATTCCGCTTGGATCGAGCCGGTTGTTTGGATTGCTCCCGTGATACTCATAAAGCGAGCCATGGTCTGCGTAGCCGACCGGATCACGCTGCATCCACCTCCCCAATGCCGGATGCAGCAGCCTGCTCCGATTATAGAGCAGTCCGCTCTCGACATCGTGCAGGAGACCTTGATGTCCGACGCTCCATCCATAGAGGCTAGAGGTAATTGCGCCCCACGATGCATTCATGATCGTGCGGTTTGCGTAAGGGTCGAAGAGGTACCGCTCAACTACGCTGCCGCTCGTGGCGCAAATCGCCGTCAGGTTGAAATTGCCGTCCTGCATGGCGTAAAGCCGCTGTAAAGCGCCGCTGCCCGAACTACTGCTGGAACTGCTTGATGAACCTGAACTGCCGCCGGGGGTGGCGTCCCGACAAACCAGTTCATCGATATATCGGACTCCCCAGACGTACTGGCGCTCCACGATGGCCGGCGAGCCGGTGCGCTCCTCAATGTCTTGCCAGTTATTCGTGAAGTAGAAATGCCGAGTCTCGCCAAGCGAGGTCGTGACCTTTACGATCCGGCGATTCCTCCCATCGAAGGCGTAGGTAGCGACCGTGCCGCCGGGGGCGCCGATCTTCACCATGCGATTCCAGGCGTCATAGACCGCGGTGAAAGGGTTTGCCGGGCTCGCCGGTTGCGGCATCGTGGTCATGTTCCCCGCCGGGTCGTACGCAGGCGTTGTCCATGCGGGTGTCCCGCTAATCACGGTGATCTCATTTACCTTGTTGCTCCCGCGGGTCTGGCTGAGGTCCGTCGTCCCTGCTGTCTTGGTGAGGTAGCTGCCCCAATTGCCCGTGATATCCAGGCCGTAACTCATCTGTCGGGCAGGCGTGCCGGTAATGCCGGTCTTGGTGCTGTTCAATACTCCGCGCTGCATTTCCGTGAGGCGACTGAGCGGGTCGTAGGTGTAGAATTCATCAAGCCCCGTCGTCAGGAGATTCGCTTTCCAGATTCGATTGGAATTTTTATCGTAGCCATATTGATAGCGGTCCAGGTCGGTGCTCGTGGAGTAGTTGAGCCAGCGCTGGTCGATGATGCGACTGAAAATGTCGAAACCATTAAACACGCCGCTCGTTCCGCCCCAGAGGTCGAGACGGACTTGCGGTTCGGGAGAATCCCTGCGTATCACCGTCCCTAGACCAATGAAGATGTAGGCGGCGAGAGTGGTGGTTCCGTCTTTGAGGCCGGCGACGCGGTTGAGGAGGTCGTTCATGCCGCCGGTGGTGCCGTAGTCGGGCGTGATGACTCGGGCATTCGGATAGGTCAGGGCGTTCAAGCGAATTTCGTTGCTGTTCGATGCTCCGGTGTCGAAGCCGTATTGCACGTTTGGCGTGGAACCGGTGACGGTTCCCGAATGTTCCTGCCATTCGGTGATGAGCTGCGCGAAGGTGTTGTAATCAAGCTGCACTTGATTGAGGGCGGTGCCGCTGCCGGGGGTGGCGTTGTTGTAGCTGGTGATCGTCTTAACCATGCCGCGAATTTCGTACGTCGTGCTGATGCGCAGGACGGCGGTGTCGGTGCTGGTGCCCACGGTTGGCACCGAATCGTGGGTTTGTCTGCCAAGTTTGTCTCGGTAGAGCATGCGCACCGTGCCGCGCTGATCCGTGATAGTGAATCGCTCGGACAGGCGGTTGTAGGTATAGCCCACCGCGTCCGATCCGCTCACGGAGTCGGGATAGGTGACCGATACAAGGAGGTCATTGCGGGCAACGCCGGAGGTGGCGAGGGTCGTTCCATAGGTCCAGGTCGTGGTCTGATCGCCGGTCGTGGAATTGACGGCGGTCATCGTCGCGACCAGGTCGTCGAGCGTGTAGGCGTAATTGGTGGTGCGGGGCGTGGAGGAACCATACGCCTCGATCGTTTGGGTCTTGCGCGAGGCGTTGTCGTAGCCGGTCTGATTCACGATCGACATGGCGTCGGTCGTTTGATACTCGCGCCCTGCGTCGTCATATGCGGTGAGATTTACCACCACCGTTGCGCTCGACGTTGGCGGCGTGGCGGGCCGGGTGAAGCTGGACGCCGCGCCGTAGTTGGCGGTGGCGATCGCGCGGTCCAAACCGTCAAACCAGCCGGCGATGTATGACACGCGGGCCTTGGGTTGCGTGCCCGCCGACAGCGCGCCGGTTCCCGTGGCGTCGTTGAGGCGCTGCATGCTGGCCGCGCTGATTACGTTGCCGGTTTCATCGAAGGTGAAGTCGGATTCCTCAATAATCGTGTCGTTGGCGACGGTCAATGCCTGCGCATAACTCGTCCCGGAAGTGTTGTAGCCGCGATAGGTGTTGGTTATCCAGCCGACGCCGTTGATCGTGGATTTGTTGAAGACCTTTCCATCGCCGGCGTTGATTCGCTGCACGATGTTGCCGCCGGCATCGCGCCAGATGTTGGTGGTGAGGGCGTTGCCGACGGTGCCGCTTGCTGGATCGACCGCATAGACAAGTTGCTGATAGATTTGTCCGCGATTGTCGAAGTTGGTGCCGGATTGGGCGATGAGATAGCCGCCGAGGCTGGCGTATTGCTGGGTGAGCGTCGTTTGGTCCAGGTTGTCGAGCGTGAGCGCGGTATAGCCGCCGAGGGCATCGGTGATGCTCGTGCGGCGGTTGCGGAAGTCGAAACCTTGGGCGGTGACGCGGGTATCGCCGGTCGTGGCCGAGACATATTTTGTGATTTGCGTGAGATTGCCATCGCCGCCCGCGGAGCCCCCGTCGTATTGGTTGGCGGTGATTTGCACCATGTTGTTGCCGGTGGCGCCGCCTCCGGTGGGGTCGGAATCGGTGGCGCCGGTGTCGTTGGTGCCGACCCAGACGGACGCCACGCGCTGCGGGGTGCTCCAGACTTTTCGCTCGATCGTTCCGCCGGGCGCGGCGACACGGTTGCGGCGCTCCAGGGCATCGTAGCCGAAGTCCGTCTCGGCGTAGTTGGTGCCGGCGGTGCCGATGCCGGAGGATGGAATCAGAAAGTAACTTCGACCGGAGACCATCTGGTGCGCGACGGTCGGCGGAGTAACCGTGGTGTCCGTCTTCGCGCTGTATTGCGTCGTGGACCAGGTTTGCCAATCCGTCTGCACAAACGTATCGGTCGCGGCAAGCAGCCCCGAGCCGGTGCTGCGCTTGGAGGTGATCTGGTCGGTGCTTCGCCCATCCTTGTCCATCTTGCTGATAGAAATCGGATTCAGCAGTGTGTAGGTGTATGGCCCGCTGCCGGTGGCGTAACCTTTGCCGGTCCAGGTTTGATCGACGTCCCAGGTGGTGCCGGGGGTTGGCTGGATAGATTGGATGTAGAGTTGATTCGTGACTGGCCGGATGGTCGTCGCGGTTCCGCCGATGACGACCGTGTGCGAGGGCCCCAGCGTCAGCGTCAGGCGGCCCTGGTTATCCCAGGTGAAATCGGTGGTGACGTTGACGCCCGGCTGGGTCACGCCGCTTTGGTAGTTGAGGACTTGCTCGGTGATCCGGCCCAGCGACACGTCGAAGGCGAAGGTATCGACGATGCCGCGTTCATCGGTGATCTCGGTGCGATTGCCGAAGGCATCATATTGCTCGACGATGGTGTCCGCGGCGCCCGATCCGTTCTGGCCGCTGGTGACGGCGGGGAGCGTGGTGGTCTTTTGCTGGATTAGATTTGTGCCGGCGTACCAGGTGTAGGCGAGGCTGGTAGTTACGGCCGCGCCGGCTGGATAATCGGATTGGGTCGCGGGCACATAGACGATGTTGCCGGCTGAGTCGGTATTGGAAGTATAGGTGGTGGAATGCACCATCACGTCGCTGCCGGTCTGCCCCTGGCGGACGGAGCGCGAGGCGACGTAGCCGCTCGGCACGCCGGTGACCGGACCGTAGGCGGTGGTCTCAATCAGCCCGCTGCTGGGCTGCAAGTATTGGTAGTTTGGCGCGGAATTGGGCCCGCGCTGGTTCAGCAGGTCGGCGTAAGCCTCCAGCGTGGCGAGGCTCGCCGGCAGCGCGACTGCGGAGGGCATCGCCTTCCAAATCACCTGCGGCGTCGTGCTGGTCGGATCGTACCGATAAAATATCGCCCACATATTCCCGCTGGGATCGACGTTCACATAGAGAATCGTCAGGCCGATGTAGTTGGTGTAGACGATGATTTTGGAGCCGTCCGGGAGTGATTGCGTCGTGCGCATGGCCCAATGGTTCAACGCGGGGGTATTGGTGCTGGCAAGGTATGCGAAGGTATCGGAGGTGGTACCGCCGCCGGGGCAGCTCGGACAGACCGCCGACACTTCAAGCGTGACGCGGCGGCTTGTGTCATATTGGTAACGATGATCTGCGTAGGCCTGAATCGACGCATCGGTTGCGGTCGCCAGATTGATCCCGGCGTTGAACATGAGCCGATACGCCTCGGGGCCGAAGTGCATCTTCAATCCATGCACGAACCCGTTGGGGCCGTCGTAATCGGAGGAACACTGATTGTTGTAGGCGCGCTGGTGGCGCAGGAAACCGCCGCGCGGAGTCATGAGATCGACTTCGCTCAGCACGACGGCGCCGTTCCGGTACCGCACCGGGTAACCGCTTTGGGTTGGCGGGCAGCCGGGGTCCTGACAGGTAGCCGGGGGATTTGGACAAAGAACCACCGGACATATGCCCGGCGTTCCCGGCGGGCAGGGAGGATTCTGCGGCGGCGGAACGGCGCCGATCGGCACGACCGGTGAACTCGACGAAGAGGAGGACGACGATATAAATCACCATCCTTGCTTTTCCGCTTCCACCCATTCATGCGCAACGAGCGTTGTGCGTAGAATGCTAAAGTCGTTGGTGGAAGTCAACAGGAAAGCCTTATGGCTTGCCCGCGAAAGGCGCTGATATCCACCGAACTGGGCCTTACGCGCCCCCGAAATTGGCGTCGCATGAAGTAGCGGCCAGCGCGTCTTTCGGCGGGCAGACGGCGGGGCGAGACACCTGGCGAGCATCCGCATATCGGCTCAGACCCTCAGACCGTGTTGCGCGCAACACGCCCGCTTTCATGCGCGCCGTCGCTTAACCTCCGCAATGACAATCGTTTACACAATAAAGCAATATTATGATATTTCGGAAAAAGCGCACAAGCGCCACAAAGTGTTAATACCGTTCGGCACGACCTCTGAGACACCCTGTACGCTGGATCAGCCCGTTTGGAAATGCACGTAAGTCTAGTGCGCAATTTTCGTGCCGAACGGTATTAACAAAGTGTCACAAAGTGTAAACTCGATCCCACGGCATTGTTGATTGCATTTGACCGAGGGCGTGCGGACGAACATTTTGTAGCGGGCCGACGATTGGCGGCAGAGACACATCATGTTCACCGTCTGGTGGACCGGCGGATTTCGTGGGCGGTAGACTGCGTTCCTTCGATCCCATTCTGTCGTACCCATTTTGACAATTCGTCCAGCAGACTCAGCACTTTCAGGCGGGGTTTGCACAGTTTTAGCGGCCTCATCGAATCGATAAGCAGTGTCGTTTCTGTCGGCACGGGGTTTGTTCTTATCTTTTCCACATTAAAGGCTGACGCGCGTCGGCTTTTTGATCGGCCGCCTCACAGGAAGGCCGGTAACTGGCAGACAACTTTTTTGGAGGATCTCCCATGCGTAAGGCAATTTTCCCGGCATTGGCGGCGGCGGCTCTCGCGGCGGCGGTTGTTGGATGCGATACCAATTCGCCTCAATCCCCGGCGCAGCAGGCGGCCATGAAGAGCGAATCGAAAACGGCGCTTCAACAATTCGAGGCCGGTAATCCGAGCATTCAAGGCGTTGTGGACGGCGCGGTCGGCTACGTAATCTTCCCGGACGTCGGCAAAGCGGCCGTTGGAATTGGCGGCGCTCATGGCAATGGCGAGGTCTATCAGAACGGTCAGGTCATCGGGCACGCTTCGCTTGATCAGGCATCGATCGGTTTGGATCTGGGCGGCAAGACGTACGCAGAGCTGATCGTGTTCCAGAACCAGGCGGCCCTTGATCGCCTCAAGGAAGGCAAACTGACGTTTGGCGGGACTGCGGCGGTGGAAGTCGTGAAGGCCGGCGCGGCCGTCAAGGGCGAGTTTGTGAACGGCGTGCGCGTCTTCGTACTTCCCAAGGGTGGATTGGAAGCCGACGTATCGCTCAACGGCCAAAAGATCTACTTCCACCCAAGCACCAACAACGTGAACAGCCAATAACCCGGCATTTGACGTGCCTCGAATGGCTATTGTGACGCAGGGGCATTCCAAAAAGGAATGCCCCTCTTTTTATTGATGGATTCCGCAACAGCGGAGTCATCGCCGATTAAGCGCACCACGGCATCGTTCAACTCGGTTTGCCGGAAATTTCCCCCACAAAAATCGCCAACTTTACACGTCCCCGTATGAGCCTTGCGTATGGAGTCGCTCACCGCGAATGATTTCGCGCAAGTGATTCGATCTGCGTTTGGTCGACGCAGAGCGGAAAGGAGGCCGAGTTCGGTTGATTTCAAATTGTGGTTCGCAGGTGCACAGCGGCAGTAAGCCGCAAACGTGTGGAATGTCCCGCCTCAAGGGGCGGCAAGCAATTTAGAATTTAGGAAATACGTTTATTTTCGTCGCGGCGGCATGGCGCGGCGCGGTACACAAGGAGTAGGATCATGAACAAGAATATGAAGATTGCGGCCAGCGTGGTCGCGGCGGCGGTTTTATCCACTGGGGCGATGACATTTGGCCAGTCGGCGGATAACGCCGGGCAACGCGTGAACAACGCCGCCAACCAGCCCGGGCAGGCCATTGGACAATCGACGCGCGAAGTAGACCGGGCTGCCCAGGGCACGGCAGGAAAAGCCGACAATCTCACCGGCACCGCGTTGGATCAGGTTCAAGACGCCGCGCGAACGGCCGCGGGCGACACGCATGGGCAGGCTAAAGACCTTCTCTCTCGCGGCAGCGACAGCCCCGAACAATTTGACAAGCATTTTGTGACGGAGACTTCCCAGGACAACATCAACGAAATCCATATCGCCCAGTTGGCTGAGCAACAGAGTGAAAATCCGCAAATCAAGCAGTTGGCCCAGAAGCTGATTGGGGATCACCAAAAAGCCGAGCAGCAGCTTGAAAAGATCGGCAAGGCCATGCAGCTACAGGCGCCAACGGAGCCCGATGCCGTTGGGCAGGCGATTGTCGCCGGGCTGACCAAAAAGAAAGGCCCCGACTTCGACCGTCACTTCCTTTATTGCCAGCTTGGCGATCACACCAAGGACGTGGTGATGTTCCACGATTGTTCCCAAATGGTGCAAAACCCGCAGGTCAAACAGTACGTCATGCAAACGCTTCCGGTACTCCAACGGCATTTACAAATGATTCAGGAAATGACCGGCGCCGATCAGGCCATCACCGCCGGCGCTCACTTGCGCGGAACCGGCCAGCACTTGCATGAAGGCATTGGTTCGGACACGCCTCGCGGCTCAGAAACTCCCGCCGGCTCGGGGAGCCTTCGCGGATCTGGCGCCGGCAGCGGCGCGAGCCAAGGTACAGGCACTTCAGGAATTAACAAATAGCCCCGCACGAGTCGTCGGTACCCGCGATCAGAAGGACGCGCGCCGCTCCGGCCCGCGTCCTTTTTTGCGCGAGGCTCCGTCACAACAAGTCCACTATCCGCCGAAGGGGAAGGACGCCAGACACCCAAACCCGCGTCCTTCCTTTTCGCTTGACGTCTCAGGCGATTATCCGTTTGGTATTCGGCTCTTTTCGCTTGTTTCGGATTTCGGATTTCGAGCTTCGGATTTGATCGCTTCTTCCTTCAACGGCACGATCATCGCCATCAATCGATCGGCGTCGGTGGGGGCGGCTTTGGCGGAAAAAACCCGCCCTTCCTTCTCGTCGTCCAGCACGTTGTCCACCACGAAATTGTGATCGATGGTGGTTATGTCGTCTTCTTTCAAGCCGGTGGTGTTGATGCCCTTGAGGAGCAGCTTGACTTTCCAGAAATGAACGGGGTGGGTTGCGATGCCTTCCTCATCCTTGCCGCGGCCCAATATTTGGGGGGCCGAATATGCCACGATCAGTCGATCCGGCCCATCCACGCGCAATACGGTGACTTCTCCAAGTATCCCGCTCGAACCCGACGTGAGCGGCCCGCCTTGATCGGCGCCCACCGCCTGCATGCGGAAGGCGTTGCGGATTGACTGCAAAAGCTCGTTGCGCCAGGCGTGCGCCTTGCGAAGTGACTGTTGGTATCGCTTCAGAGAATCCTCGTACTCACGGGCACGTTTGAGATCGGCGACGTGTTCAGGGGATTTATTCGCCGCGTCCTTCTCCATTTTCAGGCGGTCGGTGCGAATTTTATTGTACCGGCTGCTGGCAATGATGCGGTCGGCGGGCGTGCCGTCTTTGCGCGCGGCTTCAAGGGCGGCAATAGCGGTCTTCTCCCGCGCCTCCAGCGCCTGATACGCCGGCAGCGCGCGGAGTTTGGCGATGGATCCCTGCTGATCCGTTTCGCTGTCCGCCCGCGCTTCGCGAATATTGGTTTGGGTCTCCTGGATTTTGGCGTTAAGCCGTTCCACTTCGCCGTTGAGGCGATCGCGAATCTGCGGGGCGGTGCCCTTTAGATAGGTCGTCAGTTCCCAAACCATGCTGTCAAATGGATCGGCCGCCGGCGAAGTGGCCGGAGCCTGTGCCGCGCGGGCGCAAGACGCCTGTGGCACGATCCCCAGCATCGCAACAATCGATATCAATGTGAGCGTCTTACGCATGAAAGACTCCGTGGATGGCTCTTGAATCGCATGGCAATGTTCCCAGCACCCCCAGCCTGGCAGTGGGGGATTTGGCAAGGTTGATTCTACTCTACTTGCACCCACTTATCCGCCGCAAGGCGATGAATTGCCCGCCGGCGGGGTTACGCGAATTTACGGAAAGCCGATGGGCATTCGGTGGCGCGGGGGCACTTGCAGCAGGGAAATTTAATTTTCCGGGGCCGTTAATTTTTGTGGAATATTGTAGCGTACTTAGCTATAAGGATATGGCGTTGCCGCTGGATGGCCAACCAAAGGGGGCGCGAAGAAGGCGTACCAAGGGAGAGTGCGATATGCGCGATGGAATCATGAAAATGTCATTTGTGCCGCCACATCTGGGGCGGGTTCATTCGAGGGCCGCCACCGGCCCGATTGGAAAAATCGCACGCGGCGGAAAAGATCGTCGGCCCCCTCTCTTTGCGATTGAAGCCATTGAACAACGCTTGCTTCTTAGCGCGACGGCCATTCTGTCCGGACAGACCCTTGCCGGGACGATCCAGAATCCGGCACAACAAAGCACCTACAGCTTCTCGGCAACAGCGGGCAATAGCTTCGAGTTGTCGCTGGGCGACGCCAGCGCCGCCAGCGCACTCCAGCCTGATCTTCAGGTATTCGCGCCCAACGGCACGCGGGTCGGCAATACCTTTAGCTATGCAACCAATACTTCGGTCAACGTGTTTTACAACGTCCCAGCGGCCATCGCGGGAACCTACACGGCGATTGTTCAGGACGCCACTGGAACAAACGTCGGCGCCTATGATCTGGAGTTGGCGGTGGCGCCGGCCACACAATCCCCCGACAGCGATGGAGACGGCGGCCCGATCGTCAGCGGCCAGAGCAAAGCCGGCACAATCAACCGCACCGGCGACCTGGACGTCTTCACCTTCTCGGCGCTGGCCGGCAACACAATTGACGTGACACTGGGAGACGCCAGCGCCGCCAGCCAGCTCGATCCGTATCTTCAGGTCTTCGCGCCCGATGGAACGCGCGTCGGCAACGCCTTTAACTACGCAACCAATACTTCCGTCAGCGTCATCTACAATGTCCCATCCACCAGCGGCGGAACTTTCACCATCGTGGCACAAGACGCGGTCGGCACCCATACCGGAGCTTACAATCTGAAACTGGCCGTGGCGCCGGCAACGCAAGCCGCCGATCCCGACGGCGATAGCGGACCCATCGCCAGCGGCCAGACCAAGGCCGGCACGATCAACTGGACCGGCGATCTGGACGTGTACACCTTCACGGCCGCCGCGGGGAACACCTTCGACTTGAGCCTGGGTGATGCGGGCGCGACCAGCCAGTTGCAGCCGTATCTTCAGGTCTTCGGACCCGATGGCACGCGGGTCGGAAACACCTTTAACTATGCAACCAATACGTCCGTCAACGTGATCTACAATGTTCCCAGCGCCGACGGAGGCACTTATACGGTCGTCGTTCAGGACGCCGTTGGCAACCATTTGGGGGCTTATGACCTGGAATTGGCGGTCGCGCCGGCGACGCAAGCGCCCGATAGCGATGGAGATGGCGGCCCCATCGTCAGCGGGCAGACCAAGGCCGGCACGATCAACCGTACCGGCGATCTGGACGTCTTCACCTTCACGGCCGCGGCGGGGAACACCTTTGATTTGAGCCTGGGTGATCCCGACGCCGCCAGTCAACTCCAGCCTTATCTTCAGGTCTTTGGGCCCAACGGCACACGGGTCGGAAACACCTTTAACTATGCAACCAACACCTCCGTCAGCGTAATCTACACTGTTCCGAGCGCCGATGGAGGCACTTATACCGCGGTCGTTCAGGACGCCGTTGGCAACCATGTGGGCTCGTATGACTTGGAATTGGCGGTAGCGCCGGCGACACAAGCGCCCGATAGCGATGGAGACGGCGGCCCGATCGTCAGCGGGCAGACCAAGGCCGGCGCGATCAACCGTACCGGCGATCTGGACGTCTTCACCTTCACGGCCGCGGCGGGGAACACCTTTGATTTGAGCCTGGGTGATCCCGACTCCACCAGCCAATTGCAGCCTTATCTTCAGGTCTTTGGGCCCAACGGCACGCGGGTCGGCAACACCTTTAGCTATGCAACCAATACGTCCGTCAGCGTAATCTACAATGTTCCAAACGCCGATGGAGGCACTTATACCGCGGTTGTTCAGGACGCCGTTGGCAACCATGTGGGCGCGTATGACCTGGAGCTGGCGGTGGCGCCGGCGACGCAAGCGCCCGATAGCGACGGAGATGGCGGCCCCATCGTCAGCGGGCAGACCAAGGCCGGCACAATCAACCGTACCGGCGACCTGGACGTCTTCACCTTCTCGGCGCTGGCGGGCAATACGATTGACGTGTCGCTTGGAGACGCCAGCGCCGCCAGCCAGCTCGAGCCGTATCTTCAGGTCTTCGCGCCCGATGGCACGCGCGTCGGCAACACCTTTACCTACGCAACCAATACTTCCGTCAGCGTTATCTACAATGTTCCATCCACCAGCGGCGGAACCTTCACCATCGTGGCCCAGGATACGGTCGGCACCCATACCGGAGCTTACAATCTGAAACTGGCGGTGGCGCCGGCAACGCAAGCCGCCGATCCCGACGGCGATAGCGGGCCCATCGCCAGCGGCCAGACCAAGGCCGGCACGATCAACTGGACCGGCGATCTTGACGTGTACACCTTCACGGCCGCCGCGGGAAACAGCTTCGACATGAGCCTGGGTGATCCCGACGCCACCAGTCAACTCCAGCCTTATCTTCAGGTCTTTGGGCCCAACGGCACGCGGGTCGGCAACACCTTTAGCTATGCAACCAATACGTCCGTCAGCGTAATCTACAATGTTCCAAGCACGGGCGGCGGGACTTATACCGCGGTCGTTCAGGATACGGTTGGCGGCCATTTGGGGGCGTATGACCTGGAACTGGCGGTGGCGCCGGCGACGCAAGCGCCCGATAGCGATGGAGACGGCGGCCCCATTGGCTACGGGCAACCGGCGACCGGCACGATCAACCGCACCGGCGATCTGGACGTGTTCACGTTCTCCGCCATCGGGGGCAATATCATCGGCGTGACGCTCGGCGACGCCAGCGCCGCCAGTCAGGTTGAGCCGTATCTTCAGGTCTTTGCGCCCGATGGCACCCGTGTCGGCAACACCTATAGCTACGCGACCAACACTTCGGTCAATGTGACCTACAGCGTTCCAGCCGACAGCGGCGGAACCTACACCATCGTCGCGCAGGACACGACCGGCGGCCATACCGGCGCGTACGTCCTGGGTGTGACGGTGCAGATTCCCGCGCCGGTCGTAACGTTTAATGACGGCGCCGCGTCACAGGGCGCCGTCGGCCAAACCCAGCGATCAGAGGTGCGCAATATGATTCTGAGCTTCAACCAGCCCGTTCAACTCAGCGCCGCCTCTCTCTCGCTATCGCTGTTGAATACCGGAGGCAGCGGTCTAAACAATGGTTCAGCCCCGACTCCCTTGGCGGCGTCCGTGATGGCATCCGCAACCAGCCCCGATGGCGGCGCCACATGGATCATCGCAATAGCCGACAGCTCGGCCAACAGCGATTCCACCGGCAGTCTCAAAGACGGAATTTACTCGCTGGTCATCAACAGCGCCGCCCTGACGGGCCCCAACAGTGCGACGAGCCTGATCGGCGGAAACAAGACCACGACATTTCACCGGCTGTTCGGCGACATCAATGGGGATGGGACGGTGAACTTAACGGACTACCGGGCCTTTAAGGCTACCTACTTGAGTAGTGCCGGCAATCCCGGCTTTGTTGCTGATTTCGATGCGAACAACGATGGAACGATCAATCTCGTGGACTATCGCGCGTTCAAGAATAATTACCTGAAACAGTTTACCAATTAGTCAGGGCACACTGGCAACGATGTCATCGCAGGGCTTGGCGCTCTTGCCGCCGTCGTCGATCATATTTGGGCCGACGCTGTACAGGGTATATCCTTTGGCCGCGGCGGCGTAGACAAGCGGCTTGTCCACAAACAGATCCAGCGGCACGGCCGCCAGATACGCCGGTGCCAGTGCCTCAAGACGCTTGGGATATCCGCCATGCTCGGCCTTATATGCGGCAAGCGCCAACGCGACTTGCGACAGGCGGTTTTCCATTCGGACGGCCTCCACGCTCTGTTGGCAATTGGTCAGCGACGGAAACAGGATCGTCAGCCACCAGTTGGGCGATAGGAGTGCCGTGACCGGATTCCGCGGCTTAAACGTCGCCAACTCGTCTTGCGACAGCCTCAGCGCTGCCGCCTGCCGGGCGTAAGTGGGCTCATTGGCGGCGCGGGTGAGCCGATCATACGCGCGATTCAAGGCACGCATCGACTCCTCATATGGAACAGGAACCCAGCGCACGAGTTGGGCAGGCATGTGTTGATCGGAGATGAGGTTTAAGATTTCCACGGTTCGGACGGGCCCCACATGGGCGCACTCCTGCATCAAATCCAAAGCGTTGTATCGCTCGAAGGAGTCCACGTTTTGGGCCCAGGGCGGTAGGTCCGGCATGGACGCGAGGTCGCCGGCCAACAGGCGGGCCTGCGCCGCGGTCAGCTTGCCGCTGGCGGCGGCGCCACGCTCGGTTCGGCACGCTAGCCTCTCGATCCCTCCGGCCACCAGGCACTCAACCAGCGACGGCTGCTGGGCGATGAGGCGCGCCAGCCGATGGGTCGCCAGCAAGTCCCGCCGGCATCCCTCGAAGTCGCCCGCCTGCTCGCGAAGCATCGCGCGGGTGCATAACGCCACGGCGGCATAGCGGAGCGGGGTGAGGTAAGTCAACGGAATTTGCACCACCATCAGCACGCCAGGCCCGCCATTGAACGGCATGAAAAATCGCGGCAACTTGGTGGCATCCTCGATCTTTGCCAGCGGCTTTTCATTAGCGGCAATCCAGGCGGCCGTCAGCGGCGGCGGAGTCGCCGGCCAGGGCGTTTGCAAGCTGCGATACGCTCCATCCGGGTCTTGCGCCTCGGCTTTATGGAGCGTGCGGAAGGCTTCGTACGACACCAAATAATCGCCACGTTCGGCCAGATGAGGCATCCCCAGGCGATCGGTGATGCCATCTGCGGGCTGGTTGTGGGGCAATGCGGCGCGGCCCAACGCCTCGAGTACCAGCGGGGCGGCGTTGTTCTGGGCCGTCACGCTCTGGCCAAAATGATCTTCGATCGCCGCCAGATAATCGATCCGGCCATCGGGCAATCGCGGCTCAATGATGCGCGTGGTGTCAAATCCGGGATGGATCGTGCGGCGCATCTGAATCATGATCATGTCAACTGCAAGCAGCACCAGAACCAGGCACACAAAATAGATCAAGGCGCGCAACATCCGGCGCCGGGGCAAGCCGATTCTCATGGGTTTCTCCAACGGCAATAACGGGTCATTTCAACGAGTCGAGCCAGTCGGCGTCGGCACGGGCCAACGCCTGGCGATAATCAACCAACATGGGATGCCTCGCGCCCGTCATCGTCGCGCCGGCGGACGAAGGCGCTTGTGCCGGCTGCGCAACGAGCATTGCGATGATCGTACAAGCCGCCGCCGCGCCGCTGACGATGGTGCCCCACAAAAACCGATCGTGGGGGGGAGTTTGGCTCTCAATCCGGGCCGCGATTCGGCTCGTCAGTTCCCCAGGCAATGGCCGGGGTTTGAGCCGCGACAAGCGGGCTTCCAGATCATTTGCCGGTTCAATCACAATCCACCTCCTCCGCCAGCTCCGCCTCCAAGCGCTGTAATGCGTATCGATAACGGGAAGCCGCCGTGTTCGGACTGACGCCGATGGCCTTGGCGATTTGTCCAAATGTCAGTCCGCCCCAGATCTTCATCACCACCACTTCCCGCTGCTCGGTCGGCAGCTGGCTCAACGAAAACTCAACCGCCTCGGCAAGTTCCCGATGCTGGCAGGACGCGAACGCGGATGCCCCGCCTTCCGCCGGCGCGATTTGTGTTTCCGCGCCCGCATCCGCCGCGACGCGCGCGCCAGATCGAGGGCGGCGGTGCGCACGCACGAATAAAGATAGCTCACGTCATCGCGGGCGCGGGCGCGTGCCCGCCAGTACCGGACAAATCCTTCCTGCACCGCATCCTGGGCATCGGAAGCGCATTCGCTCCCCTGGCGTGCAAAGAGCAGCAGCGCCGGCCCATGCCGGGCCAGCAGGTCGCGCCAGGGGTCAATCGCTTGGGCCAATCGTCCTCCACCCTGATAGACGCCGCCGGGCGGGAAAATTGTCTAACCGAAAACCGACCTGGATGAACGCAAAGGTGAGGTGCGCCGGCGCGGATCCAAACTCATGATTGATGCCGGGTTCGTTGAATTACCTAACACCTCGACCGCGCCGATATCGACAGCGCCATTACAAGTCCGCGGATCGCCACGCTCGTCAGTCGCAATGTCTGCTGGAACCAGTGCGATGGACCCGCGGCCGACGGCGGGGCTGCCGGGGAGGGGCAAAAGCGTTTGCGTGGGGCCGCCGTGGTTGTCGAGTATTCCGAGCATGGGATCCAAGGGTGTGGCGGAAGTGCCGGTCTGATCGGAGTTGAGCCAGCCCGCGCTTCCGTCCGTGATGCCGATGAGATTGTGCCCCAGCGACCGCACGACGCCGTCGATGTCGGGGCCGACAGGGTACCAGCCGTAAAGCCAATTCCCGGCGACGATGCTGTTGCCCAGGGTGAGGGAAGCGCCATTGATGTTATAGATACCGCCGCCAAACTGCGCCGAATTGCCCCAGATCGTGCATCCCTCGATCAGCATCATTGCGCCGGCGTTGTAGACGGCGCCGCCCAGGCCACCAACATTGCACGCGAGCGTACTGTTGGTGAGCGTCATCAGGCCGTAGTTATTGATGCCGCTGCCGCGGATGTTGTTCAGGATCGCGCAGGCGTGAACGGCCAGCGTGCCGTTATTGTCGATGCCGCCCAGATAGCTGCCGTCGGTGATGCTGAGATTGGAAAGACTCACCGAGGCGCCGGCATCAACGATGACCGCACCCACTTGATTCCCGTCGATCGTGACTCCGGCAACGGGCCCAGTGATGCTGATCATCCCGAACGTGTTTCCGCCAAACTCGAGGCCGGCGGCGGCGAGGGTAATCGTCTGGGGCATGGCGAATGCCGCCGGATCGAAGGTGATCGACACCGGGCCAAAGCTGCTGTTGGCGATGGCGATCGCGTCCTGGAGACTGAGAGTCTTGCTCCCGGCAGGATCGGACTGCGATTGGGCGGTATTGACCACGATGGACACGGGCGCCGCCGGGGTAACTGAAACATCGAAGATGGCTGTATTGGATGCTCTGTCAGAACCATCCAGCACTGTTACCGACACCTCGATATTGCCAAGGCGGGTGAAGGTGCGCGCCTGACTCCCCAGCGACCCCGCGCTACTTTGTTGAAGAAAAGTATCCGGCGAGCCGTCATTCCAATGCACATCAACCGTGAACTGCCCTGGCGCCCCGTCAGAAGTGAAAGCACCAATCGATACTGCGATGGGCTGGCCGGCGACAGCGAATCGATTGGTAGGCGCGCTGACAACGATTTGCCGGGTGTACTGCACTTCAACGGCCCCAATGTCCACCAATCCATTGACGACGCGAGACAATCCGCGCTGATCGGTGGTGACGCCATCGGGAATCAAGGCGACCGAGCCGGCGTTCAAGGCGGGGCTGCCAAGGATCGGAGGCATGGTTTGCGTCGGGCCGCTATAGAAACCTAAAGGCCAAAGCCGCGGATCCAGAGGCTGTGCGGTACTGCCTTGCACATCCGAACCGGTCCAGCCGGTGCTGCCGTCGGTCTGGCCGATGAGATTGTGTCCCAGGGAGATGAACGGGCCGGAGGCGTCCTCGCCGCCGCTGCCGGCGCTTCCCGTGACAATGTTGCCGGCCACAATGGTGTTTGCCAAGGTGAAGGTCGGCAGCGAACTGGCGCCCACAATATTGGATATCCCTGCATCCTGGCTCGAGGTGTTTCCGGCAACTGTAGTGTCATACACCGTGATATTGCGTTCATTGGCAATGCCGCCGCCCGAATTATTCGACACGGTATCATTTGTCAAAGACGTCTGTCCAAAGTTGTAAAGGGCGGCGCCGCTGTTGCCGGAGATGGTTGACCCGATGATAGTTGCGCTGCCACCGTCAATGCTGATGGCGGGCCCGGATCCGTCCGCGGAGTTTCCAGAGATGGTGCTGTCGGAAATCGCGATCGTTCCCCCCGAGTTTTCGATTCCGTCCGCTTGCCCATAGTAATCTTCCGCGACTTGATTTTGCGAGATCACGCAATCGGTGAGAGATAGCGTCCCCGAGTTCATCACGCCGCCGCCATTGGTTGTGGCGGTATTCCCTGTAATGGTGGAATCGCTGATCGTCATGTCGCCCGTGTTATAGATGCCGCCGCCGAGCGCGCCCTCGTTGTTCGTGAAGGTGCAGTGCGTGATCGTCATTGTACCGCTGTTGCTGATCCCTCCTCCCCGCGAATTGAAAGACTGAGCGAGCCCGTTCACCGTGAGTCCCTGCAATGCGAACGTGATTCCCTGATCCACTGTGATTGCGACATCGGACCCTGTGGGAATGATGCTCACCCCTGCCGCCGGGCCGGTGAGGCTGATGGGGCCGAATTGGTTGCTCTCAAACTCCAGGCCGGAGGCAGGCTGTAGCGTGATCGTCTGGGCGGTGGCGAAGACAGTCGGATCAAACGTGATCGCAACCGGGCCGAAACTGCTGTCGCCAATCCGCACCGCATCGCGCAGGCTCACGACATTGCCGCCAGCGGGATCGCTTTGATCCTGGATCGTGTTCACCACGATGTTCTTCGGTGGCGCGACGACGGCGGAAATCGAAAACGGCGGATCACCCAAAACGCCCGAAGCGTCCCGGACGATGATCCTGCCGGTGAGCGCGCCGACATCCGTGAAGGCATGGCTCAGCCCACCCAATGAGCCGGCGGAAGCAAGCGTGAAATCGCTATTTGCCGAGCCGTCGCCCCAGTTGACATCCACCGCGAACGGACCGGGGCCGCCGGCGTCGGTGAACGAGCCGAGCGGAATTTTCGTCGCGACTCCCGCCACCACCGATCGCGGCAGCGGCTCGCGCGTGCGGATAATGGAGGTTCGTTGGAGTTCGACAGCTCCGATATCAAGCTGGCCGTTCGCAACGCGCGGCAAGCCGCGCTGGTCAGTGGCCAGGCCGTTGGGAAGAAGCGCAACCGAGCCCTGCCCGGCGGCGGGGCTGCCGGCAAGCGGAGCTTGCGTCAGCGTGGGGCCGCCGTAATTTCCCAGCGGCGCGAGCAGGGGATCGAGGGGTTGGGATGAAGTCCCGGTCAGATCGTTGGCGATCCATCCGGTGCTGCCATCGGTTTGGCCGATGAGATTATGGCCCAGGGAGGTGACGGTTCCGACTACATCCGGGCCGTCGATGCCTCCGGAAAACGATGAGCTTGTGCCGCCGTTACCCGCGACGAGCGTATTCCCCAATGTCAGCGAAGTACCTTGCTGGCTGTCAATTCCTCCCGTGCCGTATGTGCCGACATTTTGCGTGACGGTACTATCATTGAATGTTGCCGACCCGGTATTGCAAAGGGCGCCACCTTGGCCGATGGAACCGTTTTGCGAGAGCGTGCTGTTAGTAATAGCCAAGGTACTGTTATTGTCGATTCCGCCTCCGTGGCCGGTCGTGGAATTGGACGAGATTGTGCTGCCGGTCAAAGTTATCGTGCCGGTATTCTCGATCCCGCCCCCCGCGAAGTTGCTGCTGTTTGCCGAGACGGTGCTGTCGGCGATGGTCAGCGTTCCGCTGTTGAAGATGCCGCCGCCGTTGCCTACAGAGGGCATGTAATACCGGTCATAGGCCGGCGTCGCATTTCCCGAAACCGTGGAATTGATGATCGTCATCACGCCCGAGTTTTGGATGCCGGCGGCATTGTCCGCCGCGCCGCCGGTGATCGTCAGGCCGTTTAGAATCACCGAGGTGTTGGACAGAGTTTCCATCACGCGGCTGTTCTGTTGTGCGTCGAGAACCGCGTTTCCCCCAATCGCCTGAACCGTGACTTCGCCGCTGGTGTCGCCGATCAGAAGTTCCCCTTGCGTGAGGTTGTAATTCCCCGCCGCGAGGTTGATAGTATCGGGTCCCGGATTGGAAGCGGCCAGGGCGAGGGCATCGCGCAGACTGACGACGGGACTTGTCGGCGGATCGGTCTGATCGACGAACGTATTGACGCCAATTGCGCTCAGGAGCACCCGCGTCTCCAGTACCTCAATCGCCGCGCGCATCCGCCGGCGGGGTGCGCAATCCATGCGCGGACCTGTCGCGCGGCGCATCGACCCGGTTTTCTGCCGCATGGGGCTTCTCTTTTCGTATCGATTGCCAGGAAAGGAAAGTCTGCAAAGCATCGCGGGATATGCGGCACGCTCAGCTATCCCCCGCGTTGATGCGTGCATCATAGTGGAAATCGCCGTTTCCGCAAGCGAGCGTTTGGTCAACCGAGCGGCTGAAACATGGCATTTTTATTGGCGGGGAATAATGCTATCCTCGCCAGCCACAGAGAAGTAGAATTCCAACGCCGGTCTTCGGCGTCAATTCTCACAATGTCATCGGAAGGAGTGCAATCCATGCGGCACAATCGTCTCCCCGCAATCTGCGAAGCATTGGAACCCCGGCTCCAGCTTTCCAGTTCCCTGGACTTCGTGAACCCCGATGGAACGGTGCTGCCATCGGGCTCAACGATTGATTTCGGGACCGTTCAAACGTCGCAAGCCGTGAGCAAGACGCTGGCAATCCGCAACGACGGAACGGCGGCCGTGACGGTCGGACTGGCCATGAACGAGAACCAGTACTTTGACCCATTCGCCAGCAACGGCCCATCCGGGGGCCAAAGGCTCAATCCAGGCCAGACCGCCACTTTCATCGTGACGCTGGACGTGGCAAAGTCCGCCGACGGCTCAACCCTGGGGGCGCTGAATGTCGCGGCCTTCCCCGATGATATCTTCGATACCTCACAAGCGCCCCAGCCCTCCGTCACGCTTGCGGCAAATATCGTTCCCGATCCGCCGCGAATTGTGAACACGATCAACTTCAACTCGCGCCAGCCGGCCCTGTTCACCGATGCAAGCGGCAACAAGGTGCGAGTGCGCCTCATTGGCCCGGGCAACGGCACGCTCGGGTTTGGAACAACCGGGAATGCGGACATCAAGGACCTGACCCTCGCCAACACAACCGCCGCCTCGTCGCTGATCATCACGCCCCTTGGCAAAAGCCGTACGCAGATTACCGGCAACGTATCGATCGCCGGCTCGATCGGACAGTTCATCGCGCCGAAGTTGGATTTCGCGGCCGCGCCGGAAAACGTCCGTCCCTTTTTGACGGGCGGCAGCTTCAGCATTGGCGGCGCGATCCGAACCCTGGCTATCGGTAACGCGGCGGGGTTGGAGCGGATATCAATCGCCGGCCAATCCTTCGCGCGTGGGACCGGCACCGTGCCGGCCAAAGTGCTGCCGCTTCATCTCACCGCCGGCGCGCTGGTCGATACCACGATCGACGACGTGCAACCGATCGCGTCGATTAACGTCGGAAGCTGGACCGACACACATTCCTTTGATTCCGTGTTGTCCAGCGCTAATGAACAGATTCAGGCGCCTTCGATTGGAACGATCACGAGTCGCGGCGACTTCACCGTCGGATTATTTACGTCCTCGGGCGCTTTGAAAAATGCCGCGATCGGCGGGACCATTGGCGATCCCTGGCTCATTTCCGGCAGCGCGGGCAACCTGCGCATCGGAGCGGTTCCGGCGAACTTCAGCGCCACTGTCACCGGAAAACTGGCCTCGCTGACCGTCCAACACGACGACGCCGGGACCATCGCGGCGGGCAGCTTCGGGAACATCCTGATTGGCGGGAATATGACGGACGCAAAACTCCTCGCTGGCGTGAACCTCGGGACTGACGGACAAATCGGCGGCGGTTCACTCGCGTTCAGCCAGGACACCTATTCCGCCGGCTCGATCGATTCGCTGCAAGTTGACGGCGCCGGAACCAATGTCTTCGTCAGCGCCGGCTTCCAACCCGCCGACGGCCTGTTTGACAACGCCACCGGCCCAATCATCGGCGGCAGCGGCAGCGCCATCCGCCGGATATTTTTCCGCAAAGGCATCGACGCGGCCAGCCAATTCGTGGCCGGCGCGTTTGGGACGGCGCGTATTCCGCAACCGGTGAATCCCCGGCTTGACGCCCACTTCCACTTTTAATTTGAAGGAATAAAGTCACCGCGAATTGTCCCGCTCCGCAATTCCATTTTCCCTTGGGAATAATGTTTTGCTCGCCAGCCACTGTAAGAGTGGAACCCATCGGCGGGCTGATGCCGGTGATTCACGACAAGTTCTCAGAAGGAGTGCACCGCGATGCGGCACAATCATCTCCCTGCAATCTGCGAGGCGTTGGAGCGTCGCCTCCAGCTTTCCGGTTCCCTGGACTTCGTGAATCCGGATGGCTCGGTGCTGCCGTCGGGGTCCACGATTGATTTCGGGACCGTGCAAACTTCACAATCCGTGGACAAAATCATTCAGGTCCGCAACGACGGAAACGCCACGGTAACGGTCAACCTGGTCTTGGGGCAGAACTCACTTTTTCAAATTTATACCGATAGTCCTGCCGTCCTTGCCCCAACTTCGGGTCGAGTGCTTGTTCCAGGTGCGATAGGTCAAGTGCTTGTTCCAGGTGCGATAGACACCTTCAGTGTTACTCTCGATGTCGCAACGTCGGGTGATGCCGCGTTCCTGGGGCCGACAAGCGTGTTTGCCATCATCGTGAACACCGACAATAGCTTCAGTTCCAACTCCCCCCAACCCTCGCTCGCGCTGAAGGCAAATATCGTTCCAGACCCGCCTCGCATTGCAAAGACGATCAGCTTTAACTCGCGCCAACAGGCCCTGTTCACCGATGCCGGCGGCAACACCGTGCGCGTCCGCCTGGATGGCCCTGGCAGCGGCACGCTTGGATTTGCAACGACGGGGAACGCCGACATCAAGGATCTCACGCTCTCCAACACAACCGCCGCCTCGTCGCTGAGCATCACGCCCCTTGGCAAAAGCCATACGCACATCACCGGCAATGTATCGATCAGCGGCTCGATCGGTCAGTTCATCGCCCCAAACGTGGATTTCATCACCCCGGTGCAAAATGTCCCCGCGTACCTGGCCGGAGGCAGTTTCAGCGTCGGCGGCGCGATCCGAACCCTTTCCATCGGCAACATCGCGGGGTTGGATACGACTCCTGGCATTGGCAACGAGGCGGGGTTGGAAACAATCTCCATCGGCGGGCAGTTGCCGGGGACGGGTGTCGGCCACGGGGCGGCCAAGGTGTTGCCGTTGCAACTCACCGCCGGATCCATCGCGGATACCACCCTACTCGACACGCAGCCAATCGAGTCGATACACGTCGCAAGCTGGATCGATACGCACCCCATGCCGCAGACCGACATCGGTGAGCAGATTCAAGCGCCGAGTATCGCGCAATTGAGCAGCCGCGGCGACTTTACAGTCGGGCTGTTTACGAAACAGATCGGATCGGTAAGGAACGCCACGATCGGCGGAACGGTGGGCGATCCGTGGATCATCGCGGGACGCGTCGGCCAATTGAGCCTGGGAGCGGTGCCGGCTTATTTCGGCGGAACTGTCTCCGGGAAAGTGGAGTCGCTGGTGATCCGACATGATGATGCCGGCACGATTGCCGCGGGCCGCTTCGGACAAATCCTGATCGGCGGCAACATGACCGGCGCCAAAATACTGGCCGGCGCCAACCTTGGAACCGATGGACTCATCGGCGGCGCCAACACCATTCCGGCAAGTGTGCTTCCAGGCGTGGAAGACACCTATTCCGCCGGCTCGATCAGTTCTCTGCAAGTGGATGGCGCTGGAACCAACGTGTTCGTCAGCGCCGGCTTCCAGCCCACCGACGGTTGGTTCGACAACCCCGCCGGCACGGTGATCGGCGGCGGCGCAAGCGCCATCCGACGAATCTCCTTCCGTAAAGGCATCGACGCCGCCAGCGCGTTCGTGGCCGGCGCGTTTGGGACGGTACGAATTCCGCAAGCCCTGAATCCAAAGAGCGATGGGCATTTTCATCTCTGATCTGGCGCATCGTCGGAAATCGATCGTTTCGTGGTTCACCTCCACCGCCTGCATTAATTGCATGCGCCCTCCGGCGCTCCAGCGGTCTGCTATCCTCACCCTCGCCGATCGACTTTGATCGGGCGCCGATCCGCAATCCCGATTGCGCAAGAGCCGTGCGCCTCGAAAGCGTCGGCAGGCCCCGTCTTCCGGAGGTTTGCATGTTAGTGCGTTCATGGTTCGCAATCGGCCTGGTTTTGTGTCTGGCAACCGTCGCCGATGCACAGCACCAGGATCTTCTCCCCAACGCGATTCAGCCGGGCACGACGCAAGTCGCGCTCCAGCCGGTTATGTCCGGTCTGACCGCGCCGGTATATGGGATATCCGCGCCCGGCGATTCCAGCGATCTCTTTGTGGTCGATCAGGCCGGGAAGATCGACATCATTCATAATGGCGTTCCGCAACCCACCCCATTTCTCGATGTCAGCGGCCTGGAAAGCGCGGTGCCGCTCAAGCCCGGCTACGATGAGCGCGGGCTTCTGGGCCTGGCGTTCAGCCCCGGCTTCAACGATCCCAAAAGCGTCGGGTATCGCACCGTCTATACCTACCAAAGCGAAGCGACAGGCACGGCTCCGGCGGATTTCGCCCCGGCGCCCGGAACGCTCACCGGCCCGATCGATCACCAAAACGTTCTCGTGCAATGGAAGGTCAGTGCATCCAACCCCAATGTGATCGATCCGACGACCCGCCGCGATCTGCTCCGCGAGGACCATCCCGCCCTGAATCACAACGGCGGCACGATTGCCTTCGGCCCCGATGGCGATCTGTACCTGGCGATCGGTGACGGCGGCACCGCCAACGACAGCGGCAACGGACACATCGTCTCCACCGGCAACGCCCAGTCCCTGAGCGTCATCATGGGCAAGATGCTCCGCATCGACGTGAACGGAACCAACAGCGCCAACGGGCGATATGGCATCCCCGCCGACAACCCCTTCGTCAACACCTCCGGAGCGGCCAAAGAAATCTACGCCCTGGGTCTGCGCAACCCCTACAAATTCAGCTTCGACGCCCCCACCGGCAAGCTGGTCGAAGGCGACGTCGGCCAGAACCAAGTCGAGGAGGTCAACACCATCACCAAAGGCGGCAACTACGGCTGGCCCATCAAGGAAGGCACGTTCCTCTTCAACCGCACCGGTACCAACGTCGGCACCGTAAATCCCGTAAGCAGCCCCGGCTCCCCAGCCGGCCTGATCGATCCGCTGCTGGAGTACGACCACAATTCCGGCAGCGCCGTCGTGGGCGGCTTCGTCTACCACGGCTCGCTCATCCCCCAATTGGACGGCAAATACATCTTCGGCGATTTCAGCAACGGCTCATTCTCGGCCCCCGGAAATGGCCGGCTGTTTTACGCCGACCTGGCTAGCGGCCAGATCGACGAATTTGCCATGTCCAATCCCCTGAACCTATGGCTCAAAGGCTTCGGCGAAGACGCCAACGGCGAAATCTACGTCATGGCCAGCCAAAATCTGGGCCCCACCGGATCGACGGGCGTGGTGTTTGAACTGACGCCCGAACCGTCAATGCTCGGGCTGTGGGCGTTGGCGCCGTTGGCGTTGCTTCATAGGTTCAGAAAGAAAACGGGGGCCATTGATGCGAGTGCCGCAGCGGTTTGCAGTGCAAGTATACGAAGCGTCTGCCTTGGCGCGCGCGGCAGCCACTTGATGGCGAAGAAGGCGATGAGCGGCATTTGCCCGGCCATGAGCAACTGCCAGATATGGGCAACGGCTCCTTCATCGGGCTCATGGACAACGCCCGCTACTGCAATAGCACCGAGCAACAATGCGAAGGCGGCGAGCGACATCGCCACTGGAAGAAATGCGCTGGGCTGCCTGATGATGGCGCCGAAAGAGCGAGGAGCTTGCATCGTGGTGACTCGGTAAGTGGGAAAGACGTGCTCGCGAAGCGCGGCGAAAATGACATTGGCCGACGCGCGCAGGTTGCCAGGCTCGGCTTGAAGAAGCGCCTCGAATTCTTCGCCGTAGCGCTCTCTCCAGCCTCGCGGATATAGGCCCGTAAGCAGGCGCGCAAGTCGGCGGTTCATAATGCCTCCAGCCTTCGCAGTCCGGCTTTGGTGAACTGCTGCAATGTGGTCAGTTTCGCGCGGAAGATGCGCAGGCCCTGTGCCGTGATTCGATAGGGACGCCGGCGATCCTCGGGCGGAAGCGGCTCAATCAACCCTTGCCGCTCCAGGCGGCCGATTGCCCCGTAGAGCGTTCCGGGACCAAGACGCGTTCCGCACATGTCCGCGATATCCTCGATCATGGCATGCCCATGCTTTGGGCCGTCCGCGAGGCTGGCAAGGACAAGCAGCGGCGGGTCGGAATAGTGTCCCGCACCTGCGGCCGCCTCGGCCTCTCCTACGTTTTGCGTAGTACGCATGACGTAGTTATAGGGCCGCGTATGATGTGTGTCAAGAAAATTCTTTGGGGCGGTTCAAGCAACCCGCTGCGTGCTCTCAAAACAATACCTGCGATTCCAACTGGATCGAGCTCCGCAAGTACGTTCCGAAGGCCCCCACGAGTCGCCCGTCACCCTGGTGCGTGTTGCGGCGGCGGGATGCCGCGATGATGATTCGGCTCCTTGCCGGCTTCACATCCGAATCTCGCTTCCGCTTCGCATGATCCTCTGGCCGCGCCCGCGCGCTGGACGGCGGGCGCGGCGTTGCTTCATATTCTGCTGCTGGCGGCGGCGTTGGCGTATCTGACGCCGTTCTTCTGGCTGGTGTGCGCCAGCTTTAAGCGGCCGGGGGACGTGTTTCGGTATGCGTTTCTGCCGTGGGGGCATCTGCGTGATCTGACGTTGAACAACTTTGCCGTTCTTTTTCAACGCGAACGGTTCGCCCGCTGGCTGCTGAATTCCATTTTCATCGCGTCCTTGCAGACGATTCTCGTGGTGACGTTCAGCAGCCTGGGCGGATTTGCGCTTGCGAGGTACAACTTCGCGGGCAAGCGGCTGCTGATGATATTGATGCTCGCAACGATGCTGCTGCCGGGCGTGGTGTTGCTGTCGGGCACGATGGATTTGATGCTGCGGCTGGGGTGGGTCAACAGTTACAAGGCCATTGTCATTCCCGGTGCGGTGAGCGTTTTTGGCACATTCTTGTTTCGCCAGGCGATGCTCGGCGTGCCCGATGAATTGTTGCAGGCGGGACGGGTGGATGGATGCAGCGAGCTGCGGCTCTGGTGGGAAGTGGCGCTGCCCATCGTGCGGCCCATGACCGGCGCGTTCACCCTCCTGAGCTTCGCGGCGTCGTGGAACGGCTATCTGTGGCCGTCGATCATGCTGCAGGATGAGGCGAAGTTCACGTTGCCGATGGGGCTTGCGGGAATGATCGGGCTGCCGGGCATGGACAATGAATATGGCGCGCTGATGGCCGGCACGCTTTTGGGCATCCTTCCGGTCGCGATTCTCTTTTTTATTTTGCAACGCGATTTTGTCGCCGGGCTGGCAACCGGCGCGATAAAGGGCTGATATGTCGGCCAGCTCGCGCATGGCGAGCAGTGGGAGCAGGTGTTGGCCGACTATCCCGACCTTGGCCGCGAGGACCTTCAGGAGGCGCTGGCGTATGCCGCTTAGCTTACCCAGGAGGAAGTCGTCACCGCGTAAACTGCATATCTGATCCGGCGGAAGCCTTGCAGCTTATTCCCTCATGGGTAGGACCGTATGGGATTGAGCGCGCGGCTGCACTGCGGCGAAGAGGCTGATCTATCCATTGGTGTGCAGGCCGGCTATACTTCCGCGTCTCTACCCAGGAGTGAGCATGCGCCTTTCGCCGAGTTTTCTGCGCCTGATTCTGGCTGCCGTTCCAATGTTGGTCGCGCCCGCGCTGAGTGCGGCGCCCGACGCGGACGCGCCAAAAGCCGCCGAGCAGGCGGACGCGGGGCAAAAGATCGTGCCCGCGAAGTTCATGCGCTTCACCGAGGACGGGCACGGCGGCGGGCGGTTCGAGACCGCGGTCGTCACCTTCAAAAACAAGGACGGCGTATCCGTCCAACTCGTCGGCGCGATTCACATCGGCGAAAAATCGTACTACGATGCGCTCAACAAGAGCTTCGAGAACGATGATGCGGTCTTATACGAACTGGTCAGCCCCAAGGGGATCAATGTGCCGGCACGGGGCGCCAAGTCGGATAACCCGATCAACCAGTTGCAGCATGTGATGAAGGATGTGCTGAACCTCGATTTTCAGTTGGACGACATCGATTATTCCAAGGGCAATTTCGTTCATGCCGACATGGACGCGCAGACCTTTCAAAAAATGCAGGAGGAGCGCGGCGAGACGTTCCAGGCGCTGCTGCTTAAGCAACTGATGAAAGCGTTCACGAAGGGTGACGACGCGAAAGGCAACGCCGCTAACGCCCAGGAGAATCCAGAGCAGATTCTGGACACCGCCATTGAGATGTTGACCCGCCCGGACATGGAACGGCAGATCAAGCTCGCCGTCGCAAAGCAACTCGATAAAATCGACGACAGCGCCATGGGCCTGGACGGCCCCAACGGCTCGGTCATTCTCACCGAACGAAACAAGGTCGCCTTGAAGGTTCTCGAGCAGACAATCGAAAGGGGGAAGAAAAAGATCGCGGTTTTCTACGGCGCGGCCCACTTGCCCGACATGTCAGCTCGGCTGAAGAAAATGGGATTTACCCCGGTTGCGGTGAAATGGAATACCGCCTGGGATTTGGCCATCCGGCCCGACCAGCCGTCGGGAGTCGAGAAGATGCTCAAGGAATTGATCCACGCCCTGGATGACGACGGCAACTGATCCTCCCGATGATCGAAGTGATCGACTATCACAAGACCTACCGCGAAACGGTAGCCGTGGCCGGTCTGAGTTTCGCGGTGCGCGCCGGCGAAGTGCTGGGGCTGCTCGGGCCCAACGGGGCCGGCAAGACCACCACCATGCGCGCCATCACCGGCATCATCCCGCCGACGCGCGGCACGCTGCGCGTGGCTGGGCATGATGTGTGCGCGGATCCGGTGGCGGCCAAGGGCCAACTTGCGTATGTGCCAGACGATCCCAAGCTTTTTGATACGCTCACGATCTGGGAGCATCTGGAGTTTGTGGCATCCGCCTATCGCCTGGGCGACTGGAAAGCCGAAGCCGCCGCGTTGCTGGAGCGATTCGAGTTGGCGCCGAAGCGAAACGCCGTCGCGCAGGATCTCTCGCGCGGGATGCGGCAGAAGGTGGCCATCTGCATGGCCTACCTGCATCACCCGCGCGCCCTGCTGCTCGATGAGCCGATGACCGGTCTCGATCCGCGCGGCATCCGCACGCTCAAGGAATCCGTTCTGGAACAAGCCCGCGCCGGGGCCGCGGTTCTCATCAGCTCCCACCTCCTTGCCCTCGTCGAGGATATGTGCACCCACCTTCTGATCCTCCATCATGGCCGCAGTTTGTTCTTCGGGAGAATCGAGGAGGCGCGGACCGCCTTCGCGACGGTGGACGCCGACGCATCTTTGGAAGACGTGTTTTTCCGGGCGACGGAAGAGGTGGGGA
>Ga0209483_1000446_pt1 | contig 36513 bp, 34 predicted proteins | sample NGEPerA_FD_184508 | JGI IMG/M metagenome (GOLD analysis project Ga0209483, IMG submission 184508) | Arctic peat soil microbial communities from the Barrow Environmental Observatory site, Barrow, Alaska, USA - NGEE PermafrostL2-A... | ecosystem: Environmental > Terrestrial > Soil > Wetlands >...
TTCCCGCACCAGGCATTCTTCCAGCGACGACGACCCCCGCGCCAGCCGCAGCAGTTTCAAGGCGACGACCATGCCGCGCGGCGATTTCTCGTGCAAAACCTTTAGCGTCGATTGCGCGAGCTCGGCAGTATCCCGCCGCAGTTCGGCGATGATATCCTGCATCCGGTCATGAGCAAACCAGCGGTCGATCTGCCCCCGGGCGGCAGCGACCGGGCCCGAGGTCTCATTGGCCGCAAAACCACCGATCGTCGCCGTCACCTCGGCAAAACCCGCCTTGGCGCCGAGTTGGACCAGCGCCTCGCGCAATGCCCCGAGCTTTTCGGAGGGGACGACCGCGTCCGCGAAACGGGCGCAGACCGCATCGGGTCCGTTCATGGTCCGGCCTGTCAGCCCGAAATAAGTGCCGATCTCTCCCGGCGAGCGTGACAGCAGCCATGTGCCTCCGACATCGGGAAAAAAACCGAGACCTACTTCCGGCATCGCGAGCTTGGTCCGTTCCGTGACGACGCGGTGGCTGCTGTGGGCCGAAAGGCCGACGCCGCCGCCCATCACGATACCGTCCATGAAGGAGACGTAGGGCTTTGGAAATTTGGCGATGCGCGCGTTGAGGATGTATTCCTCGCGCCACAGGATCTTGCCGAGATCGCCATTGACCTTCGAGCTCTCATAGAGCTCGCGGATGTCGCCGCCGGCGCAGAGGCCGCGATTGCCGGCGCCTTCCAGCAAGACAAGACCGACCGCTGGATCGGATTCGAAGGCGTCGAGCGCCTTGTCGATGTCGCGAAACATCGGCAAGGTCACGGCATTGATCGCCTTCGGCCGGTTGAGCCTGACGACGCCGACCGCGCCCTCGCGCCGCGCGATCAGGTCGGGTTCGGTGGCAGTGGCGGCCTGCGCCGTCATCGCGCGCCCTCGATCAGTTTTCGCGATACGATCAGCCGCATGATCTCATTGGTGCCCTCGAGGATCTGGTGCACGCGAAGATCGCGCACGATCTTCTCAATGCCGTACTCGCTGAGATAGCCGTAGCCGCCGTGCAACTGCAGCGCCTGATTGGCGACCTCGAAGCCGACATCGGTGCCAAAACGCTTTGCCATGGCGCATAGCATGGTGGCATCCGCGTCCTTGCGGTCGAGGGCCGCAGCCGCGCGCCAGACGAAGGTCCGCGCCGCCTCCAATTCGGTCGCCATGTCGGCAAGGCGAAACTGCAGCGCCTGGAATTCGTCGAGGCGTTTGCCGAAGGCTTTGCGCTCCTTCATATAGGCCAGCGACTTGTCGAGCGCGGATTGCGCGCCACCGAGCGAGCAGGCCGCGATGTTGATGCGACCGCCGTCGAGGCCGGCCATCGCGATCTTGAAACCGATACCCTCTTCGCCGAGGCGATTGGCGACCGGCACCCGCGCATTCTCGAAGATCACAGCGCGCGTCGGCTGCGCGTTCCAGCCCATCTTGCGCTCATTGGCGCCGAGCGAGAGCCCGGGCGTGTCACCCTCGACCACCAGGGTCGAGATGCCGCCGGGTCCGTCCCGACCGGTGCGCACCATCACCACATAGATGTCGCCGCGGCCGGCGCCGGAGATGAACTGCTTCTGGCCGTTGAGGATATAGTGGTCGCCGTCGCGCGCCGCGCGGGTGCGCAGCGCGGCCGCGTCCGATCCCGAGCCGGGCTCGGTCAGGCAATAGCTCGCCAGCAATTCCATGGTGCAAAGCTTCGGCAGCCACTTTTTCCGCTGCGTGTCGCTGCCGTAGGCATCGATCATCCAGGACGCCATGTTGTGGATCGAGATGAAGGCCGACACCGTCGGACAGCCCTGCGCCAGGGCCTCGAAGATCAACGCGGCGTCGAAGCGCGTCAGCGCCGAGCCGCCGACGTCGTCTCGGATATAGACGCCGCCGATGCCAAGTTTCGCCGCCTCGCGCATCACGTCGACCGGAAAATGTTTCTCCTCGTCCCACCTGATCGCATGCGGCGCGATCTTCTCCGCGGCAAATTCCCGCGCCATGTCGCGAACCGCAATCTGGTCCTCGTCGAGAGCGAAATGCATTCGATGCCCGCGTTTGCCCCTTAGAGTTTACTCAAGAAGCCACCAGTGAAAACAGGTCTTCATTGCGAGGAGCCCTTGCGACGAAGCAATCCAGTGGGCGGAAAGGCACGCTCGCAATGACGACCATAGCGCGGCAACTCAATTCATCGTCGGCATGGCGAACTCCACGCCTTCCTTGACGCCGGAAGGCCAACGCGCGGTCACCGTCTTGGTCTTGGTGTAGAAGCGCACGGAATCCGGGCCGTACTGGTTGAGATCGCCGAAGCCGGAACGCTTCCAGCCGCCGAACGTGTAATACGACACCGGCACCGGAATCGGTACATTGATGCCGACCATGCCGACATTGACTCTGGCCGCGAAATCGCGCGCGGCGTCGCCGTCGCGGGTGAAGATTGCTACGCCATTGCCGTAATCGTGCTCAGAAGGCAGCGCAAGCGCCTCGTTGTAATCGTGGGCGCGCACCACGGAGAGCACGGGGCCGAAGATCTCCTCCTTGTAGATGCGCATATCCCTGGTGACGTTGTCGAACAGGCAGCCACCCATGTAGAAGCCGTTTTCATAGCCCTGCATCTTGAAGCCGCGGCCGTCGACCGCGAGTCTCGCGCCTTCCTTGATGCCGATCTCCACATAGTTCTTGACCCGATCGAGCGCGGCCCTCGTCACCAGCGGACCGAAATCGGCGGTCGGGTCGATCGAGGGGCCGATTTTCAAATTCTCGACCCGCGGAATCAGCTTTTCCATCAGCCGGTCGGCCGTGGTCTTGCCGACGGGAACCGCGACCGACACCGCCATGCAGCGCTCGCCGGCCGCGCCGTAGCCGGCGCCAACCAGTGCGTCGACCGTCTGGTCCATGTCGGCGTCCGGCATGACGATGGCGTGGTTCTTGGCCCCGCCAAAGCACTGCGCGCGCTTGCCGGTTGCCGCAGCCCGTTCATAGATGTACTGCGCGATCGAGGACGAGCCGACAAAACCGACCGCGGCAATGTCCGGATCGTCGAGAATCGCATCGACCGCCTCCTTATCGCCGTTGACGACATTGAGGATGCCGGGCGGCAGGCCGGCCTCGAGCATCAGCTTGGCCAGTGCCATCGGCACGCCGGGATCACGCTCCGACGGCTTAAGGATGAAGGCGTTGCCGCAGGCGATCGCGGGCGCGAATTTCCACATCGGGATCATCGCCGGGAAATTGAACGGCGTGATGCCGGCGACGACGCCGAGCGGCTGGCGCATCGAATAGATGTCGATGCCCGGCCCCGCGCCTTCGGTATATTCACCCTTCATCATCTGCGGAATGCCGATGGCAAATTCCACGACCTCGACGCCGCGCAGAATATCGCCCTTGGCATCGGGAATCGTCTTGCCATGCTCGCGGGCCAGCATTTCGGCGAGCGCGTCATTGTCCCGCGCCACCAATTCCAGGAATTTCATGAGAACGCGAACCCGGCGCTGCGGGTTGGTCGCAGCCCACTCCGGTTGCGCCGCCTTGGCATTCTCGACGGCTGCGCGCAGCTCAGCCTTGGAGCCCAGCGCCACCTGGGCCTGGACGGTGCCCGTCATCGGCTCAAAGACGTCCGCGAACCGTCCCGAAGTACCCTTGACCTCGCGGCCGCCAATGAAATGTCCGATCGTGCGCATGCGTTCCTCCTGAAGCCGGATTTTGCGGCATCTTGCAGGCTTTACAGCGTTTGGAAAGGGCTTCCATGCGCGGCGGATTTGCGAAAATGCGGGCATCGCCGGTATTATGGCGCAAACGCCACAAGAATTTTGAACGGCCCCGCCATAGCTTGGCGGGATGAAAGACAACCATCCAACGTTATGCGCCTTGAAGCGCCTTCACGCTGATATCGGCGGCAAGATAATCGACAACCGGAAGGCCGTCAAACGGCTACGGGAAGATCGCCGACACGTCGCGGCGGTCATCAAGATGTTCTCGCCCGGCTATGACGTGAGGGCGATAGCGGCGCGGCGGGCCTACAAAGCCAACCCATGGTTCCGACGCGGGACGCTTTTCAGGTCCGCTCTGGACGTAATGAAGCGGGCAACCGAACCGCTAACCGTTGCCGAGATTGTTGACCGGATGCTTGCCGCCAAGGGCGTTACCAGCGCCAGGATGGATCAAATCCGAGGGCTGCAATCCGCCGTTCTGGCTTCGCTGCGGAATCGGGAAGGCAAGGGCCGCGTGCAGATCGCAGACAACCATATCCCGGCGCGCTGGCACCTAACTCCCTAGTCTGGTAAATCGGAACGATGGGGGCGCTATGAAAGACAATTCTGACCTATCGGACTTTGTGGCTGCCGCTACTGCCTCAACAGAGCGCCACCGCACCGAACAAGATCAAGCCAAGGCCGCTGAGGAAAACGCATTAACCCAAGCGAAAGCGGCTTTTGGCGAGACGGCCTTATTCCTGTCGCGTCTCGAAGCCGCATTAAAGATCAGTACCGAGCCATGGGCATCCATCACACAAGAGGGCGAATGGATCGTTGGTGAAGGAATGGGCTGTTTCATTGTCTATTATAAATTCATACTACCGCGCGGCGGTGGCGACCTTGCCTTCACTGTCAGTGAGGACTTTCAGCGCGTCGAATTTGAAAAATTTGATTTCGCACTGTCAGACAATGAGGCAATCGAAAACGCCCTCAAAGGATGGACGCTTTCAAGATTGCGCTGAATCTGCTATAATGAGGTGAGTTGATGCGCGGGGTGCCAGCCCCGCTGCATCTTGAGACCTTGGCCGGTCAGCAACTCGCGTTTGCAACATACAGCAACGCGAGGCTTTTGTCATGTCTTCAAAAATCGAACGAATGCGCGTCCGGTTGGTTGAACTTGTTCTTTCAAGCGGTCCGTTCAGTAGCGATGAGCAACTTAGACAGTTGGCTGATAACGACGCCAATGGAGTTGTCACCCAACGCGCGGGATTGATCGTCCAGCCGGTTCGCGATGGCAGCAATCCTACCCTCAGTATCCCCGCCCGGAATGGCGGCGGCGATTTCCAGCGAAATAATCGTCAAAATCACGACTAGCTCGTGCCCGGAAATATTGATCTTTTGCAAGGCTTCCGTATCCAAAACATTGGCCATCTATTTTTCCTCAATATGACGCTGCCAGTATCCGGTAAAATCGACGCTCTTGCTACGCTTCATTGCCAGAGAGGCTACGCGGGTCACCTGTTCGCCATTTGACTGGCGGCGGTTATCCTCTCGCCATGAACTTTCCTGCGCATAGCGGAGCAGATACGGGCCAGCGATATGGTGGTGAATGCCAATTTCGCCCCGGCGCAGGCGGGAGAAATATTCCTCTGCCTGATTGGTGCAAGCGCCGTCGAGAGAGTAAGCTTCTTGATGGTTGATCCGCTTCATTTCGAAACGCTCGTGCAGACCATCCCATGCGCCGCTTTCATCGGCGTGAACCGTAGTGCCCTTGGCGATGCGAGCCTTGATGAATGAAGCGGCGGCGCTTTCCGAACCAAACACGGCGGGAACCGAATTGCCGCCGCGCTCGGTCACGATGACAACCACCTTGCGCTTGCCGCTCTGGTTGGCGGCAAGGCGACGGTCAAGGCGATCTTCCTTGCGATTGGCGGGCTTCACATAGCCGCCGAAGTAACCGCCATCGACTTCGGCAATCTTGCCTTCCCCGCCGACAACGCGACCGCGCATTTCCTCTGCCATGGCTTCGCGCAACTTGTGCAGCAAGACGAAGGCGCACTTGTAGGAAACGCACAGGTCGCGGGAGAGCGCCAGCGCGGACTTGCCTTTTACCTCGTTGCAGAAGATCGCGATGGCCGCGAGGTAGCAGCGGAGCGGCAGCTTGTGGCTGGCGAACAGCGTGTTGCTGGTAATGGTGAAGTCTTTTTTGCAGCCCCGGCAACGGAAGCGGGGCGCGCCCTTGAGGCGGCGGCAGTCGTAAGCATCAAGGCTGCCGCAGTGCGGGCAAACCGGCTCGCCATTGGTTTCGGCCCAGCGGATTTGACGGAAGCGGGTTTCGGCTTCCTCATCCTTCATAGTGAAAACGGTCGCCAGCGAGAGCGTCTTGGCGGACCGGGAGAGGAGGAAATGTTGTGCCATCTGGTTCGAACCTGCTTTTTGCTTCCTGTCACTTATGACAGATTGCAGACTTGCCGTCAACGGCAATCTGTCGTATCTGACAGGTGCCATATATGACAGGAGAGCGATTTGGGTATTGCATCTGAGGAAGAGTGGGCGGAGCGCGCGGCAGCGTTCCTAAAGCACAAACTGAGGGAAACCGAAGTCACCTATGCCGATCTAGCGAAGCGGCTCAAAAAACACGGATTCAAGGCCGAAACCGAGAACTCGGTAACGGCCAAGCTGAAGCGCGGCACCTTTTCGGCCACCTTTTTTCTGGCCTGCCTTGCGGCTATGGAACTGGAAGGTGTGGCGCTGGAGGAAATCTAGCGATTCTGTCGAGTTTGATAGAACAGATAATTGGAACCCCTAACCTCAAGATACATGCCATCCTTGCGGTAAGATTCGACCAAATGCCCAAGCTGAACGGGGTCCAGTGAATTCATCGTGTAAAGATAGACGCGCCCAGAAAAGACCAAATCCTTCGAGTGAGAAAGAGCCGTTCCGGGCGAGCTTGATTGAACGCCAACCAGCTTCGCTTCTTCGCGAGCCTGTTTTATTTGGTCCTTTAAGCTATCGAGGAAGGGCTCTGTCATTGCGCTAAGCCGAACATCAGAAAAAAATGGGACAAAAACGGAAAGAAATTCTGCATTGCTACCAAAGTCTCGGAATGTGCGAATCTTAACTTCGATAACTTGATCCAAGCCATTCAATAAATTCTGGGCGCGAATTTGGGCGGTTCTGTCAATGCTGAGAAAATTGAAATCCTTGGTAAAATAATCTTCCAAATTCGGGAACCCCAATTCGGGTATGGGGGTTTCAACGCGATGCTTTTTGGTGTCTGACCGGGAAAACCAAACCGCGCCTGCAACGAGAATGGTCAGGCCAAGACACATAGCCAATATAGGCAGCAACTTTGGTCTCAAGGTTTCAGGCCATATCCCCATTGCCGTAAATGCCGCCCCATAAACGATTAGAGCCAATCCCAAAACCAAACCGGCTCTGACTGCCAAACGCGGCATGTTAGGCCACCAAGGCGGCGGTAACGCCAGAACTAGGGTAATGCCAATGCCTAAGAACGCTAGGCCGGTTCCGAAATACTCCCACTTCATAATCTGAAAACTCCCGTTGGGCATCGTACCCTAGGAGCAGCAACCTTGGAATGTATGGATTGGCCCAAACCGCCCGCGCGATCCCACCTGATCCCGGACAATCCCAGACGCTCCCCGGGCTTGTGGCGTTTGCGCCATAATACCGGGCATCGCCCGGCTTTTCGGCCACCTACGACCAACGTCGAATGGGTAGTCGCCGGCCCGCTCAGTGCCGGGCCGCTGTGGCGGCTTTTTTAATTGCGGGCTTCTTTGCGGCCCGCGCTACAGGCGTAGCGTGACCGAGCGCCGCTTCGCGTCCGGCGTCCAGAATCTCGTCGGAGAATTCGCCCGTACCGGCGATGCGGGACAGCACCAGGGTTCCCATCATGGTCGCAATCGTCGACATCGCCTGCTTGCGCGCGGCCTTGCGCGGCAGGTCCGGAATTTGCTCGGACAGCATGTCGATCATCTGCTCGAGCTTGGCGGCGAAGGCCTTTCGGGTCTTCGGGGTCTCGCGGGCGATTTCGGCGCCCAGCGTCGGAACCGCGCAGCCATGGCCGGGATCGTCGCGATGCACCGTGGTCAAATAGGAATCCACAATGGTCGCGAGCCGCTTGTCGGGCGGGATCTGCTCCGCAAGCTTGCGCCAGCGCTCGGTCGAGCGGTCCATCGCATAGGCAAAGGCCTCGACCACCAGCGCTTCGCGGGAGTCGAAATGAGCGTAGAACCCGCCATGCGTGAGGCCCGCTTCCTTCATCAGGTCGGCGACGCCGATACCGTGCGCACCCTTCTCGCGAAGCCGCACCGAGGCCTTCTTCACGATCCGGGCGTGGGTTTCGAGCTTGTGTTCCCTAGAGTAGCGCATCGGCGATCCCATTGCATGTCTTTGGTCATATAATAGCTGACATCGCCGGCAAAAGCTGCAGCTAATTGCGGGCTGCTGGCCGGACAGCCGCCGGGATGGGTGAACGGCACCATCCGGGATGGTGAACGGCACCCCGGGATGGAGAACGGCTGGCTTGACAAGCCGGCGATTTAACCGGGAATAGCCCTGTTCGAAACCGCCAGCCACGGCCGAGATATCCATGCAAATGCTCAATCCTCATTGCGGCGTCGAACGCGACCCGCGCGGCGTGGTCCGCCTGACCATCTGCAATGCCGGTTCCCTCAACATCCTGGGCTCGGCCGTGATCAAAGCCGTCCGCGAGGGGCTGCAGGCGCTCGCCGCGGAACGGCAGATTCGGGTGCTGGTCATCGCCGGCCAGAGCGAGAAGAGCATGATCGGCGGCGCCGACATCAAGGAAATGGCGCGGCTAGACCAGGCCTCGGCCGAAAAATTCATCACGGGATTGCGCGACCTTTGCGAGGCCGTGCGGGCGTTTCCAGAACCCGTGATCGCGCGGATGCCGGGCTGGTGCCTCGGCGGCGGGCTCGAAGTGGCCGCCGCCTGCGATTTCCGGATCGCCGCGCACGACGCCAAATTCGGCATGCCGGAGGTGCGAGTCGGCATCCCCTCGGTGATCCATGCCGCACTGTTGCCGCGGCTGATCGGCTGGGGCCGCGCCCGCTGGCTGGTGATGACGGCGGAAAATATCGATGCGCCGACCGCGCTTGCCTGGGGACTGGTCGATGTGGTCGCGCCGCAAGGCGGCCTCGATGCCGCGGTCGAAAAGACGGTGGCCGCGCTGCTGGAATGCGGCCCCGAAGCGCTGCGCGCACAAAAGGCCCTGCTCCGGCAATGGGAGGAGCTGCCGCTGAAGCAATCGGTCGATCTCTCGATCGAGGTGTTCGGACGATCCTTCCTCACCGATGAGCCGCACCGGTTGATGCAGGGGTTCATCGAGCGGAAGCGGTAGCGGCTCGAACAGGTGCACGTGCCGGCCCTCCACGACAATTTATGTCAGCGAGACATTGCAATTTTTGCAGCGCATCATATGATGTCCATAATCTAACAACTCGAATACCGAGGAAATCCGCCATAGCCGCCACCTTTGTCATCTCGGCCGAGCGCATCATGCATTCGCGTTGTCCTAAATCGAGGGAAATGCGCCATTTCAGCCAAACCGCAATCATGCAAGACCGCTTAACCCATTACTTGCGCCTCATCGCTATCCGGAATTCCGGCAAGGAACGCTCATGATCTCCAACTGGCTGTCCGCCGCCCTCGCCCGGCGCAACATCCACTACGGTTGGGTCATGGTCGCCGTGACGTTCCTCACCGCGCTCGTCAGCGCCGGCGCGGTCGGCGCGCCCGGCGTGTTCATCGTTCCCCTGCAGAAGGAATTCGGCTGGAGCACCGCCGAAATCTCCTCAGCGCTCTCGATCCGCTTCGTCCTGTTCGGCCTGATGGCGCCGTTCGCAGCCGCGCTGATGAACCGCTATGGCCTGCGCAACGTGACGCTGTCGGCGCTGCTCGTGGTCTGCTCGGCGCTGGTGATGTCGCTCGGCATGACGCAGGTGTGGCAATTGATGCTGTTGTGGGGCGTCGTGGTCGGCATCGGCACTGGCATGACGGCGCTCGTACTCGGCGCCACCATCTCCGCCCGCTGGTTTGCGTTGCGACGCGGCCTCGTGGTTGGGATCATGACGGCGAGCACCGCTACCGGACAATTAGTGTTCCTGCCGCTGCTCGCCAGTCTTACCGAGCGGCTGGGATGGCGTAGCGCACTGGCCCTGATGTGCGTGATGCTCGCAGTCGCTGCTTTCGCGGTGTTGCTGGTGATGCGCGATCGTCCCGCAGATCTCGGCTTGCGTCCGTTCGGCGATGAGGGTTCGCAGCCGCTGCCGGCCCCGCCACCTGCGAACGCGCCGATCATGGCGGCCGCGCTCGGCACGCTTCGCGACGCCGCGAAGCAACGGGTATTCTGGATGCTGTTTGCGACCTTCTTCATTTGCGGCGCCTCCACCAACGGTTTGGTCCAGGTCCATCTCATTCCGATGTGCCTCGATTTCGGGGTACCGCAGGTGCAAGCCGCGAGCCTGCTGGCCGCGATGGGCATCTTCGATTTCTTCGGCACCATCGTCTCGGGCTGGCTGTCGGACCGCTATGACAATCGCTGGCTGCTGTTCTGGTATTACGGGCTGCGTGGACTGTCGTTGTTGTTCCTGCCCTTCACCGATTTCTCGTTCTATGGCCTGTCGATATTTGCGATGTTTTACGGGCTCGACTGGATCGCCACCGTGCCGCCGACGGTGCGGCTGACCGCACAGCGGTTCGGAGCTGAACGCGCCAATCTGGTGTTCGGCTGGATTTTCGCCGGGCATCAACTGGGCGCGGCGACCGCGGCGTTTGGCGCCGGCCTGTCACGAACGCTGCTCGCAAGTTACCTGCCCGCTTTCTTCATCGCCGGCGCGCTCTGCGTGATCGCCGCACTGGCAGCGCTGGCGATCTCAAAGCCGCAGAAGGCGGTGGTGGCGTGAGGCGCTTGCAGCGCCGCGGTGCGTCCTGTGCTCTTTGCGGGCGGACTTAGGTGATGCCGATCTATTTTCCGCCAACCATGCAGGAAATCCGCGACCAGGCATTGTCACCTTCCTGAAAGCTTCCTAGCTGGTCCGTACCTCTTCGAAGAGTCGCGGGCATGACACCATTGCTGCCGCAGTTTCGGGCCAAGAAAAGTCCGATTTCCGCGGGGCGTCTGTCGCGCGCACCTCGCTGCGCGAGGTGAAGACACTACGGCCTGATCGTCATGTTCGTCGCGAGCCCCGGCGTCCGCAGTGGCTCGGCGAGGCGGGCGAATTCGCAGAGCAGCGAGCGGGTCTTTCTGGGATCGATGATCTCCTCGACCCAGAATTTTTCGGCGGAACGAAATGGCGAGCGCAGCTTGTTGAGGCGGTCCTCGATCTCCTTTAGCTTGGCCTGCGGATCGTCCGAAGCGTCGATGTCGGCGCGATAAGCGGCCTCGATGCCACCTTCCAGCGGCAGCGAACCCCAATAGGCCGACGGCCAGGCGTAGCGGAACGAGAAGCGGTCGGCCGGCTGATGCACGACGCCGGCAACGCCGAAGGAATTGCGCACGATGATCGTGCACCAGGGCACGGTGCTCTGGTTGACCGCGGCCATGGCGCGCACGCCGTGACGGATGGTGGCCGCCTTCTCGGCCTCGAGTCCGATCATGAAGCCCGGGCAATCCATCAGATAGACCACCGGCAGATGGAAGGTTTCGGCGAAGTCGACCCAGCGCACCACCTTCTGGCAGGCTTCCGCGGTCCACGATCCCCCATAGTGGAAGGGATCGCTCGCGAGCAGCAGCACCGCGCGTCCCTGCAGCCGCGCCAGGCCGGTGATCATCGGCCGGCCGAAATTGGCGTTAACCTCGAAGAACGAACCCTTGTCGACGACGGCGTCGATGATCGGGCGCATTTTGTAAACCTGGCGGCGGTTGCGCGGCACCGCCTTCATCAGCAATTCCTCCGCGCGTTCCGGGTCGTCGTCGCAGGTCAGCGTCGGCGGCAGCTCATGGACCGACGACGGCAGATAGGACAGGAAACGCCGGGCGCGCTCGAACGCCTCCTCCTCGGTGTCGACGGCATCGTCGACGCCACCGGCGCGGGTCTGGATGTCGGCGCCGCCGAGTTCCTGCTTGGAGAGATCCTGGCCCAGCCGTTTGACCACCGGCGGGCCCGCGACGAACATCGCGGAATTCCTGGTCATGATCGAATAATGAGTGGCGGCAAGCCGCGCCGCGCCGAGGCCCGCGACCGAGCCAAGGCCTAGGCCCACCACCGGCACGTGGGCCATGTTCGCCGTGGTGTACAAATACGCGCGCGTGCCGCCGATGCCTCCGGGCAGATTGGCCGCACCCTTGGTTTCGATGGTCTTCACCGAGCCGCCGCCGCCGGAGCCTTCAATCAGCCGGATGATGGGCAGCCTGAAATCGCGGGCCATCTCTTCGGCCATCAACGGCTTGGCCGAAATCGAGGCGTCCGCCGAGCCGCCACGGACGGTAAAATCGTCGCCGACCACGACCACCGTGCGGCCGTCGATCCTGCCGCGGCCGAACACGCAATTCGCCGGCGTCAGATTCTTCAGTTCGCCCTGTTCGTCATATTCGGCGATGCCGGATATCGCGCCGATCTCATGGAAGCTCGTTGGATCGACCAGTCTATCGATACGCTCGCGAACGGTGAGCCGGCCCTGGTCGCGCTGCCGCTTGACCTTGTCAACGCCTCCCATCTCGCGCGCGAACGCTTCGCGCCGGGCGAGGTCGTCGAGCTCCGGCTTCCAGTTCATTCATATCCTCCCTCGCGATGGTCTTGTTCTTATGGGGTTGGACCGAAGGCGGCTTGCCCTGGCTGCGATCGCCGAACAGCTCCCCATCGCCGCCATCCAGCATATCGCCGATCGCGGCGCTCAGCTCCAGAAGTTTTGGTGCGACCTCCTTGTGCAGCCGCTTCTCGTCATACATCGCCGCCAACAGCCCGATCGTGACCACGACGAAGGTCTGGTATTGCGGCGACCATAGCGGCACGGCGAGGCCGTTGATATGCGGGCTCCACAGCCCGCAGGTCACGACATAGCCGTGCTCGCGCAGGAAGCGGCGGTTGGCCTCGAGGCGTGGCCGCAGCAGTTTTGCACCTTCGGGAATCTCGCGCTCCATTTCGGCGAGCAGCGCGTCGCCGACCTCTTCATCGAGCGCGGCGGTATAGGCGTGTCCTGCCGCCGTGCTGACCATGGCGATGCGGCTGCCCGACGTCGAGCTCAGGCCGAGCGCGTTGGCGGCGCGGCCGACCTCCAGATAGACCAGGTTGAATCGATCAGGGATGACGAAGCCGACCGTCCCCGGCAAGTGCTCGGCGACATCCTGCAGCCGCAACCGGATCAGGTTGCGCAACTGCAGGCCGCGCATCATCGAGGTGCTCATGGCGACCGCGCTCGGGCCGATGCGGTATTTCTGGTCGCGCGGCAGATAGACGAGCTGGCCCATCCGCGTCAGCGTATGGGTCAGGCGCGAAACGGTTGAACGCGGCAGGCCGCAGCGGCTGGAAATCTCGAGATTGCCGAGCCTTGCTTCATGACTTTCGAAGCAGCGCAATACATCGAAGGCGCGCGACACCACCTGGATGACATCGCCCTCGCCCGCGAGATCGCTGGCGAGCATTCCCTGCCTGCTTAGCCGCTCCGAACGCCGACCCATGTGCTTGCCTGCCCCATTAATTCCGCTATGCGGAACGAAATTCCATTTATTGAACAGGCTACCTCAGGCAATGTGCCGCCACAACAAAAAGCGGTGGGGGTGTCCCACCGCGAATACTTGCAAAGTGGCCGCCCTTGCACGCGGCGGCTGTCCCGGAGAAAATCGACCCGTGCAAGCGACGTCGCGCGGCAGGATAGGCCATGAATGATGAGCACCCGGCCGCGGGCCATCGCGGCAGGAACTGGGCCGCGCTGAAACCGCCTTTGCTGCGGTTTCTCGACGCTTGCCACGCGGATTTTTCCGCGGAGGCCGGTGGCAAGGTCGCCGACTACATCCCCGAACTCGGCAAGGCCGATCCCGATCATTTCGGCATCAGCCTCGCCACCATCGACGGGCATGTCTACGAGGTCGGCCACAGCCGCGTCCCCTTCACTATCCAGTCGATGTCAAAACCCTTCGTGTTCGCGCTGGCGCTGGACACGCTTGGTGCGGCCCAGGTCGAAAGCGAAATCGGGGTCGAGCCATCCGGCGACCCCTTCAACTCGATCCGGCTCAACGCCGACAATCATCCCTTCAATCCGATGGTGAAGGCCGGCGCGATCGCCTGCTCCGGATTGATCCGCCAGGCCAAGGGCGAGGCTGCATTCGACCATATCCACCGGGCGCTCGGCCGCTTTGCCGGCCGCGACCTTGAGATCGACGAGGCCGTCTATGCCTCCGAAAGCCTGACCGGCGACCGCAACCGCGCCATCGGCTATCTGCTGCGCAACTCCAGCGTGATCAGGGAAGACGTGACCAGGGTGCTGGAGGTCTATTTCCGGCAATGCTCAATCCTGGTGACCGCGCGCGATATCGCCGTAATGGCCGCAACGCTCGCCAATCGCGGCGTCAATCCCGTGACCGGCGGGCAGGTGCTGACGCCTTACGCGATCTCACGCGCGCTTTCGGTGATGACCTCGTCCGGCATGTACGACTATGCCGGCGAATGGATCTATCGGGTCGGCATTCCCGCCAAAAGCGGCGTCGGCGGCGGCATCCTGGCGGCGCTGCCGGCACGCCTCGGACTCGGCAGCTATTCGCCGCGGCTCGACAGCCATGGCAACAGCGTGCGCGGCATCCGGGTTTGCGAGGCGCTGTCGCTGCACTACGATCTGCACATGCTCAACCGCAGCGATGATGCGCGCAACAGCATCATCGCCGATTACAATATCGGCAAAAGCCCGTCGCGGCGCAGCCGGCGTCCGCACGAGCAAAAGATCCTCGCCGCCCATCACCACGACGTCCGCGTCATCGAACTGGTGGGCACGCTGACGCTATCCAATGTCGACTACGTCTCACGCCAGCTCGCCACCGGACCGCGCCCGCATTTCATCATTTACGACCTGCGGCGGGTCGCGGCCATCACCCGCGCCGGCGCACGGCTGTTCGCCGAGGGGCTTCGCGAACTCGCAGCCTACGACGTCACGGCTGTCATCTCCGGCATCGATCGCGCGTCGCCGCAATGGGAGCCGCTCGGCGAATGGGTCAAAGGCATCGCGAATTTACGGAATTTCCCGGGCCTCGACGACGCCATCGAATGGGCCGAGGACCAGATTGTCTACCGCCATGGCGGGACGATCGAGGCCAACGAGGTCACCGAGCTTTCCGAGCAGCCGCTACTGGCGGGCCTTACCGAGGATGAGTTGGCGCGGCTCGCCGCGTTCGGCACGATCCGGACCTATCATGCCGGCGAGAAGATCATCGCCGCGAGCGACCCCGCCGCTTCACTGTTCTTCCTGCGCGGGGGCGTGGTCCACGTCAAGCTGCCCGGCGGCATCAGGCTTGCGACCATTGCCGCCGGCATGGCGTTCGGCGAAATGGCGCTGTTGGAAAGCCGCCGCTCCGCCGACGTCGAGGCTGACAAATCCGTCACCGCGCTGGAGATCCCGATCGCGGAGGCGCACCGCACGCGCAGCAGAAGCTGCGGCGGAAATATTGCTTCGCGCCGCAGGCCGCGCAGCGCTGATAGACGATCGCTTCCGCACCGCTGGTCCAGTCGGCGAGTTTACCTTCGCTCATCATGTCCGCTCCAGGAACATGCTGACATGCGACGACAGCACGCCGCCATCGCCATGCAGCAGCGCCACCGAGGCGTCGCGCACCTGGCGATTTCCGGCGCGTCCGGTCATCTGCAGATGGGCTTCGACCAGATGCGCCATCGCGCCGCCGACGCCGCAATGGCCGTAGCTGAGCAGGCCGCCATGGGTATTGAGCGGCATCGCGCCATCGCGGTCGAAGTGTCCTGCCCGCACTTGCACCGCCGCCTCGCCGCGCCCGGCGAGGCCGAGGTCTTCCAGCAGCATCGCGAGCGTAATGGTGAAACTGTCGTAGACCGCGGCATAGCGCACGTCGGATATCGCAACGCCGGCTGACTTCTTTGCGCGCGCGATCGCGATCTCGGCACCGAGTTCGCTCAAGGCCGGCGCTGCCGTGACATGCTGATGCGTATGGGCCTGCGCGCAACCGCGCACGCGGACGCCGGCCGCGCCGGTCGGCTCGAAACTAACCACGAAGGCGGCGCCGCCATCGGATACCGGACAGCAGTCCAAGAGCTTCAGCGGCAGCGCCACCGGCTTCGAGGTCATCACGTCTCCGACCGTGATCGGATCATGAAATTGCGCACCGGGATGCGCGCAGGCATTCGCGCGCATCAAGACGGCGAACTCGGCCAGATCCTCCTGCGTGACGCCATATTCGTGCATGTAGCGCGAGGCGACCAGGCCGTAATAGGCCGGGATCGTCGGCCCCAGCGGCACCTCGTATTCGGGATGGCCGACCTGTGCCAGAGCCAGGATCGAGGCGTCGCGGCTCTGTCCGGTTAGCCGGTTCTCGCCGCCGACCACCAGCACGTGCTTGGCCACCTTCGCCTCGACCAGTTGGTGCGCCAGCATGGTCATCGCGAGCCCGGTGGCGCCGCCGACCTGGACCGCATGCGCGTAGGACGGCCGTATGCCAAAATGCTCGGCAAACACGGTCGCCAGCATGATGTGCGGAGAGACCGTGGAATAGCCGCAGAGGATGCCGTCGATCTCGGCGCGTTTCAGCCCGGCGTCGGCGATGGCAAGCTCGGCTGCCTTGCTCATGAGGTCGAGCGACGATGAGCCTTCATGCTTGCCGTAGGATGTGAGACCGACGCCGGTGATGAAGCTCATGATCGCATGACCCGCAGACCGATCGTCATCCCGGGGCACATCGAAAGATGCGAACCCGGAATCTCGAGATTCCCCGATGTGCAGTGCACATCTGAGGTTCGATGCTTCGCATCGCCCCGGAATGACGAATGGAGAGACCGGAGTTCAGCCATCATCAATACGACTTCGGCAGGCCCAGCACCTTCTCGGCGATAAAACTGAGAATGAGCTGCGGGCTGATCGGCGCGATGCGCGGGATCAACGATTCCCGCAGATAACGCTCGACGTGGAACTCCTTGGCGTAGCCGAAGCCGCCATGGGTCATGACTGCCTGCTCGCAGGCGTGGAAGCCGGCTTCGGCAGCGAGATATTTGGCGGCATTCGCCGCCGGGCCGCACGGCATGCCCTGATCATATTGCCAGCCCGCCTGCAGGGTCATCAGCCAGGCGGCTTCGAGTTCCATCCAGTTCTGCGCGAGCGGATGCTGGATCGCCTGGTTCTTGCCGATCGGGCGGTTGAATACGTTGCGCTCTTTGGCGTAGGCCGCGGCCCGCGCCAGCGCCACCTTGCCTAGCCCGACCGCTTCGGCGGCGATCAGGATGCGCTCCGGGTTCATGCCGTGCAGGATGTATTCGAAGCCGCGCCCTTCCTCGCCGAGCCGATCCTCGATCGGGATTTCAAAATCTTCGATAAACAGCTCGTTGGAATCCACCGCCTTGCGGCCCATCTTCTCGATCTCGTGCACGGCGATGCGGCTGCGATCGAAATCGGTGTAGAACAGGCTCAGCCCGTGGGTCGGCTTCTTCACCTCTTCCAAGGGTGTGGTGCGCGCCAGCAGCAATATCTTTTCGGCGACCTGCGCGGTTGAAATCCAGACCTTCTGACCGTTGACGACGTATTTATTGCCGGAGCGCACCGCGCGGGTCTTTAGCTGCGTGGTGTTGAGGCCGGTGTTGGGCTCGGTGACGGCAAAGCACGAGCGCTGCGTGCCGTCGACGATTCCCGGCAACATTCGCCGGCATTGGTCTTCGGTGCCGAACACGACCACGGGATTGAGCCCGAACACATTCATATGCACGGCGGAAGCACCGGACATGCCGGCGCCGGATTCGGCAATCGCCCGCATCATGATCGCTGCGTCGAGAATGCCGAGGCCCGAGCCGCCATAGGCCTCGGGAATGCAGATGCCGAGCCAACCGGCTTCGGCAAGCGCCTTGTGGAAGTCCGCGGGATAACCGCCCTCCTTGTCTTTCCTCAGCCAATAGGCGTCGTCGAAGCGGGCGCAGATTTTCGCTACCGCATCGCGGATCGATTCCTGGTTGGCGCTGAGCGCAAAATCCATCAGCCTTAATCCTCTGATTTAAAGGTACTGGTGACACCGTCGCGCACCAATGCGGCAATCTCGTCGGCGGAAAATCCGGCTTCCCGCAAGATCTCCGCGCCGTGCTGGTTGAGCCGTGGCGCCAGCCGGGCCGGCTCAACGGCTGTTTCCGACCAGGTCGCGGACGGCCTCATGTTGCGGATACTGCCCTCGCTCGGGTGCTCGACCACCGGGAAGAAACCGGTCGCGACCAGATGCGGGTCGTGCAGGATGCTTTCGAGATCGTGCATCGGCATCACGGGTACGTCGGCGTTTTCGAGCAAGGCGCTCCATTCGGCAGTTGTGCGCGTTTCGAAGATGCGGGCGAGTTCGGCATAGACCGTATCGATATTGCTGGCGCGTCCAGCGAAAGTCGCAAACTTCGGATCGCCACGCAGGTCGTCGCGGCCGGTGGCATCGAAGAAACTATGCCACTGCTTGTCGTTGTAGACGATCACGCAGATATAGCCGTCCGCGGTCTTGTAGGGCCGTCGGTCGCGCGACAGATGCCTTGCATAACCCCCGCGATCGAGCGGCGGCTCATAGGTCAGCCCGCCCATGTGATCGCCCATGACGAAACCCGCCATGGTCTCGAACATCGGGATGTCCAGCCGCTGGCCGCGCCCGGTGCGATCGCGATGCACGAGGCTCGCGCAGATTGCGCCGACGGCGTGCGTCCCGACGATGCGGTCGACCAGCGCATTCGGCACATAGCGCGGCACGCCGTCACCGGTCTGCGCCATCAGCGCCGGCAGCGCGGTGGCGCCCTGGATCAGATCGTCATAGGCGGGCTTTGCGGCGTAGGGCCCGTCCTGCCCAAAACCGAAAACGCCGGCGTAAATCAGTCGCGGATTGATGTTCGACACCACGTCGTAGCCGAGCTGCAGCCGCGCCATCGCCTGCGGCCGGACGTTATAAACCAGCACATCGGCTGACGCGATCAGCCGCAGCACGGCGTCGCGACCGGCCGGCTTCTTCAGGTCGAGCACGATCGAGCGCTTGCTGCGGTTGGTGTTCAGGAACACCGGTCCCATGCCGGGATGCCTGGTCGGGCCGATCAGGCGGGTAACGTCGCCATCAGGCGTCTCGACCTTGATGACGTCGGCGCCGTAATCGCCGAGCATCTGGGTCGCATAGGGCCCCATCAGCACGGTCGTCATATCGATGACCTTGACGCCCTCCAGCGGTCCCATTATTCGCCTGCTCCCGGATATTATTGGACCTAGTAACGGCACGGCACCGCGAAGATCAAGGGCGGCGGCATTACTTCTTCATCATCGCGCGCAACTCGGTTTTCAGCACCTTGCCGTAGTTATTCTTCGGCAGCGCGTCGAGATAGACGTAGCGCTTCGGCCGTTTGAAGCGTGCGATCGAAGCAAGGCAATGGGCGTCGAGGCCGGCATCGTCGGCGGATGCGCCCTCCTCAAGCACGACGCAAGCGACGACGACCTCGCCCCAATCCGGATCGGGCACGCCGATCGCGGAGACCTCACGCACGCCGGGATGCGTCAGCAGCGCCTCTTCCACCTCGCGCGGATAGATGTTGGTGCCACCCGAAATGATCACGTCCTTGGATCGGTCCGACAGTGTCAGGAAGCCATCCTCGTCCAGCCGCCCGACGTCGCCGGTGCGCAGCCAGCCATCGACCAGCGTCTCCGCATTGGCTTTCGGGTTGTTCCAGTAACCGAGCATGACGGCGCCGCCCTTGGCCTCGACCTCGCCGGTCTCGCCGGCCGGAAGCGGCCGCCCGTCGCAGCCTGTGATGCGCACCGACATCACGCTTTGCGCCGTGCCCACCGAGGCCAGCCGCTCGAGATAGCGCGGGTGATCGATCCGTGTGTGCCAGCCCCGGCTCAACGAGGTGATCGTCATCGGCGATTCCCCCTGGCCGTAGATCTGGACGAAACGCTGGCCCATCATCGTGATGGCGTCGCGGATGTCGGCCAGGTACATCGGCCCGCCGCCATAGATGATGGTGCGCAGGCCCTCGCCATCCTCACCGCGTTTCCTCGCGGCATCGACCAGCCGCCGCACCATGGTAGGGGCTGCGAACAACACGACATTACCGAGTTGCCTGCCGAGATTGAGCACCTCGTCCGGATCGAAGCCGCGGGAGTCGGGGATGACGTGTCGTCCGCCCATGCGGACGTGGGGAAAGTTATACAGCCCCGCGCCATGCGAGATCGGCGCCGCATAAAGCGAGACATCCTGCGGCGTTGCATGGTCGATGTCGGCGAGGTAGCACAGCGACATCGCCACCAGATTGCCGTGGCTGAGCATCACGCCCTTGGGACGACCGGTGGTGCCGGAAGTATAGAACAGCCACGCGAGATCGCCGGTTTCGCGCGGCAGCGGCGCAGCCGGCCCCTCGCCGTCCCGGATCCTGCGGTAGGCATCGCTGTCCATCGACAGCGTCCGCATCGCCGGTGGCAGATCGCCTTTGGCTTCGCTTAATGCCTCGACCGTATCGTCGGAGACGAACACAAGGCTGGCGCCGGCATCGCCGAGGATCCAGGCGGCCTCGCGGCCGTGCAGCTTGGCATTGATGGGGATCGCTGCCGCGCCGATCCACCAGATGCCGTAGAGACATTCCAGATATTGCGTGCAATTGGTCGCGAACAGGCCGACGCGGTCGCCGGCTGCGATGCCGTAATCGCGCGACAGGCCGGCGCCGATCGCCGCCGCCCGCCGCGCAAAGGTGGCGTAATCCGCATCGAGATCGAAACCGGTCAGAAGCGCCGGGGCGTTGGGACGTATGCGTCCGGTCGCCGCCAGCCATTCGGCAACGTTCATCGCCTGGCCCTTCCAGCCCCGGAGCCGCTTACTTGGCAGGCTCCAGCAGCGAGACGTAATTCGCGACCGCAGCCCCACCCATGTTGAAGATTCCGGCAAGTTTCGGATTCTTGAGCTGCATTCCCTCGGGCGCCTGGCCCGCAAGCTGCATCGCCGTCATCACATGCATGGAAACGCCGGTGGCGCCGATCGGATGGCCCTTGGCCTTCAGCCCACCGGAGGGATTGACCGGCAGCTTGCCGTCCTTCTGGGTCCAGCCTTCCTTGATCGCGCGCGCGCCCTGCCCGCGCGGCGTCAGGCCCATTGCCTCATATTCGATCAGTTCGGCAACCGTGAAGCAGTCATGGGTTTCGACAAAGGAGAGATCGGAAAGCGTCACGCCGGCCGCTTGCAGCGCACGCTGCCAGGCCACGGTGCAGCCTTCGAATTGCAGGATGTCGCGCTTCGACATCGGCAGGAAATCCTGGGCGTGCGCGGTGGCACGGATGTTGACCGCCTTGCCCATGGTCTTTGCGGTCTCGGAGTCCGTCAGCACCAGCGCGGCCGCGCCGTCCGACACCAGCGAGCAATCGGTGCGCTTCAAGGGCCCCGCCACGAACGGGTTCTTCTCGCTCTCGGCGCGGCAAAACTCGTAGCCAAAATCCTTGCGCATCTGCGCATAGGGATTGGCGACGCCGTTCTTGTGGTTCTTGGCGGCGATCATCGCCAGCGCATCGGACTGGTCGCCATATTTCTGGAAGTAGGATTGCGCGATTCTGCCGAACACGCCGGCAAAGCCGCCGGGAGCGTCGCCATCTTCGGGCAGATAGGACGCCTTCAACAGATTGCGGCCGATCTCGGCGGACGGCGTCCGCGTCATCTGTTCGACGCCGACCACCAGCACGATGTTCGCTTGCCCCGCGGCGATCGCGCGGATGCCCTGGTGCACCGCCGCCGTCCCTGTGGCGCAGGCATTCTCCACCCGGGTCGCCGGCTTGAAGCGCAGCGCCGGGTCGGCCTGCAGCACCAGCGAAGCCGTGAAATCCTGCGGCGAGAAACCGGCATTGAAATGCCCGAGCACGATCTCGTCGACATCGGAAGCCGAAATGCCGGCATCCGCAAGCGCTTCATTGGCGACCTTGACTACGAGGCTTTCGACGGTTTCGGTGTCGAATTTCCCGAATGGCGTATGCGCCCATCCGACGATGCTGGCTGTCATGGTCATTCTCCCTGTCTGGCTCGGACGATTTGTAACCTATCTATGGGCCGGTTTCAGCGATTTCATGCTCCGCTCGCAGATGGCAGTTATGCCGGCCCAATTACCGGATTTGACGTCGGCCGCCGGGCAGAGCCAGGAACCGCCGACCGCGACCACGTTCGGCTCGGCAAGCCACGCCGCCGTATCGGCCTCACCGATCCCGCCGGTCGGACAAAACAGCGCATCCGGAAAGGGCCCGGCCAAAGCGCGCAGCGCCTTGATGCCGCCGGAGGGTTGGGCCGGGAAGAATTTGACGAGGTCGAAACCCTGGGCAAGCGCCAGCATCAGTTCGGACGCGGTCGCAATTCCCGGCGCGAAGGGCAATGTGCTGGCGGTGCCGGCCTGCAACAGATCGGGCGTGGCGCCGGGACTGATGCCGAAGGCAACACCGAGCGCTTCGACGCGCGCCAGATCCTTCGCATTCAGGATGGTGCCGATGCCGACGATGGCGTCGGGCACCTCGGCCATGATCGCCTTCGCCGCCTCGATCGCCACCGGCGTACGCAGCGTTACTTCCAGCACGCGCACGCCGCCCGCGACCAGTGCCCGGGCGAGCGGCACCGCATCTTCAAGCCGATCGATGGTGAGAACGGGGATGATCGAGGCCTGCCTGAACAGGGCCGCAAGTTTTTCCTGTTTCAGCGTCATCTTGAAGCCTTGCGGGAGGACGGTGGATCGGGCGCGGCGATCGCCGGCATCGCCGGGCGCGGGATGATCGCACCGTGATAGCACACCACGACGCCGCCAAGGCGGTGTCCCGCTTGTGCTGCCTCGATCGGCTCCGCGCCCGCCAACCGTGCCGCGATGTAGGCGGCCGCAAAGCTGTCGCCGGCTGCCGTGGTATCGACGACCGGCTGTGTCACCGGCTCGGCGTTAATCACGCGCGAAATCCCGTTGGACCGCACGATGCTGCCCGGCCGCAGCAGCTTCAATACCACCTCGCTGCCCTGAATGCGCTCCATCAACTGCTCGTCGCTTTCGTTGGGGTAAAGCGGCAGTAAATCTTCTGTTGAAGCCAGCACCACGTCGCAAGCCGCAAACGCCTCGTCAAACACCGCGCGCGCGACGTCGGGGTCGGGCCAGCCACGGACGCGAAAATTGGTGTCGAAAACGATGCGCGCGCCATTTTTTCGCGCGCGATGCAGCGCGCCGATCAATTTGGCTCGCCCCTTAGCGCCATCGATCGACAATGTGATGGCCGAAAGATAGACGATGCCATACGCGCCAAGCGTATCCAGAATGTCGTCCGTTTCAGGCAAATCCATCAGGCTGCGCGCTGCGGAACTCTCGCGCCAGTGGAAGAACCGGCGCTCACCCGCGTCATCGGTCTTGATCAGATAGATTCCCGGCAGCTTGCCTTTCAACCGCGCCACGCGGCTGGTGCCGACGCCTTCCGCCGCCCAGCCGGCGATCATCTCGTCGCTCATGGGATCGTCGCCGAGCGCGGTGAGGTAATCGACATCGACGCCGAGCCGGGCAAGATAGATTGCGGTGTTCAGCGTGTCGCCGCCATAACCCCGGGAATACAAGCCTCCTTCGGCCTGCTTCAACTCGATCATGCACTCGCCGATGGAGGCTACGCGGGTCATGACCGCACCCTCAGGTCAGGCCGCGAACTTGCCGCCAAGCTCGTCCTCGATGTGGATCCGAATGATGTCGTCGAAGGTTTTTTCGGCTGTGGTGAAACCGAGCCCGAGCGCCCGCTTAGGGTCGAAATCGCGCGGCCAGCCCGCGACGATACCCATGATGAACGGATCCGGTTCGCGCTTGATCCTGGCCGCCACCTTGTCACCGGCCACGCGTTTGAGCGCCTCGATCTGTTCGCCGACGGTCGCGGAAAGGCCGGGCATGGTGAGATTGCGGCGTGGGCCAACCACCGCGGAATCCAGTGTCGCGGCATGAAGCAGGAAGCCGACCGCCGAACGTGGCGTCGCGTGCCAGTGGCGGACATCCTCGGACACCGGCAATATCACTTCCTTGCCGGCCAGCGGCTCGCGCAGGATGTTGGAGAAGAAGCCAGACGCCGCCTTGTTGGGCAGACCGGGGCGAATGCAGATGGTCGGCAGGCGGATGCCGATCCCGTCCATGAAGCCGCGGCGCGAATAATCCGCCAGTAACAATTCGTCGATCGCCTTCTGGGTACCGTAGCTCAGAAGCGGCGTGTGGAAGAACTCGTCGCCGATCTTGTCCGGGAACGGCGCGCCGAATACGGCGATCGAGGACGTGAAGACGACCCGCGGCTTGTAGCCGCCGCCAATGAGCCTGATCGCATCCAGCAGCATCCGCGTGCCGTCGAGATTGATGCGATAACCTTTGTCGAAATCGAGTTCGGCTTCGCCGGAGACGATCGCGGCGAGATGGAAGATCACGTCGGGCCGGCCCGCCACCAGCTTTTCAGCCGTGCCCGCCATGGCGAAATCGGACGCGACGATATCGACCGGGAAAGCAGGTTTGTCCGGCTTCACTGGGGCGACCACATCGTGCATGGTCATGCGGGTGATGTCGCGGTTGCCGAGACGCCCGTCGCGCAATAGCCGCTCGGACAGCTTGCGACCGACCATGCCAGCCGCACCGAGAACCAGAATGTGCAAGACCCAACTCCTTTTATTGCGTCATTCCGGAATGCGTCAGTCAAGTCGGCGATAGCCGACGCCGAGTGGCGGAGACCCCGACTCCATGCTTGCTGTCGCGGTATGGATTCCGGGTTCGCTCGCAGCTTCGCTGCTCCCGCCCCGGAATGACATGGGCTCACTCTTTCACGGCTCCGGTCATCGCCGACACATAGTGTTCGACAAAGAACGCATAGAGAATGACCAGCGGCAGCGAGCCTGCCAGCGCGCCCGCCATCAGCGCACCCCAGCGATAGACGTCGCCGTCGACGAACTCGTTGACGATCGCGACCGGCACCGTCTTGTTCTGCGCCGATTGCAGGAAGGTCAGCGCGTAAATGAACTCATTCCAGCACAGCGTGAAGCAGAAGATGAAGGCGGAGATCAGCCCGGGCACGGCCAGCGGCAGCACGATTTTCGTCAGGATCTGCCAGCGGCTGGCGCCGTCGATCAGCGCGCATTCCTCGAGCTCGAACGGAATGGTCTTGAAATAGCCCATCAACAGCCAGGTCGAGAACGGGATCAGGATGGTCGGATAGGTAAGGATCAGCGCCAGCGGCGAATCGAACAGGCCGTACTGGAACACCACGGTGGCGAGCGGAATGAACAGGATCGACGGCGGCACGAGGTAGGAGAGGAAGATCAGGCCGCCGACGAGATGAGCGCCCTTGTAGCGCAGCCGGACGATGGCATAGGCCGCAAGCACGCTGGCGACGATCGACAGCACGGTGGCGCCGATGGCGACATACATCGTGTTCCACAGCCAGCGCGGATAATAGCTCTCGAACAGCAGCTTGTGGAAATGCTTCAGCGTCGGATGCCAGACCCAGAATGGGTTGTAGGTATCCATGTCGAGCAGTTGGTTGTCCGGCTTCACCGAGGTCAGCGCCATCCAGTAGAACGGAAACAGCAGGATGATGACGATGATCGCGAGCGGCAGATAGAGCGTCACCAGCCGCCGCGGCACCGACTGCAGATAGCTCATGCCCTCGCTGTTATCGACCCGCGCCGACTTCGACAGGATGGACTTGAGGTCGACCTTGGCGGCCGGGAGATCAGTCATTGCTCTCTCCATGCTGCCATTTGCGACAGCGCGCGCCGGGCTTGCCCGGTTCGCGCCCAATAAAATGCAGCGTCGCGGAGATCAGTCATTATTCTCTCCCTGCTGCCACTTGCGCCGCTGCAAGCCGAACCACGACACCATGATCGCGGCAAGCAGGAACGGAATCATGGCGCTCGAAATCGCGGCGCCCTCGCCCAATTGGCCGCCGATGATGGCCCGCTGATAGGACAGGGTCGCCATCAAATGCGTGGCGTTGACGGGACCGCCGCGGGTCATCGCCCAGATCAACTGGAAATCGGTGAAGGTGAACAGCACCGAGAAGGTCATCACGACGGCGATGATCGGGGTCAGCAAGGGATAGGTGATGTGGCGGAACATCTGCCAGCGCGAGGCGCCGTCCAGCGTCGCCGCCTCGTAGAGCGAGGGCTGAACCGTCTGCAGACCGGCAAGCAGCGTGATCGCGACGAACGGCACGCCGCGCCAGATATTGGCGAAGATCACGCATATCCGCGCCCAGGTGATGTCGCCGAGGAAATTGATGTTGTGGCTGATCAGGCCGAGATGCCTCAACGACCAGGAGATGATCGAGAACTGCGCATCGAAGATCCACCAGAAGGCCAGCGCCGACAACACCGTCGGTACGATGAAGGGGATCAGCACGGCCGCGCGCAACAGCGCCTTGAACGGCATGTTTTCGTTCAAGAGCAACGCCAGATAGAGGCCGATGGCGAATTTGAATGCACTGGCGATCACCGTGTAAAATATCGTATTGAAGACCGCCAGCCAGAAGACTGCATCGCCCCAGAGCCATTCGTAGTTCTCGGTCCCGATGAATTCGCCGGCGCGCCCGATTTTCGTGTCGGTAAACGAGAGCCAGATACCGAGCCCAAGCGGATAGGCCAGGAACAGGATCAGGAAAGCCATCGCCGGCAGCATGAACCAGAAGCCGAGCCAGTTCTTGTTATGCTTGAGCTGGTCCCACGCCGTCACTTCGCGGATTGCTGTCTTGGTGCGTTGGGGAGCGAGAGCAATATCAGCCATGGCGATATCCCGTCTTCGGTGGCGATGGGGCGGACGGCTTCGCAGCCGTCCGCCCCGTTTATTGTCAGCGATAGATGCGCTTGAGTTGCCGCTCGGCTTCCGTGACGGCGGTCTTGGCATCCTTTGAGCCCGTGCAGTAGTTGGCGAACATGTCAACGACGATGAAGTCGCCGATTGCGGTCGCCGCGCGGTCGTCCGGCGTGCCGATGCCGGATGCCGGCAGCGCGCGCTCTGACGCGTGCGAGAACACCTCGTTCTTCGGATCAGCCTTCCAGACCGGCGATGAAGCGTAGGCATTGAGCGTCTGGGTCAGGTAGCCGCGCGAACCGGTCAGCCACTTGTCGAACTGGTCCTTCTCCAGCATGAACGTGATGAAGGCCTTCGCCGCGTTCGGATACTTGGTGAAATTGAACGTCAGCATGGGCACGACGAGCTGCAGCTCGGCCGGGTGCCCCACCGGACCGGTGGGCCACAGCGCGTGATAGGTGTCGTCGGCGAACTCCTTCATCTTCGGATCCTTCTCCCCGGCGTCGCGCTCTGCGATATAGATCGAGATGCCGTTGGACGTGCAATACAGCTCGCCCGCGAGGAATGCCTTGTTGTTGGAGGAGTCATTCCAGGACGCAACGCCGGGGATGAAGGTGTCCGAAAGCGCCTTGGCGTAGTCGAGCGCCTTGAACGTCTCCGGCGAGTTGATGACGACCTTGTCGTTCTTGTCGACGGTGTATGCGCCATGGCCCCACAGGATCCAGTGCAGCCAGGCGTTGGCATCGCCGCTGGCATGGCCGAGCGCAAACCCGGCAGGCGTATTGTTCGCCTTCAGCGCCTTGCACATCGCAAGGAAGCCCGGGAAGTCCTTCGGGAATTCCTTGAACCCGGCCTTCTCCATAGCCGACTTGCGATAGGTCAGATAGCCGCCGACGGTGGCGATGGGAATGCCAAGCCAGTCATTGCCCTTCTTGACCGTCCGCGCCGGCGCATCGGCCCAACCGCCGTATTTCTTGCCGAGATAGTCGGCAACGTCGTTCATCTTCACGACCTTGGTCGGGAACAGCTGCGGCAGCGTGTAAAGGCCCCACACCATGTCGAGACCGGTGCCGGTATTGGCCGCAACGGATGCTTTCGGCTGGATGTCCTCGAAGGATTCCGAGAACACGTTCATCTCGGTACCGGTGGCCGCCTTGAACGCCGCCACGATCTGCATGAACGCCTCGTCCTCCGACGGCACGAAACGCTTCCAGCGCATCAAGGTCAGCTTGGCGCCGGGCTCCGCCTTGAACGGCGAATCCGCGGCCCAGGCCTTGGCGAAGTTGAGCAGCGCCTCGCCGGACAGCGTGGCGCCGGCAGCGAGCGCGGTGCCGCCCTGAAGCAGACTGCGGCGGGTGAAATCATGCATGGTCGTCTCTCCCTGTGGTGATGTTTTGGATTCTTTTCAGGCGCTCAGCCGCTTGCCCGTGGTGTCGTCGAAAAGATGGACAAGCGACGGATCCGGTTTCAGGCGAACCTTGTCGCCCGGATTGAACTGGTGGCGTTCGCGGAACACGGCGATCACCTGTTCGCCGCCGAGCTTGGCGATGACTTGCGTTTCCGAGCCGGTCGGCTCGACCACCACGATCTCGGCGTCGGCGCCGTCGTCGGCGATGGTGAAATGCTCGGGCCGGATACCGTAGACTGCGGGCTTGCCGTCGGAACTGGCGGGTGCGGAGGCCAGCGGCAGCTTGATGCCGTTCGGCCCGACAAATCCGGGGCCACTGCCGTTGGCCGCAAGCTTGCCCTTGAGGAAATTCATCGCGGGTGAACCGATGAAGCCGGCGACGAACTGATTTTCCGGCCGGTCATAGAGTTCCAGCGGCGAGCCCATCTGCTCGACAATGCCATCATGCATCACCACGATCTTGTCGGCCATGGTCATGGCCTCGATCTGGTCGTGGGTGACGTAGACGGTGGTGGTCTTCAGCCGCTGATGCAGTTCCTTGATCTCGGTGCGCATCGCCACCCGCAGCTTGGCGTCGAGATTGGACAAGGGCTCGTCGAACAGGAACACCCGGGGATCGCGGACGATGGCGCGGCCCATCGCGACACGCTGGCGCTGGCCGCCCGACAATTGCCGGGGATAGCGCTCGAGCAGCGGGGTCAGCGCGAGGATTTCGGCCGCGCGATTGACCCCCTTGCTGATTTCCGCCGCGCCGGCACCGCGCAGTTTCAGGGAAAAGCCCATATTGTCGGCGACCGTCATATGCGGATAGAGCGCATAATTCTGGAACACCATCGCGATGTCGCGTTCCTTGGGCTGGACATTGTTGACGACGCGGTCGCCGATCGAAATCGTCCCCGAGGTGATGTTTTCCAGTCCCGCCAGCATCCGCAGCAAGGTCGATTTGCCGCAGCCGGACGGGCCGACCAGAACGACGAAGGCGCCATCCTCGATCGGGATCGACACGCCGTGCAGCACCTCGAAGGCTCCAAACGATTTCCGCACGTCGCGAATTTGGACCGACGACATCAATTCCCCTCCCAAAACACATGCAAGGCCAACGGGTTTGGCTTGGTAGCCGCCCTTTATTGCTGGGCGTCTTAGCAGAATTTTTTGCTGGTGTCCTTGGCTCAAAGTCGTAGTTGGTTACCGTTCCCATCGGCGTTGCGAAGCGGGCATTGACATGCAAACATCGAGCGTAAACCGAAACCACGCACAAAAAACAGGCGTGTGCGCTGCGGGAGAAACAATGAACAAGCCGCTTACCGGCGTCGCCAGGCGCAAGCTCCGCTCCCAGGAATGGTTCAACAACCCGCACAATCCGGGCATGACGGCGCTCTACCTCGAGCGCTACCTCAATTACGGCCTGACGCGGAAGGAACTGCAGTCCGGCAAACCGATCATCGGCATCGCCCAGACCGGCAGCGACCTGTCGCCCTGCAACCGCCACCACATCGAACTGGCGCACCGGGTACGCGAGGGAATCCGCGCCGCCGGCGGGATTGCGATGGAATTTCCCGTGCACCCGATCCAGGAGACCGGCAAGCGCCCGACCGCGGCGCTCGACCGCAACCTCGCCTATCTCGGCCTGGTCGAAATCCTGTTCGGCTACCCGCTCGACGGCGTGGTCCTGACTACCGGCTGCGACAAAACTACGCCCGCCTGCCTGATGGCGGCGGCAACCGTCAATATGCCGGCGATCGTGCTGTCCGGAGGACCGATGCTCAACGGCTGGCATCAGGGCAAGCGCACCGGCTCGGGCACCGTGGTCTGGAAAGCGCGCGAGGAACTGGCGGCGGGCGAGATCGACTACGAGGAGTTCATGAACATCGTGGCGTCTTCGGCGCCATCGGTCGGCCATTGCAACACCATGGGCACCGCCTCGACCATGAATTCGCTCGCCGAGGCGCTCGGCATGTCGCTGCCGGGCTGCGCCGCGATCCCCGCCCCCTATCGCGAGCGCGGGCAGATCGCCTATGAGACCGGGTTGCGCATCGTCGGCATGGTGTGGGAAGACCTGAAACCCTCCGACATCCTGACGCGCAAGGCGTTCGAGAATTGCGTCGTCGTCAATTCGGCGATCGGCGGCTCGACCAACGCGCCGATCCATATCAATGCGCTGGCCCGCCATATCGGCGTGGAACTCTCGATCGACGACTGGCAGAAATACGGCCACGCGATTCCGCTCCTGGTCAACATGCAGCCCGCCGGCTTCTACCTCGGCGAGGAATATCATCGCGCCGGCGGCGTGCCGGCGGTGATCGGCGAATTGATGCGGCACAAGCGCATCCATGAAGACGCGATGACCGTCAACGGCCACACCATGGGCGACAATTGCCGCAACGCTCCGAAACCCGACGGCGATGTGATCCGGAGCTTCGACAAGCCGCTGGTGAAGGATGCGGGTTTTCTGGTCCTGCGCGGGAACCTCTTCGATTCCGCAATCATGAAGACCAGCGTGATCTCCGGGGAGTTCCGCGACCGCTACCTGGTCAATCCAAAAGATCCAAATGCGTTCGAGGGACGCGCCATCGTGTTCGAGGGTCCCGAAGATTATCACGCGCGGATCGACGACCCCGCGCTCGGTATCGACGAGCACTGCATCCTGTTCGTCCGCGGCACCGGCCCGATCGGCTATCCCGGCGGCGCCGAAGTCGTCAACATGCAGCCCCCGGCCGCGCTGATCAAACGCGGCATCCTGTCGCTACCCTGCATCGGCGACGGCCGGCAGTCTGGCACCTCGGGCTCGCCGTCCATCCTCAACGCCACGCCGGAAGCCGCCGCCGACGGCGGACTAGCGATCCTCAGGACCGGTGACAAGGTCCGCGTCGACCTCAACAAGGGCAGCGCGAACATCCTGATTTCCGATCAGGAGTTGAAGAAACGCCACGCAGATCTCAAATCGGGCGGCGGCTTCAAACATCCGGCACATCAGACGCCATGGCAGGAACTCTATCGATCGACGGTCGGCCAGCATGCCACCGGTGCCTGCATGGAGTTTGCCACCCGCTACCACGACATCGCCGGCAAGGTCGGCGTGGCGCGGGATAATCATTAGGTCGTCACCGTCATTGCGAGCGAAGCGAAGCAATCCGTAATCCCGCCGCGGAACATGGATTGCTTCGTCGCTTCGCGCCTCGCAATGACGAAAGGAAATGAAGAGGAGCACATCATGTCAGACCGCCTCAAGGGCAAGCGCGCCTTCGTGACCGCGGCGGCAGCCGGCATCGGACGCGCTTCGGCGATCGCCTTTGCGCGCGAGGGCGCTACGGTTTTTGCCACCGACATCGACAAGAAAGCGCTCGCGGCCCTCAGGGACGAAGGCGTTGCCGAGGTGGCGCGGCTTGACGTGCGCGACACCGCAGCGGTTGCCGCGATGGCGAAGCGCGCCGGCAAAACCGACATCCTGCTCAACGCGGCCGGCTTCGTGCATCACGGCACGGTGCTGGATTGCTCCGACGAGGATTGGGATTTTTCCTTCGACCTCAACGTCAAATCGATGCACCGGACTTTGCGGGCATTCCTGCCGGGGATGCTCGAGAACGGCCGCGGCTCGATCGTCAACATCTCTTCGGCCGCCGGCGTGTTCAAGGCCGCGCCCAATCGATACGTCTACGGCGCGACCAAGGCCGCGGTAGCGGCGCTGACACGCGCGGTCGCCGCCGATTTCATCACCAAGGGCATCCGATGCAATTGCATTTGTCCCGGCACCATCGAAACGCCGTCGATGCTGAACCGCGCCGCCGCGGCCGGTCCCGGCGGCCGCGAGATGTTCATCAGCCGCCAGCCGATGGGAAGGCTCGGCACGGCGGAGGAAATCGCGTCACTTGCCGTCTATCTCGCGAGCGACGAAAGCACGTTCACTACCGGCGTCGCCCACATTATCGACGGCGGCTGGACGCTGTAGGACGACGAGAAAAATCCTCATCCTGAGGAACACGCGTCAGCGTGCGTCTCGAAGGATGGGCCATGGGGGCCTCACGGTTCGAGACGCGCGCAAGAGCGCGCTCCTCACCACGAGGATCAAATGAATGAAAGGGAATCCGCCATGAACAAAATCGATCTGAACGGCCGTTGCGCCGTCGTAACCGGCGGCGCGCAGGGTTTTGGGCGCGCGATCACGGAACGCTTCGTTGCTTCAGGCGCCAAGGTCGCGATCTGGGATCATGACAAGGCGCTCGCGGACAAGACCGCGCAAACCATCGGCAACGCCGTCTCCGCCTTCAGGGTCGACGTGACCGACAGCGCCGCGGTCGAGAAGACGCGCGACGACACGCTGAAGGCGTTCGGCAAGATCGACATCCTTGTCAACAACGCCGGCATCGCCGGCATCAACAAGACGGTGTGGGAAACCGATCTCGAGGAATGGCGCAAGGTCCTGCGCATCAATCTTGACGGTCCCTTCATCTGCTGCAAGGCAATCGTGCCGGCCATGATCAGCCAGGGTTACGGCCGTATCGTCAACATCGCCTCCATCGCCGGCAAGGAAGGCAATCCCAACGCGGCGCATTATTCTGCCTCGAAAGCCGGCCTGATCGCGCTGACGAAATCGCTTGGCAAGGAGCTCGCCCAGCACGATATCCTGGTCAACGCGGTGACGCCGGCGGCGGCCAAGACCGCGATCTTCGATCAGATGACGCAAGAGCATATCAACTTCATGCTGGCAAAGATTCCGAAGAACCGCTTCGTGCTGGTAGAGGAGCTCGCCGCGATGGTGGCGTGGCTGGCATCGGAGGACTGCGCGTTCTCGACCGGCGCGGTGTTCGACATTTCGGGCGGCCGCGCGACGTATTGACCCCGGCGCCACGACTTCTGCATCTGGCTCATCCGACACGTCAAAGACGTGGTAGGGTCTGGCGATCGGCATGAAACCTGGCGATCTTCCGGTCCAGCAGCCCACCAAATTCAAGATGGTGTTCAACCTGAAAGCCGCCAAGGCGCTTGGTCTCAGCCTCCCTCCAACGATCCTTGCGCTCGCCGACGAGGCAATCGAATGATGCAGCGAGAATTTCCTGCACGCGGAAAGGGCGAGCCGTGGCGATGATCCGGGAAGGCGGATGCCTGTGCGGCGCGGTGCGGTTCACGTGCGAGGGCGAGCCGATCAATGTCCGCACCTGCCATTGCCGCAATTGCCAAAAGGCGATGGGATCGCCATTCTTTGCGCGCGCGCTTTTCCCGCAGACGGCGCTTTCGATCGAAGGCGAGACGGAAAGCTATCCGTCATCACCGACGCTGCAGCGGGTGTTCTGCGGGATTTGCGGCACGCGGCTATTCGCCTGGCGCAGCAACGGCACCGCGGCAGGCGTGGCGCTCGCTACCTTCGACGACCGCAACGCCTTTGCGCCCACCGAGCACATCTGGATCTCGGAGAAAGTGGATTGGGTGAAGCTCGACGACGGCCTGCCGCAATATCCGGGGATGCCTCCTGCCTGACCCTTCGAGACCCCCTTGTTGGTCGCGACGGTCGATGAATAGATGGTGGCGCGTGACCGATCGCTCGAACCGGACAGGACTGCAGTGAATATCACCCTCTACGGCCTATCGGTCTGGGTCTTGCCGCTCGTGATCGCCATCACCTTTCATGAAGCCGCCCACGGCTTTGTGGCGCACCATTTCGGCGACAACACCGCTTTCGAACGGGGTCGCGTCACCTTCAACCCACTGAAACACATCGACCCCTTCGGAACGCTGGTAATGCCGGCGATGCTGCTGCTCGCCCACTCGCCGTTCCTGTTCGGATACGCCAAGCCTGTGCCGGTGAATTTTCGCGCGCTGCGCAACCCGCGGATCGACATGGTCTGGGTGGCGCTGGCGGGGCCCGCCACCAATATCGCGCTGGCACTGATCGCGGCGGCCGCGTTCCATGTCCTGAACTATTTGCCGGCGAACGTTGCGCCGTGGGTCGCCGACAATCTCAAAAACGCGCTTGTCATCAATGTCATATTGGCAATTTTCAACATGCTCCCGATCCCGCCTCTGGACGGCGGGCGGGTCGCGGTCGGATTGTTGCCGCGATGGCTCGCCCTTCCCCTCGCCCGGCTGGAGCCCTATGGCATGCTGATCCTGATCGGGTTTTTGATCCTTCTGCCGCTGGCCGGCTCGCAGTTCGGTCTAAATCTTGATGTTATTTCAGCCATACTGGGCCGGCTGACCGGCTATGTGATCCAGTTGCTTCTCGTGGTAACCGGCAACACATAACCCAAGAACCAAGGCTCCCCGGAAACCAGGGCTGCCGGAGCCGCCAAAAAAGGGCTGAGGCCATCTTGATCAAGGCTGCCGATATGTTGATCGCGCGTCGTGCCGACACGAGGGCGCGCGCCGATTTTGCGACCTGGAAGATGATGGCGAAGCTGAACGGCGCCTCCGCCCTGCCCGCTGAAGCCCTGACATTCCTCGACAGCTACAGGTCGCAGCTCCGGCAGATGTCCGAGGCAGAAGCGAGCGAGGCCACCGTCGCCCTGATGTATCAGGCCTATTACAAGGAGATGGGCGGGGCCGGCGCACCGCCCGAACTTCCCGCCCGTTCGAGCGATCCGGTGACCGACAATGTGACCGCCTTCAAGCGCCCGCCTGCGCAGCGCAAGCCCGCTCCGCAGAGGACGGCGCAGGGTCCGGAAGCCAGACCCCGGCTGCCGGTAGGCCTGATCTTCGCGTGCCTGGTCGTCGTCTATGTCGGTATCCGATATTATTGGCAGTGATGTGAGTCTGGCTCAGGCAGCAGCGACGAACCGATTACTTGGGCTTGGTAAAATTCACATCCAGATTGAAATTGAAAAGGTCATCGGTGAGTCCGGCCGGCGGTCGCGGCACCGGATCGGAGCGGCGGATCATTGAAATCGCCGCCTCGTCGAACGCGGCATCTCCCGACGAGCCCAGCACATCAACCGAAACCACGTGGCCGAGACGGCTAAGCACAAGGTTCACCGTCACCTTGGTCGACTTGTTCTTGTCAGCCGGATAGCGCTGGTGCAGTTTGAAGTAGGCACTGATCTGCCGACCCCAATTGGCAGTGAGCCTCAGTTTATCCCTGCCGATACCAACGTTCGGAGCCCGCGCTTTTTCCGCCTCGGGCGCGCTTTCCTCAAGTGTCGGTCTTGCGGTCGCCTCCTGGGCATCTTGCTCAGGCGAGGCCTCGGCCTGGACGGCGGCAATCTTGGGATCGTCCTCCGGCTTCTTCGAATCGTTCGGCGTGACGATGCGATCGGGGTCCTCGGTTTCGGTCGGCCTGTCCTTGGGAACGTCCGTCTCCTTGACTTCGGCTTTCTGCTCGACGATCTGCGGCGAAGCCTGTTGTTGCTCGGTATCAGGACCCGGCGGTAGATCGTCGTCCGGCAGCTTCGGCGACGCCATTTCGATGGCGATCTCGGCGCCATTCGCACCCAGACCACTGTCCCCATCGTCGGTCCGCATATGCGCGATCGCCAGCGCCGCACCGCCGAGGTGAAGCGCAAGCGCTAGCAATGCAGCCAGAATCCACAGCCGCCGGGAAGGCTTTTGCTCGATATCGAGTTCAGACATAGCCGTCCGCCGTCAAGGCTTCGCAGATTCGGTTACCTGGGCCGGCGCCGCCGTCTCCGGAACGCCTTCCAGCGCCACCAACTTGATCTTCGAATAGCCGCCGGCGCGTAGGATCTCCAGCACGTTCATCAGCTCGCCATAGGGAACGACGCGGTCGGCGCGCAGGAAGATGAAACGGTCCTTGCCGCCGTCGGCCATCGCATCGAGCGAACGTACGAGGTCAATGCGCTTCACCGGGTCTTCCCCGATCGCCAGCGTCAAATCCGGCTTAAGGCTGACATAGGTCGGCTTGTCCGGCTTCTTGGTAGGAGTTGCCGTTGACGACGGTAAATCGATCGGCAGATCGACGGTCGACAGCGGCGCCGCCACCATGAAGATGATCAACAGAACGAGAATGACGTCGATAAACGGCGTGACGTTGATCTCGTGGGTTTCCGCGAAGTCATTGTCGTCGTCGAGATCGATATCCGCCAGCGAGACCGCCATCGCCTATTCCGCCGCGCGCGAATTCACGCCACTGAGGGAGCTGACATGGGTGCGATCGAGATCGCGCGACAATAGCCGCGCCGCCGCGCCCGACGACCGCGCCACCAGTTCAAGATAGCCCTTCGTGACGCGCGAAAAATGATTGTAGATGATGACGGCCGGGATCGCGGCGGCAAGCCCAAAGGCGGTGGCGAGCAGCGCTTCCGCGATGCCGGGCGCCACCACCGCCAGGTTGGTGGTCTGCGATTTCGAGATGCCGATGAAACTGTTCATGATGCCCCAAACCGTGCCGAACAGGCCGACAAAGGGCGAGGTCGCGCCGATGGTCGCCAGCAATCCCATGCCGAGCCGGATCCGCCGTGCTTCGGCGCGCGCGACCTCGCCCTTTGTCGGCCTGTTCGGCACGGTT
>Ga0209483_1000447_pt1 | contig 36484 bp, 34 predicted proteins | sample NGEPerA_FD_184508 | JGI IMG/M metagenome (GOLD analysis project Ga0209483, IMG submission 184508) | Arctic peat soil microbial communities from the Barrow Environmental Observatory site, Barrow, Alaska, USA - NGEE PermafrostL2-A... | ecosystem: Environmental > Terrestrial > Soil > Wetlands >...
GTTCGGCGCCAAGGGCCTGACGCAGGACACGCCGCTGGCGGATATCTGGAGTTGGGGCCGGGCGCTGCAGATTCTCGACGGCCCGGATGAAGTGCATCTCCGGTCGATCGCCCGGGCGGAGATCAAGGCGGCAGAAAAGTTATAAGTATCAATGCCTTGGATCGAGAGACGAAATCTCTTGTTCTTGATATGTTCCTTTGCTAGTTTCCCTCCGAAGTCGGGACTGAAATCAGGCCAAAACTTCGGGAGGACAAATCATGGCTATCAAGGGATTCGACCGTCAGACCGTAGCAATCCTGGCACTGGGCTGGCTCGTGGCATTGGTCACGACGCTCACCTAGCCGGCTTACCGAACCGGCGCGGCCTTTGCCTTGGTGGGACTTTTTGCGGTGTTGTTGGCCGCCGCGGCGAGGAAGTTTTTCACCTGTTCGACCGTGGCCTCGAGACCAATGGCGCCGATGCAATGCGATTCGTTGGCGGCGCAGGTCACCGTGCAGGGCGCCTGCGGCTTTTCCGGCTGAATCACCAGCGCCCGCCCGGCCGCCGCCCAGGGCCGGAAGCGCAGCGGCGAATGGAAATGTGCCGGCTCGCGGCTGTTCTTGGGATGGCAGGAAAAGACCACCGCCGGAATGCCGAGCGCCGCCGCGACATGCCCCGGCGCCGCGCACATGGCGATGACCGCGGCGCTCTCGCCGATCACCACCGCCGCGACCGGCAGGGTCGTCTTGCCGCTCAGATCGACCGCCCTGCCCTTGAGCAGCTCCGCCACCGCGCCGCCGAGTTGCGCGTGGCGCGGATCGGCCAGGATGACAATACCGGCCCCGAGGGCCTTGGCCGCCTCACCGGCGATCCGCGCCAGCATCTCGGGCGGCAATTCCTTGGCGCGATAACCCGCGACCGGCGCCACCGCGATCAGCCGCTCGACGCCGAGCCGGCGCCGCGCTTCGGCGGCGAGCTTGGCTCCCGTCGCTTTGTCCGCCGCCCCCAGCACCGCCTCGACGGCATCGCCGGCGCGCTTGCCGCCGATGAAATCGAGCAGAGCCAGATTGTGCTCAACCTCATGCGCCGCCGCGCTGCGCTTTAGGACGTCGGTGTAATAGGCCTTATCGTCGCCCTTGTTACGCTCCGCCTTGAGCGGCGTATTGCCCTCGGCAAAGCCGACGACGTGCTTGGCGCCGCTCTGCTTGGCGAGAAAGCCCGCGCCGTAGCTGTCGAAATCGAACACCGGCACCACCGTCAGGTCGAAGGCGCGCCGGTTCATCGCCGAGCCGAAGGCCTGGCCGTGGCGCTGGTCCGGCGCGTTGATGTCGAGCGCGCGCGCCTGCGGGTCGATGCGCATGGCGACGAAATAATCGATATAGGGCGAGGCGAAGGCGAGTGGCGCCGCCGCCGGCGACACCGCGGCATAAATCTTGGCCTTGGGCGCCGAGGCACGCAGCCCGCGCAGGAAAGGGGTCGCCAGGATGAAATCGCCGATCCGGTCCGGCTTGACGACCAGGATGTTCTGGAGCCGGCCGAGATCGAGCGCCAAGGATGAAACCGCCACGACCGGGCTCCGAATAAGGCTCGCGCGCCGGCAGTCTACACATCGGCGGCCGGGCGGCAATGGCCCGCGGCGGCTCCCGGCCCGCAAGGCGGGGATTTCCGTCGTCCTCCGGGCGCGCTATGGTCGGGACGATGAAGCTCCTCGTCATCGAAGACGACCGCGAGGCGGCGGCCTATATCGCCAAGGGCCTGGGCGAAAGCGGCTATGTCGTCGACCAGGCGCATGAAGGCCGCGACGCGCTGTTCCTAGCGACCGGCGGCACCTATGACGCGCTCATTGTCGACCGCATGCTGCCGGGCATGGACGGCCTCGCCGTCATCTCCGCGCTGCGTGCCGCGGAGATCAAGACGCCGGTCCTCATCCTGAGCGCGCTTGGCGCGGTCGACGACCGGGTGAAGGGGTTGCGCGCCGGCGGCGACGATTATCTGGTCAAGCCTTTCGCCTTCGCCGAGTTGCTGGCGCGGATCGAGGCGCTGCTGCGGCGCGGGCCGTCGGGCAGCACCCCGGTCAAGCTCAAGGTCGGCGCGCTCGAGATGGATCTGCTCGCGCGCAGCGTGAAGCGCGGCGGCAAGGAGATCGAGCTGCTGCCGCGCGAGTTCCGCTTGTTGGAATTCCTGATGCGGCACCCTGGCCAGGTAGTGACGCGCACCATGCTGCTGGAAAACGTCTGGGATTATCATTTCGACCCGCAGACCAACGTCATCGACGTCCACATCAGTCGGCTGCGCCAGAAGCTGGACAAGGGCTTCGACCGACCGCTGCTGCACACGGTACGCGGCGCAGGCTATCGCCTGAGCGCGGAATAGCTTGCGCCATTTCTTCAATACCAACGCGTTTCGGCTGGCGGCGCTCTATTTCGTGCTGTTCGCCGTCTCGGTCCTGACGCTGCTTGCCTTCTTTTATCTTTCGACCGCCGGTTTCATCCAGCGCCAGATCGAGGCGACCATCGAGGCCGAGATCCGCGGCTTGCAGGAGCAATACGAGCAGCGCGGCCTGGCGGGGCTGATCGAGCTCATTCACGAGCGCAGCCAGACCGAGCGCGTCGACAATATGATTTATCTTCTCACCGATCCGGCGTTGCATCCGATCGCCGGCAACATTTCCGCGTGGCCGCAAACCCAGTCGGTCCGGCCGGGCTGGGTCAGCTTCCCGCTCGATATCCGCACCGGCGGCGATGGGGTCGAAACCCACACCGGCCTTGCTTTCATTCTGCTCGTCCAAGGCGGCGACCGGCTGCTGGTCGGCCGCGACATCCGCGACGCCACCGCCTTCCGCGCGCGCATCCTCGGCACCATCGCCTGGTCGGCGCTGTTGAGCATGGGGCTCGGCATCGTCGGCGGCCTGTTCATGACGCGGCAGATGCTGCGCCGCGTCGAAACCGTCGCCGACACCGCCAAGCAGATCATTCATGGCGATCTGACGCAGCGCATTCCGCTCACCGGCAGCGGCGACGAGTTCGACCAGCTCGGCGCCAATCTCAATGCCATGCTCGACCAGATCGAGCGGCTGATGGTCGGCATGCGACAGGTTACCGACAACATCGCGCATGATCTGCGCACGCCGCTGTCGCGGCTCCGGGCGCGGCTCGAAGTCACGCTGCTCGAAAAAGCCGACGTCGCGCATTACGCCGAGGCGCTGCGCGAGACCATCACCGAGGCCGACCACCTCCTCGTCACCTTCAACGCGCTGCTGAGCATCGCCGAGGCGGAATCCGGCTCGCGGCGCGACAACGCCACCATCGTCGATCTGGCGGAGGCGGCGCGCGCCGTCGCCGACCTCTACGAGCCGGTGGCGGATGAAAAAGGCATCGCGTTGCACTTCGAATCGTTCGGCCCTGTGCCGGTGCGCGGCGACCGGCACCTGCTGTCGCAGACGCTCGCCAATTTGCTCGACAACGCGCTCAAATACACGCCTTCCGGGACGGTGACCGTGAGCGTGCGAGCCGCCAACGGCCAGGCGCGGATCGAGGTCGCCGACAGCGGCCCTGGCGTGGCCGCCGACCGGCGCGAAGCGGTGTTCGATCGTTTCGTGAGGCTCGAAGGCAGCCGATCGACACCGGGCAACGGTCTTGGCTTGAGCCTGGTGCGCGCCGTGGCGAAGCTGCACGATGGCGCCGCTTGGCTCGAAGACAATGTGCCGGGTTTGAAAGCGGTGGTCACGCTGCCGCTGGCAGCCGGCACCGCGACGGCGCCGAGGGGCGAAGGCGCGACGCCTTCCGGCGCGCGCCCCGCCGCCTGACTCTAATCGGTGTCGCGCTGCACCAGCCGATACGCGACTTCGGACAGCTGCCGCCGCAACTCAACCGGGTCGACGCCGGCGCTCCGCATCACCGGCTCGATAACCTTGTCGTCGAGGAGATCCTCCAGGCTGGGCTCTTCCGTCAATCGCCACTGTCCCATTGCACTCTCCTTAATCAACGCTTAACCAACCGCCTTCGCGGGCGGGAACCATCACATTCTCGCCGCGAACCAAGGCCCTTTTGTGTCTTGCGGCCCGCCACAGCGTGACCATTGCACGGGAGCGAATCGCTGGTTCACGGCACGCGGCGGCGCTTCTTGCCGATTCATAAATCTTTTTTCACTACGTTTCGGCCTATGAATCCGACGGTCGAGAACCTCAAACGCGCGGCGGTCGAGGCACTGCGCCAGCAACACTTCGTCGAGGCAGAACAATGGCTCGCCGCGGCGCTGCAGCTTGCGCCCGCGACGCCGGATCTCCTTTTCCTCCTCGGCACGACACTGGCGCAGACCGGCAAGGCCGATCAGGCGATCCAGTTCCTCGACGCGGCGCGGGCGGCGCAGCCCGATCACGTCCCGACGCTGAACAATCTTGCCACCGTGCTGCGCCAGCAGGGCCGCCTCGAGGAAGCGGTGGTGCCGCTGCGGCACGCCCTTCTCGTACAACCGAAATCGGCCGACACGCTGGTCAATCTGGGGCACGCGCTGAAGGCGCTGGGCCGCATCGATCAGGCCCGCGAATGCGCCCACCTGGCGCTCAAGCTCAAGCCCGATCACATCGAAGCGCTGATTCTCGCCGGCGTGGTGCTGCTGGAACAGGGTAAGCCCGACGATGCACGCCGTTGTTTCGAACGCGCCGCGGCGCTGAAGCCCGACGGCGCCGCCGCTTTGCACGGTCTCGGACTGGCTCATGCCGCGCAGGGCGAGCTCAAAGCCGCGGCGCAGGATCTGGTGCGCGCCATCGCGCTGGCGCCACAACAGCCGGCCATCCATCTCAGCCTTGCCGAGACGCTGCTCGCTGCTGGCGATTACCCCGACGGCAGCGCCGAATATGAATGGCGCTGGCAGACCGCCGCTGGCCGCCTGCCCGAATTGCCGGCGCCGCTGTGGGACGGGAACCCGCTGCCGCCGGGCCAAACGCTGCTGCTGTGGTGCGAAAGCGGCGCCGCCGAAGCAATCCAGATGATCCGCTTCGCGCACGATCTGCATAGCTTCGCCGAACGCATCGTCGTCACCTGCCCCGCGCCCCTGATGCGCCTTTTCCGCAGCTGCAAGGACATCGACGAGGTCGTGCCGCTCGGCGGCGAGCTGCCGTTCTTCGACGCGCACCTCCCGATGGGCAGCCTCATCAACCGGCTCGGCATCACCGTCGATACGGTGACCAGCGACCCCTATCTCGCGAGTGATCCGGCGCGACGCGAGCTGTTCGCGCCCTTCCTGGCCGGTCCCGGATTCAAGGTCGGGCTCGCCTGGAGCGCCGATCCCGGCATGCGCGGGCCGCTTCTCGCCGAGCTCGCCGGACTTCTCGAAATTCCCGGCATCCGCTTCTTCTCGCTCGATACCGCCGCTGCCGAGCTCGCCGCCAGCCCCTTCGCCGGCAAGATGACCGATCTTTCTGCCGGCCTCGCCGATTTCGCCGACGCCGCGACGCTGATCGGCGAACTCGACCTGGTCATTGCCGCCGACAACGCCATCGCCCAGCTTGCCGGCGCGCTCGGCCGCCCGGCCTGGGTCATGCTGTCGCGCCAGCCGCATTGGCGCTGGGCACGCGAGCGCAGCGAGACGCCATGGTACCGGTCGCTGCTGCTCTATCGCCAGCGCGGAAGCGACTGGTCCGGCGTGACGCAGGAAATCGCCAACGCCCTCGCCATCTTCGGCGCCGGAGCCGCTTTCGCCGGCGAAACGCCGACGCCGGTTCCCGCCACCTCGGCGTCCACGGCAATCGACCCGCGCGCCGTCGCCTTCGACCCGTTCTTTGCCGGCGGCGGATTAAAGATCGGCATCGCCCTCGCCGGCGAGCATCCGCCGGTCTTCGAGCTGGCGGCGCTGCTGGCGCAACCCGGCGCCCGCTTCTTCGCGCTCGACCGCGCGGCCGTGACGACGATCGGCGCCAGTCCTTTCGGCTGCAGCATTGCCGATGTATCGTTCTGCGAGACCGGCGGCGCGGCAGCGGATAATTTACTCGGCCATATCGATTTGGTGATCGCGACCGACGGTGTCGTCGCGATGCGTGCCGGCGGCCTCGGGATTCCGACCTGGGTCATGCTGCCGGCCGACGCCGTCCCGTCGGCAACCTCCCCGACCACCTACCATTTTCAGCAACGGCCCGGCGAAAGCTGGTCGCCGGTGATCGCGCAGATTCGCGCGGCGCTGGCCGCCGGCGACCGCGAACGCGCCACCGCCTAGCGTCCCGCCGGCCACGCGCATTAGGCTTCCGCAGGCGAGGATTCGTTCGGCAAAGAAAAAGCCGCGCGGCTTGACGCCGCGCGACTTTTCCGAACCTCTCGCGAGGCTTAGCGGATGTGGATCGGAAAGATGAAATCGATGCCCGCGGATTGCGGCGGCGCGTAGACCACCGGCGGTGGCGCGGCATAGACATAGCCCGGCCCGTAGTATTGACCGTAGTAAGTCGGACCATAGTACCGGTTCTCGTTGTAACGACTACGCTCTTGATTACGGTAATCGCCACGATCACGGTAATCTTGGGCCAAAGCGGGCGCCACGGCGGCGAACGTGACCGCGGCAAGGACCGCCAGAATCGCACCGGTCTTCTTGTTATTTGTCATGGAGCCTATCCTTTCAAATGAGGCGCGATCGATCAGGTGCCCTTCTTGGCCATGGACTCCGAATGATGCGGCGCGCCGCGGAAGAGCCGATCGGCGCTCTTCTTCTGCGCGTCGGAGAGCGAGGCATAGAGCGTTTCGAATGCCGGCACCAACTTCTCGAGCCCCTTGTCGTGGGCGTCCGCGATCGCCTCGTAATTCTTGAGGTCGTCGACCGCCGTGAACTGTTTGGCGTTCTGCTGCCGCTGCCGGATCAGGCCGCCGATGCTGGCCGCGTTATCACGCATGACTTGCGCGACTTGGTTCCACTGCGACTCCTGCGCCGGCGTGATATGGAGCTGGGCATGGAGCTGCTTGATGCGAGCCTCGACGCGATCTTCCGGGTTGGCAGCGCTCTTGGAATGGCTCATGCCGGCCGTCGGCGGCGCACTCGCGATTGCCGGGGAGCTTGCCGCCGGAGTCAGAACCTGGTCATGGCCGCTGGTGGATTCCGGAGTCGAAGGTTGCACGCCGGGAGGGGCCGAAGGAGCCTGCGTCGTTGTGGAAGCCTGAGCGAGCTGGATGTCGCGCGGGCCGGCGTTGACGGGAGCGGCGAGCAACAGCGCGCATATCGCCGTGGCCGTCACGAGAACAGTCTTGGTGGTGGTGAAATTCTGCATGTTCATTTGCCTCTTGTTTTCCTCATGTGGTCCGGGTGATCCGGGCCTTGCGGCAGTCGCCTGCCATTGAAAAAAGTAACCTTGCGTGTACCGGCGCCCGGCGATGAATCTCGAAAAAACAGCGGGGCGCATCTTGGCGGGATCAGTCTGCGCTGCGCTTTATGGCCGATTTATGTTGCGGTCGTGACTTTGCGGCGGCGTTGCCAGGCGGTCATACGCATGACGATTCCTCCACTCGGCCCTGTAGAACACTAATCATTCGGTTGCCGAAAGGTTCCGCGCCGGGATCAGCAACCCTGCAGCAGACCCGGCGTGCAGGTGGTGGTCGTCGTCGAGGTGCTGTAGCTGCTGACGCTCGAAGGCGGCGCCGCGCCCGACTGCGACGGCGGCATGATGACCGTGGTCTGGGCCGGCGGCGCGTCGCGATCGGCGTGGCCGCAAGCGCTTAAGGCAAAGGCGACGACGAAAATCACCAAAAGACGGCGCATGAGCGGGCTCCTCTGCTTCAAGGCGGCAATGCCTCGGCCTGTTAACGGGCTTTTTGGCGGCAGGTTCCCGCTCGCGGTTCTGTCTTGGCCTGGGGTCACGGAGCGGTGTCGCTCTTCCCGGCCATCGCCGGATCGCCGATAATAAATTCGGATGGGTGGCCGAGCGGTTTAAGGCACCGGTCTTGAAATGCGTTAAACGCTGTCCTGGGCTATCCCACGCCGTCCAACCGGTACATTTACGCCAGGATTTCTGGTGGTTTTGGCGCATTAGTCGGTTCAGCTAGTAATCATAGATACTCGTAATCCAGCCTATACCAGCGTGTCGGGGTGCCAATTTGGGTGCCAATCGACGCGGTTTAATGCAGCCAGCGTTGCCGCTGTCCAGCTATCCACTCCGCCGTAAAGACGGGCCCGGATATAATTCCAAAGGCGCGCGTCACCGACGAACCTAATGCCGAAACAATTTCCGGCAGATTCGACGCGAGGGCGCCCACAGGCCAGGATCCGGTCGTAATCCGGTGAGCTGTCTTCGACTGATATTGATTCGGAAACCAACCGGCCGATGGGTCTCCAATGACCCTTCCCTCGAGACCCCACCACTCGCACCTAAAAACGACGTCTGTTGCTGTGTCGAATCGCTCTGCTAATCCACGAGCGTGCCGCACAAGCTCTGCCAATGTTTGGCTCAGTACATTTGGGCTATAAATGGTTCCGCGCTGAGCTCCTAAAGGCGCAACAAATTCCGGTGAATCTTCCCAGTATTCGCGGATCACCGTGGCCTTGCCGTCGGGTGATATGCGCCAGAAATCAAATCCAATTTCTCGGAACATTGGTTTTTTTAGCAACGCGCATTCGAGAAAATCGCGATCTCCGAGTCCGCTTGCTGGATCCGTATTAAAATATGGTCCGATGGGATCTATATTGAATGGATGAAATACCGTCCAGCCCGACTTAACCGTGTCGTGGATTTCGCCGTCTATTTCATGAAGTATGAGATTGAGTCGACTCGGCTCTATCTGTTTCCCGTCGCTCGTCACAATGGAATAGCTCAGTTGAAAATGATTCTTATCGAGCCGCGGCTCCCGATCATCCTTGGTGGCGATATCCATGAATGCTTTATGCGCGGCTTCATGCCATTTTTGTAATGCATCGTCATTACCCTCGGCGGCGTGGCCGCCCCGAAGCGCCGCATCGATTGCTCCGACAATAGCCGTGCGTTCATGCATCGCACACCGCCGAATAAGCGGGTTCCACTCGTTTGCCGTCGTGATCTGCTCACTCGCGGGCCCCGTTTTACGAATGTAGTAAGCGGCCTGAATGATGCCTTTCGGTTTGCCATTCACCATCGGGCCGCCCGCTTTAGCACAAATTGGGACGGCCTTATGGGGCGGCACAACGATCGCGGAGTGATCCATTCCGGCTCTCGATCGGATAGTCACGACATCACATTGGAATGGGGGCTCGAGATAATGCTTCACTATCCCTGAAACGATATCTCGATCTAGATTCATCGACTTTCCGGATACCGGTTGCATGGAATCGTCGAAGCCAAAAATTATTGTTCCGCCGCCGTGATTCGCCATTGCAGCAATATGGCGAGCGAGATCCGCCTTAACCTCACTGCTTTGCAAATCAAGCCAAGATTTATATTCGACCTCAAGCGATTCACTCGGGCTATCGATAAGGTCTTGCAGTTGGTTTCGTCCGGAAACAGGCATTCGTCAATCTTGCATAACTAACAGCACGCGTCACGCCTTCACCCGCGGCACGTCGTCCCATCGCCTGAACCCGCCGCTCACGCCACGGCAAGACGCTGCAGATCTGCGATCGCTCCACGCAAATACGCGGCGTCCAGACGACCGTCATCCGGAAAGAGCTCGATACCGAAAACTTCGGTTGCAAAAATGCGCAGCTTTGCGACGCAATCGCCGATTGTGCGAGCCGGAAAACCTGCGATCGTACGATCATTTTCATCGCAAACGGTGAGCGCGGCAGCCTCAATCTCGCGCAGTCGAGACAGCTCGTGTGCGCGTGCGAGCGCCGGCCCCTCTTTGCGCTTGATCGCGTATTCCAACTCATCAGCCGCGGCATTTGCCTTCCCAAATGCGTGCTCAAGCGGACGCCGCTGCTCAAGCAGAGTAACGAGCTCAGGCGAAATGTTTCCGTTCATCTGATCCCCTTTCCTACTTCTGCACGAAGCTCACGATATCGTCGAACTCAAACCCCAAGAGCATTCCGAATGCGATGAATCCCATAGCAGCGGCGTTGGCTTTCGCTTGCTCCGACCTCGCCTCCGGGCGATTTCGCGGGCGATCAAGATACGCGTCATTAGCGCGAGTCGCCATTTTTGCAATCGCCATGAGTTGGTTTGGATCCTCTCTTTTATATGCGAAGAGCGGCTCAAGCATCGCGGTGTCGACGAGTAGTTTTTCCGGTTTACGGAGGTCCGGAAATTGAAGAATCCGAGAGGTTGCCATAGCAGAACATCCCTCAAGCTCATGCCCGCGATCGGCGCGGGCGCCGAGCGAATGCCCTTAGGGAATCATTGTTATGAGTCGGTGTCAATTTCTCAATCCTTCGACGTTCCTTCGCCCTCGATCAGCTTCCCGGTTTCCGGATCGCGACGCCGCCGCGCTCGCTTGAGCGATGATCCGGTCGCTATGTTCTCGCCGATCGCACGGCCGAACGCTTCAAAGGCTCTCGGCAGCGCCGCGCGGGCCGCGGCGAGAGCAATGCGTGCGGCTTGTGGATCGTCCGCGGTATCGATCTCACCGGCTATTTTTTCGAGAGTATGAGCAAGGCACCGGGCCGCGTGGATCGTCTGCTCAGGCCAGCGATGCGCCGTTGCGTAGCTTGTAACGTCGACATAGAGATCGCAGAGAGAATCGAGGCGAGCGATTGACGGCAAGAGATCCATTAGGCTGCGGCGAGCAGCTTGCCGCGGGTCACCATGTTGGCGAGGCCGCCGGCCAGCGCCCGCAGCGCGGCTTTTATCTGGGCCGGACTCATTCCTTGACCGCCGTGACGCCATCCCATTGCGGATTGGTGCCGCCGCCGAACGCAGCGGCCGCCGTGATGGGCTCGGGCGTGAAGGCCGAGGGCGGCGAAACGGTGATTTCGGTCCGCTTGCCCTGGGCGTCGAGCAAAAAGCCGAGCTTGCTGATGAGCAGCGTCGTATCGATCTCGAGATAGGGGCTTTTGACCGGGACGAGCTGGTTGACCTTCCACAGCGTGCCGTTCGGCTGGCGCCATTCCGGCACCGTCAGGGTCGCGCTGATCGCTTCGCCGGCGCGGTGCGCGCGTTCCCAATTGGCGCGAAGCTGCGCGTCGGCGGTCAACGCCATACTTTCGGCAAGGTCGGCCCACGGCCGAAAGCGCGGCACGGCGGGATCCTTCGCGATCGCCTTGACCGCGGTGTCGACTTCCTGCGCGGCGGCCATGCCGACCTGGCTGCGGATCGTGTATTGCGAGAAGCGGTCGCGGCCCGACAGCTTGCCGCGCGCGGAAAGCACATTCTCGCCCTGGATCAGCGCGCCCGCGGCCTTGCCAGAGCCGGCGACGGTGAGAACAAGATTGCCGTGCTCGTCGTCGGTCAACAGGATTCCGCGCATCCGCGCCAGCTTCTCTAGGAAGTCGAAGGCCGTCTCGGCTCGCTCGAAGGTCGCGTCGGGGAAACCGCCGCCGACGTCGGTTTGCACGACGACGCCAACGCCAAAGGCCGCGCCGAGCGCCTTGGCCATCGCCGCCAGGGTATAGCCCTTGAACTGGTTGCTGTCGAAGAGCGGCATGCAATCGATCAGGTCGCAGGTGCGCGAGCGGCCGGCGATCGCGACGCGATGATCGGCCGGCCCGAAGCTCGGCAGATAGTCGTCGACGTAGCCTGTCAGGATCGGATCGCCGTCGTCGGCGACGACGCAGGCCGCGAAGGGCGGGATGCGCCAGGGCGCCGCGACGCCGCCGGCGGTTCCGGCCCAGGCCTCGGTGACCTCGATCGAGAAGTCGGAGGCGGCGCGCTTCAAGCCGCGCGTGACGCGAATCGCGGTCCAGCTCGTGTAGATCTGGCCGGCGACGGTAAGGGTGACGGCCATGGCTTAGTAACTCATCGCATAGCCGACGGCGAGGTCGGGATCCGAGACATTCCCCTCGGTCGTTGCCTTCGCCCGGGCCCCCTGTGGCAGATTGTCGAAGCTCACCGCGACCTTGACCTTGCCTCCTGCGGCGGCGGCCCCTGATGCGCCACGCGTTCCGGGTCCATAGGGGGCCGGATATCGTTCCATCGGCGATATTTCTCCCACCCGCGGAATCGCGGACCCGAAGGCGCTGCCGGCAACGGCAGGTGCCGCCGGCTGAGTCGCGGTGGAGGCCATCGCCGCGGCGACGATGCCGCCCGGATTCGTGAGCAGGTTTGCCGCAAAGCCCGCGCCAAGGATGAGCGGGTTATCCTTAATTTTTGCCCAAGTCGAATCAACCGTGTCAGCGATCCCCTTCCAAATCGTGTCCCAGTTTTTCCACAATATGAACGCTGCGACGCCCAGCGCGGCGATCGCCAGGACAATGAGGCCGATCGGATTGGCGAGAAGCACCGCATTGAATGCCGCCATCACCGGAATGCCCGCCTCGATCGCGGTAAACAATTGCCCGAACATGACGATCACCGGCGCCAGCGCGAAGAGGCCGAGGCGCAAGGCGACGCCGCCGAGCGCCTTGGCGAGCCTACCGAGGCTAAGGATCGTCGGCCCCAGGACGGCTCCCAAGATCAAGATTGCCGACCAGAACGGACCGAGTAAGCGCAGCACCGAGCCGATCGCCCGCGCGACGCCGAGCACGACATGCGCGAACGTGAGCGCGCCCTGCTTGACCGCTACCCAATCGATCTGCTTCAGCCAGCGCGCGAGCCCGATGACAAAATCGCCGATCTTGGTGGCGATCAGCTGACGATTGGCGTCGATCCAGTCGGTCAGGTGCTTGAGCATCGGCCCGAATACCGAGAAGAGCTTCTGCCCGATCGCCAGCGTGGTGCCATGCACGGATTCGGTGAGATTGCGCAAGCCGTCCGCGAATTTGGCCGCGCTGGCGGTTGCTTCGTCGCTCATGACCAGGCCGTGCTTCTTCGCCTCGGCGGTCATTTCAGCCAGGCCGGCGCTGCCCTTGGTCAACAGCGGCAGCAATTGGGCGCCAGATCGGCCGAAGAGCGCCATCGCCACAGCATCGCGCAACGCCGGATTCTGAAGGTTCTTCAACTCATCGGCGACCGCCGGCAGCAGCTGGTCGGCGCTCTTGATATGGCCGTTCGCGTCGCGCAGGGAAATCCCCATGCGATCGAAGATCGCCGCGACGTCCTTGTTCTTGCCGCCGGCGGCATTGACCAGATTGCGGTTCATCCGCGCCAGGCCGATATCGAGCTGGCCGGCGTCGACATTGACCATGCCGGCGGCATAATGGAGCCCGGCGAGCGCTTGCGCCGCGACGCCGGTCATGATCGAGGCGTCGTGCAGGTTCTTGCCGAATTCGGCGGCGCTGCGGATCATTTCGGCGAAGCCGGCGAGCGCGCCGGCGCCGGCAAGCGCACCGAGCGGTCCCGCCAGGCCCATGATACCGGCGCCGAGCGAGCGAATATGCGCCAGCGCATTGCCGGCGGCGTGGCCGAGATTGGTCAGACCCGAGACGTTGGCGAACTCGCCCATGGCCAGCCCGACCTTGCGGAGTGGCGCGGTGAGCGCGAGCAAGCGCTGGTTGATCGCACGCATCGGCGCCGACACGCGATCGACGACGGTAAGAATTGCTCGAAGGGTTTGGTCAGCCATGGAACATTTTCCTCTCTATTCATCCCCCGCCCTTGGCCGAGCGTTGTGTTTCGGCCTCGCGGGCAATGATGCGGTTGGCCTGCTCGATCGATAGCTCGAGCTCCGAAATAGTCATTTCGAAGATGGCGCTGTAGTCACGCCAGAAACGCGCGGCCTCGTGATATCGGTCTATTAAGTCACTGGCGTGCCATCCCCGAAAAAACCCGCGATCACTCCCATCGCGGCGGTGAAATCGCCGGCCGACAGCGCGTCAACCGAAGACATCGGGATACCGGCAAGCGTGCAAATCAGATTCGCAACCGCTTGCAAATTAAAGCGTGTCAAAGTGCGGCTTGGATCCGTCGGGTCCGCCGACGTGTCAAAGATCAAGCCGGCGACGCGGAGATCTTTACCGCGCGGCGGGCGAAACTTCAGAACCTCGACGGTTTCGCCGTGGGCCTGAATCGGTTGGGACAATTTCAGTTCGATGGTTTTGTTCTCGGATTCGGATGGCACGTTCGATCTCCTTATCTAGGGTGAAAAGGGCCAATTGGCCGTGGGAGCGAAATACAGCGTCATGGGGTTGCTCGGTAGATGCGCATGACGCGATCGCGGTTTTTTCCATCGCGTTTGTGCTCGATCTCGATGCCGACCTGGCGCAGCACCGGCGCGAGGCGCCGCAACTCCATCCCGAGCGCGCCAGGCTGGCGCGGCCACGCCCGCGCACGTTTGAAAGTTTCGCTCGCTGCCTGCTCGAGCTGCAGCAACAACGTGCTTGCGGTGCCTTCCCATCCTTTTTCGGGATCCGTAAGACCGAGGATGAGGTTCCTGAGGGTGAGTCCGACCATGCTGCTCTCGAGGGTGAGCAGAACCGTGCCGGTGCGGTTCGCCTCATAGAGCGTGAGAAACTCCCCGGGCTCCCATCCCAGCCCAGGCGCTGCGGCCTCTATCCAAACGGCGAAATCCGCCATCCGAGGCAACCTCTCGATCCGTGTTGTCGGGAGATTTCGCAGTGCCGCCGAAACGGCATCCAGGAGCGCACCGAAAATGCGGGGCGCCGCGACATCGAATGCACTCCAGAACTCCGCTTCCGACCGGCGCTTGCCTTGCGGAATTGCCGGCAGCGAGAGGAAGATCGAGCGTTCTTGCAGATCGGGGCGACCGGTAACGTCGCCAATGCCGTTGAGAAGGATCGGACGGGTCGCCTGAAAGATAACCTCGCTTCGATCCGTGTGCAGCTCTCGGGTGCTAAAGCCGCTTCCGGTTGACAGCCGGCACAGCGCATCGGAAGCCCAGGCGTGAAGCTTGGTGATGTTGTCGAGGCCGATGACCCAATTGTTTGAGGCCATGATTAAAAAGTCGCGCTCGTCGCGCGGCACGGTCCGCAATGGCGCCTCGTTCGGATCGATCAGTTGGCGAACGAGACGCGATAACGTCGATTTCGAGGATCCCTGCTCGCCGGTGATTCCCAATACGGGGAAAGGACCGCGCGGCCGGAGCGCCGCAACGATGTACGACACCAGCAGCTTAAAATCCGCCTCGCTTTCAAGATTGACGAACGATTGCAACTCCTCGATCTCGCCGCCGGGTTCCGGCGTCGGCAGCGCTTGCTGGCCTGGTGAGCGCAGGAACTTAACCGGAGGCCGATCGATCACACGCCAGCCGGACAGATCGATTTCGACCGCGTTCCAAGTAGGACCACCGAGATCGATGTAGAGCTTTTGGTTTTTCTCGCCGACGCGCCGCAAGGCCATGAATTCGGCCCCGTCATGGACCGCCCGCGCCTCGATAACGCGCAGCGCGTCATCGAATACCTGACCCGAAACCGCGCTGCCCTGCGATGCGTAATAGCGGCCGGCGAGCCATAGCCGGAACTCCCGATCATCAACCCGTGCGTTCGCCCAAATCCCTCGATCGACCAGAAAACTTGCGTAGGCCTCGCGTTTCGGATCATGCCAGAGCTCGACATCATCGCCGAGCAGCGCCAGCAGACCGTCACGGCCGGGGCGTTTCTTGCTCCCGCCGCCGCCATCGTCTTTGCTCGCCGCCGCCAAGTGCGCGCCGGCCAGCAGGCTGCGCGCGCGCTCGGCGGTGTACCCGTCGCCTTCCGCGTCGGCCGCATCCCACCCTTCGGTAACGGCCGGCGGCGGGTCAATGATGCGAGGTTTAATCCCGATCGCGGCCAAGCAACGCGCCACCGCCTCCGCATAGGCAGCGCCGGCGGCGTCAGAGTCGGGCCAAATCACGACGTCCCGCCGTCGCAATGGGGACCAATCGGCTTTCGCGCCAGCCTTCGACCCATTGGGCGACGTCACCGCGACGTATTCCGGCAACAGCCTGCCGGCGGCATCGGCAGCCTTTTCGCCCTCGCAAATCAATACCGGCGCGCCGGGCCGCGCGGTCAACCGATCGAGACCATAGAGCGGCCGCGGGCTCGGCCAGCTCTTGACGCGCCACTCTTGCGCGCGGCTTTCGGTATGTCGGCAGAAAGTCAGCGGCAGGAACTCTTTGGCCCCATCCGCTTTTTTGAAACGCCGCACAAATCCGATCAGGCGACCAAGCGCGTCGCGGTATTCATGCACGAGCACCGGCGCGCCGAGCTTCGTATGATTGAGCGGTGGCGCCGGCGCATCATCCGGCACCGGCACGATCGACACCCACCCACCCGCGGGTGCAGCATCAGGCGCCGGGGCGCTCGCCGGCAGCGGATCGAAGACGCCGGGGCGCTCAGCCATGCCGAATGCCCATCATGTCGGCGAGACGTCGGGCTGCTTCGGCTTGGCCAACGCCACCGAGATAGGCCGCGAGCGAGACCACGTCGCCGCCGCCTTCGCCGATCGCGAAGTCCGACCACCGCCCGGTTCTCAGGTTGATCTTAAACGACCCGGGCCGGCGATCGTCGCGCTTCGGGTTCCGTGCAACCCATTCGGCACCCTCGATCTTGCCATCCGGCAGCCACCGCCGAAGCAGCGTCGGCAGACGCACAAGTGCAGCCGCGTTGATGGCGCTGAAATCGATCACGCGAGCATAGTCGGGTGCGCAGAGTGTCATGGACGGGTCAGAACTCGCGACCGGTTAGATGCCGAAGGTGCCAGCCAACACGGGCATTGCGGAGTTTCTCTGACCGGCTCGGGGAGCGCGGGAGCGATCATGGACATTTGCTCCGGGATGCCAATTGGCATCGGCGGCTAGAGTCGGCTTGCGATGCCAATTGGCATCGAAGGACGGGCCGCGCCGGCGTCTCAACTCCGCCAGCACGGCCCGCTGCGCAACACGGCGAAGGGACTACTTCCGCCGGTGCGCAATTCGCTTCACGAAAGATTTTCATAATCACCGTTTTCCGTAGGTGCGAGAGATACCAAGATATTCGGTGTTTCCATTGAACTCGCCGCGAAGAAATCGCGTAATTTCCTTTGCGACCGCATTGAAGATCGGCGGCAAATGCACCTCGGCATCGACAATAAGGTCGTGAAGCACCGGCCGCGCCCCATTGGCCGTATCGCAAGCACTCGCAAGCGTTTCGAGATCGCTCACGAGGCCCGCGAGCTCGCGTAGAAGCTTTGGCGGCCATTTTGCCTTCTGGCCGACGAGCGTGAGGGCGTGAAATCGGCCGTGGATCGAATCCAATTGGGCAACCGCGCGATTGAAATCGATCCGCTGGCCGGCCTTGCGCGCGCCGCTTCTATCCGCGTGGAATTCATCGCACGGGGTTTCAGTCACGACTGGATTACATCCCTCGACCAGGTCATCAATCGAAATTGCCGGTGGGCTTGTTCTGCGGTCGTGAGCCGATTTTTGGCAGCGGCAACGCGTGATTGGACTTTGCTCAAAAACGCGCCCTGCGCCTTCATCACTGCGGCTAGGCGTTCCTGCTCGATCTCGATAAGCTTCGACACCCCCTCGCCCGAACCTTCGAGCGCGCGCTGCAGCGACGCGCGTGCCGCGCGAAATGCGCATAGTTCATCGAATGCGGCCTGGTGGCGCTCCTGTGCTTCGCTTTGTTGCAGCACGAGTTCTGGCATTTCCGCCGTGGCCTCGGCGATTTCGGACTGGATCAAATCCAAAAGCGCTTTTGGTCCGCGCTCGACCAGGCTTTCGAGTGCCGTCGGGCCCGTGGCGTCGCTCACGGCTGGCGCCCCACGCCGCCGAACGAATAGGTTTCGGACAACGGCGGGTGTGTCGGTTCCGGCGGGGCCGGCGGCGGCTCAGTCACCGTACTGGCGGTGCTATGCCGCTGCGGCGCGGCCATCCGGCGGCGCTGCTCCCTGAGCTTTTCGGCCTCGGCCAACCGCGCCCTGTTCAGATTGCGCCTGTTAATGCCTGACGCGACCCGGAGCTTTAGCGCCATCAGCTCCGCGAGCGATTTATTGAGTGCGACGAGCGCGGGATCCGTGCGCCAAGCAGCCTTGAAGTCCACGGCCGCGCCGGTGTCGGGATCATAATATTGGCCCTGAGCCAAGATCGCACCGCCGAGCAGCGGCAAAATCTTGAGCTCGTTGAGGCATTCAATGATTCCCAGGTGGCCGAAGCCCGAGGCGATCGCAAACCACCGCGCGAATAGCGCCGGCAAAGGAAGACGGATAACGTCGCGGTGAAATTCGCGACAGAGGTCGCCGGAGAATTGGTCTACCCCCTTGAGATAGCGACCCGCCGCCGTCTCGAATTCCGAATCATCCGCCGAAATCGCCTGCAGCGCGCGAGTCCCGGCTTTGCTGCGAAGGGCCGTTTGTTGAAGAGCCTCAAGCTCGGCGCGCGCGGCTGAAAGCCGTTTTGCTGCATCGGCGCGGGCTTCGGCAGTCATCCTCAGGTCATCGGCAACGCCCGATAGAGCTTCATCGGCCAGCAGTTCGCCGTGCAGTTTTTCCACCGATCCTTCGAGCTCGTCGATGCGAGATAAAGCCGTCGCACCTTCGATTCCTATTTTGTCGACCGTGCGCGCGAGCACACCCCGACGCTGATATTCCTTCTCGACGGCGATTTTTGCCACGATCAAGGATTCTGGAATTTTCATGGACTTCTCCTCAGGGCGTAATCCCAACTTTCGGCGATAGCTTCGGCAGTCCATCGCCCGGTCATGGTGGCCAGGCGAATCGACGACGGAACTGAGACCGCGGATCGAATGGCGCGCGGGTCGCTGAAAAGTTTCGGGATCGCCGAGCGCATTGCGCGCTGCCAGCCATGATCTTCAGCGGCGACGTAGACCTCACGGGCCGATGGAACGGCATGCCCACGCGAAACTTGCACGCGGCTCTGACGCAGGATGGAATTAAGCGAGAACCGTTTTGCTGTCTGCACGGCTTTCGCCGCGACAGGAGCCGTGGAGCCGGCGAGGTGGGCAACGCGCGAGACGAGGCCCGAGCGATGTGCGGAGGCGAAGACCTGCATCGCGCAATCACCCGCGACCCGATGCGCGCATTGCTGGCGGCGCGTCGCTTGAGGAACCTAACGCCGGCAACGCGAGTAGTCGGTCCAGCGCCGCCGTCAGCACCAGGATACGCTTACCGATGCGGATGGTCGGAAGGTCGCCCCGACGGACGGCGTCGTATCCGGCGTTTCGCGAGATTCCCAAGCGGCAAGCGGCTTCCGGGACGGTTATTGTTTCGCGAGTCGGTGTAGCGGATTTCGTATTCACAGTCGGGCCTCACAATCTATTACACCCATATTTGGGTGCGTGTGCCCACCACGTATAGATTGGTCATTTTCTAATTGCAAGACCCATATTTGGGTGTTACCGTCCAGGGAGTAATGGAGCGTCCCGCTATGTCCAAAAAGCGAAGAAATCCGTCCGACACTGTTTCGCTCAAGGTGCGAATCAAGGAGCGCCTTCGAGCAAAACTCGAGGCCGAGGCACGCGATCTAGACATTACGCTAAACGCGGTGATGGGTCTTCATCTCGAACAACCATTTCAAAGCGAACGCGAGTTAGCGGCAGCAACGGATTTAGCTTATGGCCGACAGCTGACGGCGATTTTAATTGTCCTGGGCCGTGTCATGCGAAGCGTTGCAACGACAAACGAGAGGCTATCTCGCGAGGAAAATTCCACTGGCGACTGGATCTCTGATCCATACGCGTTCGATCAAACCTTACAGGCGGCGATTACCGTTCTCAAATCCCTTCGACCACCGGGCGATCCGAACGTCACTGGAACCGGTAAGGCAGTCCAGGACGGCGAGAAGCACAACGGACCGGGTTTTGCCGAAGTGGTGCTCGATGGCATTGCTGGCACCAAAATATTTTCACAGCTTCCCCAAAGCGATGATGAAAAATCAATTTGCGAACGGCTTGGTCCGAAAGCAGTCGCGCATCTCAAGTCGTCACTCAAACCCCTTAACGTGCGCATATCCACCGCCAAGCGTAAGCTAATCGCGGAGCATAAATCATGAGAGGAAACATCACCCGCCGAGGCGATCGGTCCTGGCGCCTGAAATTCGAATCCGGTGAACGCAACAATGGCACGGGTAAGCGCCAAACCAAATTCGTCACGGTGCGCGGCACGAGGCGGGACGCCGAAAGGGAGCTAACGCGCATACTCAACGCGATCGAGACCGGAGCCTTCGTCGAGCCGTCAAAGATGACAGTAGAGAAATATCTGGAAACCTGGCTCGATCACGCAAAGCAGCGCGTCAGCGCAAAGACCTTTTCTCGTTACGAGGAAATCGTAAAAAAACATCTTTCGGTTGGACTCGGATCGCACTGCCTCACGAAGCTTACGCCTCTTGCCATCCAGGACTCCTATTCCAAGGCGCTTGCCAGCGGCCGGCGCAATGGACTTGGTGGTCTTTCGGCGCAGACGGTGAAGCATCATCATCGGATTTTGAGCGAAGCGCTGCGCCAGGCCGTGCGATGGCGGCTTCTCCATTCCAATCCGTGCGATCTCGTCGAGCCGCCGCGGCCAGCACGGCGCGAAATGCACATCATCGATCAGAAGCAAACCGCGCAGCTGCTCAAGGCCGCCGAGCCGAAGAGGATTTACATGCCGGTGCTTCTCGCCGTGACCACCGGCATGCGCCGCGGCGAATTGCTCGCGTTGCGCTGGAAAAACGTTGATCTCGATTCAAGCTCGCTCGCCGTGACACAGACGCTCGAGAAAGTCGGCAAACAGCTTACTTTCAAGGCGCCGAAAACCGAACGCAGCCGGCGCACGATCTCATTGCCTCAATACACCGTCGAAGCCCTTCGAAAGCATCGCGCGAAGTTAGCCGAGGAACGCCTGGCCGCCGGCAAGGCCTATCACGCGCTTGACCTGGTGTGTTGCAACGAGCTCGGCCAGCCGATGGATCCAGGGTATGTCACCCGCACCTTCGCCAACCTGGCTAAAACGAAGTTCGGGATTCGGTTTCACGATCTGCGGCACTCCCATATCAGCCATCTGCTCGCCGCCGGCGTTCACCCGAAGATCGCAAGCGAGCGCGCGGGGCACGCGAGCATATCGATCACGCTCGACGTCTATAGCCATGTCATTCCGGGAATGCAGGAAGACGCAGCAAAGCGCATCGATGCAGCGCTCCGGGCACATATCGACGGATAACTCGCTCGCCCGGACGCCGGCGGACGGCTTCCGGACGACGCGCGGATAGCGAGGTCGTCCGCTTGGGACTCGCGGCAGATTGCAGCCATGACGCGATGGCGGACGGGGCGGACAACCTTGCACCCCTCCCCCGCTACCAGGGGCCATTGCGCCCGATAAGAACCCGCTCGGCAACCCGCGAATCGGCCGCGCGACTCTAGTCGCTCCAATTATTCTTTTAGAACTTAAGAGTAAGGGCACTAAGCCGTCCGCCCCGTCCGCCGCCTCTTAAGACCATGGAATTCTTCAAAATTAACGCGGACAACTGCGCCGTCCGCCGCCGTCCGCCGCTGTCCGCGTCTGCAGCTTTGCACCGGCCAGGCCGATGCCAATTGGCATCGCCCAACTTATCTAGCCCTCGATGCCAATTGGCATCGCCGAGCTGCGTGGGGCTTCGTATTGCATTGCCGGCCGCCTGGTGAGGTTGTGCGCCAGGTAGCTCATAGCCCTTCGCCGGCGGGGGCCTGGTCGAATACCTCTTTCATTTCGCGCACCGCGGCGTCGAACTGCCACTCGACGCCGTTCGAGCCGCGCTGAAGGATCGGCATATCGGGATAGCGGTTGATCAGCGCTTCGATCGTCGGCAGCGAGCAAGTGAGGATGCGGGCGAGCTCGCCCTTGTTGACCGTGATCGGCGCGCGCTGCTCGTCATGCTCTGCGGCACGGTCGGCCGCGAGAGCGCCGTCCATGGCTTCCACTTCGTTGACGCAAACAGGAAAAGAAACAGAAGGCGATTTTTTAATTCACACAAACCATTTTACCGCGGTCGCGAATTGCCCGCGGTTGGCCGAACCTCGGGGAAGGACCCGTGAAAAATCTAGCGGCGGGTGGTGGCCAGCGCCTTGGTGATGGCCCGCTCCAGGGCCGGCATGAAGACCGCGCGTGAGAAGCCGCGATGCCAATTGGCATCGGTCAGGGCTGGGATGTTCGGCGAGGGGCGATGCGCGCGCATGGCACGATCTCGGCGAGATCGCGCCCTTTGCGGTTACCTTCCGCTTGACCGAGCGTGCTTGTAGAATAACCGCATGGCGGAATTCGCAGGAAAAACGCTCGAGGGAAAATGGTGGCGGCCGGACTCGCCGGACGACGCGTTTGACGGGGTCCTGCAGCTGGAAGAGGATTTCGCCGGGTCTCTGACGATCAAGGGACTCGCGAGCAAGCTATTCGCATTCAGGCTGCCCTCCTCGCGGACATTATTCGGGCGGATGAGAGGTCACTACCAGTACGACGTGACGCTCTTCAGAACCGGCATGATGCGCGGCCCTGCCATCGGTTCGTCAAGCGGTGGCGACCACGATTCTGAAATGCAACTTTTCACGAATACTATTCTGGTGGGTGGGCATATCGATTCTGAGGATGAGCATGTTGTCAGCGCGGCACTTGTCCGCGCGACTGGGCTGGACGAATGGTGCGATGGCTCCGGCTTCGAAGGCCAGATGGAAATGCCGAGCGCTTCATTCGGAACCGAGAGGGTGAACTTGTCGTACCAGGGAAGCGCAAGTGAATTTTACCCAACGGGCGCAGGCAACGCGTTGCGACTGGTTTCACACTACCGGGGCCCGATGTTCTTTCATGGCCCTAAAGATGTAATAATGCGCGAAGAAGATCTAATCGAATTGCGGTTCGACAACGATCTGTCCATAAACCAGGTCCTCCACGAGATTGGAATCTGGCAAAGTTTCATAACGTTTGCGCTGCGGCGACCATCATATATGGACGAAATCAGGCTCACGCTGAAAGAGTCTGTCGAGGCGCCGTTTGGATCGACGCTACTGGTTCCAGGACGCAAAAACGATATCAGTGCGAAGAATCGTCGCCGCAGAGATATCCTGTTCACAAGATCGGCTCTTGGGGATCGGATCGGTATGTTTATCGAGGCTTGGCGTCAGAACTATACGAAGATCGAGATGCCGGTAATGTTGCTCACAGGGACAACGTATCAAAGTGATGCTTTCCTACACTCGAAGCTCCTGGCGTGTTTGCAGGCCCTTGAGGTTCTACATCGTGAGCGGCACGAGGGTTCTCGTTTTTCCGACAATGAAGCGCGCAGGACAACAATCAACGCGCTACGATCGGCCATCCCGGGAACGCTTGACCCGATCCTGTTTGACGAGATCAGCCAGCAGTTGGGATTCGTCGGGGAACTGACGCTGCTTGATCGGTTAAAGTATTTTTTTGGCCTCTACCCGCTGACCCTTCGACCATTGTTTCCGGCAGGCGATTCCGACATGGCGTTGTTGAAGGATGCGCGCAACTTCCTGACGCATTACGGACGCGGCAAAGAGTTTAATAGGGAGTTCCTGGAGTCACGGAAGCTGTTAATTCTCGCCGAGAAGGCGCAGCTATTCGTGGAGATTTGTTTCCTGGGGCTTCTCGGGATGAACGATCAAGAGATTGTGGGCATGATCAACCGGTTCGAGCCCTATGTGAATTGCCGCACGACCAATCATCGATAGATGCCAAATAGTCGAAGCTCTAAAAAGATCGTACTTTGATATATTTTCCGGGGACCGATTTACACGGGGTTGGCTGGCCGAAGCATGGGCAGGACTCGTGAAAAACTTGCGGCTGTCCCATGCTAGTCTATTGAGTACATAGGCTGACAATATAGGCCGCGCGGACGACGCGACGCATGGATAAGACCTGGTTCGAGATGAAGGACATTCGAAAACGGCGCATCGCTGATGCCGTTTGGATTCCACTGCGCGTGTCTCGCCACATTACCCGCGACGGCACATACGGATATGCGGGCTACAAGGTCGAGTTTTTTGGACTCGGCAGCGTTGCCTTCCCTATGCAACATCGCGCAGACGTCAAGAAATTAAGCTGGTCGGAAATCGGGGTTGCGCATGGCCAGCGCGTTTGGGCAACCAGCGAATACTACAAGCCGGCGGAGATCTATCAGTACCGGGACAAGATTGATCTCGGCATTGATTTAGTTTTGGTGCAAACCTTTGAAACCGATGACCCGAGCGAGTGGCATCTAAATCAAGATCTCGTGTTCGCGCTCGGACTTATGCGCGAAGGTGACGACTGGGTCCGCCCAAGCGAAGATTACTGCATCGTCGCGCGACTGCTCAGAGATAGCGGAGCCCGTCCGGTTGCGATCGAAATTAGAAATGAATATCTTCGCGATTATCTGTGCGCAAGAAACATGTTCTTGCGCATGTCGCTCTATCGCAGCCGCGACGTAATTGTCGAAGACGTGGCAGAGGTTGGTTCGCCAAAAGAAGAGAACGTTAAGAGCGAAAGCGACCGGTTCGAGCTCCGAAATACGCCGATCATAGAAGGTGGGCACCTCGGAGACGGAGGTTACGCGGTGTTCAACGTGAGCCGCACTGACGTTGATCCAGATGAGGATGTGCCCAGACCCGGGCCGGAAACTGACTCAAATACGGCGTCTCGCTCTTGGAAGGGGAAACACGAGGGACGACCTCTTTTCCGCATCATGGGCGAATTATGGCGCGACGAAGAAATTGAGCCGGGCGAACACAGTTACCGGATTCGAGGCGACAACATCCCCTCTGGCATCCAGTACATCGTGGACGCCACCGGCACGCGCCTTCGTAGCGAAGATTTGCAAGACGAAGACGATCCGCGGTGGCTGTGGTTCCGCCCCGAAGTTGTACCGGCACTCACAAAACATCGTGGCGGCAGACTCCGCTGGTACACCAATGATACCGGCGGCGTTAGTTGCTCTTCGAATGACTTGACCCATTTCGGCCTCAACGGCGCGAGCTTAGTTACGGTTTACGCACCTGACATCGCGAAGCTACCGCTTTGGCAGCAACGGATTTGGTCGGGGTATAACGTCGCCCCGGAAGGCGGAGTATCGAAAGAACTTTTATCCGCCCAAATGGCGACAAAAGTTGCGGAGACGACAGCGCCAGAAGACGCTCTACCTCAAGTCCTGGCCGAGTTGGACGGGCTGTTTCAGGAAAGTATCGGAACCCCGCTGTTCCGATCTCATACGGCGACAGCCGAACTAATGAAGTCTGTAAGTCGATTTCGCGCGCTCGAGCCAAACGGTCTGCTTTCTCTCGCGAAGGACTTGATCCGTTTGGTGGCTGACCGTATTGATACCACCGCGGTTCAAAAAATGGCTCCTCCCCCTGCGGGCGAATGCTGGAAATCGATTAAGTCACTAGAAAAATACCTAGCGACGATTGTCTCGCCTGAAAACGCAAGGCGGGTGACAGGTGCTCTAGCAGGCGCTTATGACTTGCGCCTTGCGGATGCCCATTTGCCTCCGGAGGAGTTGAGCCACGCATATAAACTCGTTCGAGTTGATCCAGAAGCACCTTTACTCGATCAGGGCTTTTGGCTGATTGCCTCCGTTGTGTCTGCCTTGATTGAAATCGGTCGGATTATGAAGGCGGCGGAAGCGAAGCCGGGAAAGAGCTGAGGGTGGCTGATTCAACTAAAGAACCAGCTTCTATGAATGGGCTTTTCCTCAGGCGTGAAAGTAGCTTCAAAGTACGAGACGGCACGATTCCTGACCGGTTATGAGCTGCCTACCGTTGTCAGTAGTCAGTAACCGCCCATCGTCGCTAGTTAAATATACATCGCGACAATCAATACGTATCGACAGGACGGCCGCGAACGAGAGAAGCCCCAAGAACAAGCCAAGCGCGAGCGTTATGCACGTCCTAAAAAGATTGACCGGCAACAGACGCGCTTCAATGGCAGCTACAATATTGATCATGATCAGATCACGCTCCTACCACCTGCTTCTAGAGGTCCGATACAGACAGTCGGGCAACTCTACGCGATCTCAAACGTGTAATAGCGGACATTTTCATGGAGCTGCAAAGAATCCTGGACGCTGCTCTCGGCAGACGACATGAACCCCTTCAGGCCAAGGCATTACAGCTCGATGAAGTTGAAGAGGCAGGAGGAAGCATGCCACGTAAACTTACAGGCACCGACGGACAATCAGTGACGATTCCAGATAGCAGCCGCGGAATTCAGGGAACCGATGGCCATATGGTCGCGATCCCCGCCGGCGGCCGTGGAATTCAGGGAACTGACGGGCGCATGGTCGCGATCCCCGCCGGTGGCCGTGGAATTCAGGGAACCGACGGGCGCATGGTCGCGATCCCCGCCGGTGGCCGTGGAATTCAGGGAACCGACGGGCGCATGGTCGCGATCCCCGCTGGGGGGCGCGGAATTCAGGGAACTGACGGCCGGATGGTCGCGATCCCGAGCGGAAAGCGGGGCGCGCAAGACGCCAAAGGGCGAATACGAGTTAAATAGCGATGTAGCTACGTGATGCAACGCATCAGAGGTAGAGAAGAATCATGCTCAAGACGCGTCAGATCCTCAAGCGCGTGACGGAAAGTCAGCCTCGCAGGTCCACGTCCAGATATGTCGAATGAAAATCAACACTGGGTGCCCAAATTCCTGATAAGGAATTTTGCCGACGCGGACGGACGAGTTTTCTGTCTGGATATTCATACCGATAAAATCTCGAAACTGCCGCCAAAGCGCGCGGCATCGGGTATCGATTTCAATGAATTCCTGATCGATGGAGAAACTATTTCATTCGAGAATGATCTTGAAAAAATCGAGACCCAGGCCGCTCCAGTCCTAAAGCAGATTTTAAGATCGTGCTCGGTCGCAGGGTTGACAGGCGAGAAACGAAAGCGCGTTGCCAGGTTTATGGCCGCACAAAGCTTCAGAACGGAAGCCTTCTATAGGGGGATGGATCTCCAGGTGTCACGGGAACAGTTTGGCCATATTTTTGCGCAGCTCTGGCGAAGCGCATTCCTGGTGTCGGATGAAGTCGAGCGCCGGAAATGGGTTGTTATGACAATCAAAACTGATGACGTCTTTTATTTGGGTGACAATCCGGTGGTATTGCAGCGCACTGAGAATCCATCCGACGGCGTGGGACTGGGCTTTGATATCGAGGGTGTGGAAGCATTCTTGCCGCTTTCACCGAAATGCGCCCTCTGGATGCCATGCACCTCCACGAGCGAACAATTAATATCGGGATATGAAAACGCCTTGTCGATGCATCGACAAATTCGTTCCGCAGCACTCACGGGATCGACATTACCGGGGACCAATTCGGATACGTTGCACCTTACACAACGTGTGTTGCGTAATGCATTCGATCTTTATGAGGCTCTTACGAAAGGGATTGCGATTAATGCCATATCGGAAAATATTGAAAACCTAAATTATCTAGAATCATCCTGGGCACATTCCGCCATTTATTCAAACCGTGGAGACTTTTCTTTTGCAAGACGAATGTTCCAGAAATCTCCGCAATATCGAGAGTCCCCCAGGACGTCGCTAGGAATTGCGAACACACCTGGAACGATCGCCGCCTACTTGGGTGCCAATTGGGTGCCAATTGACCGTGTAACTGGTCGACGCAAGTAGCTAAGTCATTGTACCTTCTAGGCGGATGGGTGGCCGAGCGGTTTAAGGCACCGGTCTTGAAAACCGGCGTACCCGCAAGGGTACCGTGAGTTCGAATCTCACCCCATCCGCCAGCGCGGCCGTCCTTACGACGCCTGCGCCGCCACCTTTTCCACCTTCACGGCGCCACCCTCGGCCAGCATCACCTTGTTGAGCAGCTTGACCATGGCGTAGACCGATTCGATCGCCGGCGCCGGCGTCTCGGTCAATCGCGCCATTTCGAGGATCGAGCCGATCAGCGCCTCGGTTTCGAGCGAACGCCCGGCCTCGACGTCCTGCAGCATCGAGGTCTTGTGCGCGCCGACGCTCTCGGCGCCGGCAATGCGTTTTTCGATGGTGACGCGGAAGGTGACGCCGAGCTTCTTGGCGATGGTTTCCGCCTCCTCCATCATCGTCGCCGCGAGATGGCGCGTCTCGGGAAATTGGCAGATATCGACCAGCGTCGCATGCGTCAATGCACTGATCGGATTGAACGACAGATTGCCCCACGCCTTCAGCCAGATCTCGGAGCGAATGTCTTTCAGCACGCGTGATTTGAGGCCGGCCTTCACCAATACGTCGTGCAGCCGCTTGACCCGCTCGGTGTCCTTGCCGTCGAGCTCGCCGACCGGGAAGCGGTCGCCCTCGACGTGGTGGATGACGCCCGGCGCCGTTACCGCGGCAGCCGGATAGACGACGCAGCCCAGGATACGGTTGGGGTCGATCTTCCTGCTGAGAATGCCGGTCGGATCGAGGCTTTCGAGCTTCTTACCGTCGTACTTGCCGCCGAGCCTCTGGAAGTACCACCACGGCAGGCCATTCTGCACCGTCAGCACCATCGTATCGGCGTCGAGCAGATGATCGATGTCCTTCGCCGCCTCGTCGAGGTGATGCGCCTTGACCGCGAGCACGACGAGATCCTGCTTGCCGGCGTCGGCCGTCTTGTCGACCGCCTTGACCTTGGCGGTCTCGACCTTGCCGTCGTGCCATTCAAGCTTGATGCCGTTCGCCCTGATGGTCGCGAGATGCGGGCCGAGATCGATCACCGTCACCTCGTTGCCGCCGAGCGCCAGCTTGGCCGCGATCAGCCCACCGATCGCCCCGGCGCCGACGACGCAGATCCGCATCGGCTTCGGCGGCTGCTGCAGGAGATAGGGGCTCGGCAGCACCTGGTTGAACGGGTTGCGCAGAGTTCCGACGCCGTCGATGACGACGTCGACGATGTTGCTGGCCGCCGGCATCACGCCGGCGCCGAGCGAGGTGCCGCAGGAGATGATGTCGCCCGGCATCAGCGTCATGTCGCGCGAGATCATGCTCACCAGCTTGGCCGGCGGGAAGAACATGTCGGCGACCGGATAGTTCTGCACCTCCTTGTTGTTGAGGATGGTCCGTATGCTGAGCTTCATCGGGTCGATTCCGGTGGTGATAACCGGGCCGAACGGTCCGAAGGTGTCGAAGCTCTTGGCCCGCACCCACTGGTCGAAGGTCGGGTTCTTCTTGAGCAAATCGACCGCGGTGACGTCGTTCACGCAGGTATAGCCGAAGATATAGCTCGGCGCGTCCGCCTCGCTCACCATCGAGCACTTCTTGCCGATGACGACGCCGAGCTCCCCCTCATAGACGATCCGGCCGGAATAGGATTTGGGGCGTTCAATCGGCGTGCCGGCGGCGGCATAGGCATTCGGCCCTTTGAGGAAGTAGAGCGGCTCGTCGGGCACCAGGAAGTCGTTCTTGGCGGCAAGCTGATGGAAGTTGTTCCACAGGCAGATCATCTTCGAAGGATCGCAGGGCGTGACCACGCGCACATCGGCGAGCTTGGCGGCCTCGCCGGTGGGCTTGGCGCCCGCGAAGAGATCGCCGGAATGAACCGCGATCATGCCGTCGGCGAGCGATCCCAATTCCACGCGGCCGCTTCGCTCGAATCGGAGCCACTGAGTCATGCGCGCCCTCCCTGATCGGGTTCCGCCCAGCCGCTTCCTGGACCGGACCCGTATCGTTGCGGCGACGGTGCCGCAGGCGGCGCCGTCGGGCAAGCCTCAAAACTTCGTGAGCGGCTTATGGCGTCGCCGGGTCGCGTTTCGCCTTCAGCAATTGGTTGGCATAGACTACCAGATCACCGAGCTTGTAGGGCTTGTAGAGCATGATGATGCCGGCCCGCGCCAGATTTTCCGGGATCGGATCCTGGGTGAAGCCGGTCATCAGTAGCACCTTCATCTGCGGTCGCCGTGCCATGCCGATCTCGGCCAGCTTGTAGCCGTTGGCGCCCGGCAGGCGCACATCGCTCAATAGCAAGTCGATCTCGACCTCGGAGTTGAGCACGTCGAGCGCCGACGTCCCGTCGGCGCGCTCGATGACGGTGAATCCCTCGTCGCGGATAGTCTCGACCACCAGCGTGCGCACCAGCTCCTCGTCCTCGACCACCAGCACCGTTGACTTTTTCGCGGGCCGATCCTGCGACCGCGCCACGCTCGCCGCCGGCGCCGGCGCCGCGGCATCGTCGACCGCGCCGTCGCCCTGGTAGCGCGGCAGGAGCATGATGACGCGCGTCCCCTCGCCGAGCTTGCTGTCGATATGGAAGTAGCCCTTCGATTGCTGGATGAAGCCGAAGATCATGCTGAGGCCGAGGCCGGTGCCCTGGCCCTGCGGCTTGGTGGTGAAGAACGGATCGATGGCGCGGCGGCGCACCTCCTCCGACATGCCTGCACCGTTATCGATCACCGACAGGCGCACATAATCGCCCGGCGGCGCGTCGGCGAAAGGCGCTTCCGGCCGGGCGAGATGGAGATCGGCGGTCTCGATGACGAGCTTGCCGCCCTCGGGCATGGCGTCGCGCGAATTGATCGCCAGGTTCAGGATGACGTTCTCCATCTGGTTTTCGTCGCATAACGTCCACCAATCGGCGGCAAGCCGGGTCTCGACGGCGATGCCCGCGCCGACCGATTGACGCAGAAGGTCCCCCATCTCCGTCGTCAGCCGACTCAGCTTGACCGGGTTGGGCGCCAGCGGCTGCCGGCGCGAGAAGGCAAGAATGCGCTGCGTCACGTTCGCAGCACGGTTAAGGCCGTCCATGGCGAATTCGACGTATTGCGCCACGTCGGTGCGGCCTTCGGCAAGACGCTTCTGCAGCAACTGAAGATTGCCCATGACGATGGTCAGCAGATTGTTGAAGTCGTGCGCGATACCGCCGGAAAGCTGGCCGATCGCCTCCATCTTCTGGCTCTGGCGCAGCGCCTCCTGCACCAGCTCGCGCTCCTGGATTTGCCGCTGAAGCTGCCGGTTGGCGTCGGCGAGCGCCGCGGCGCGGCTTTCAAGCTCCTGATTGACGCGGCCGAGCGCCACCTGCGCCGCGCCCAGCACCGCGACAATGAGCGACGCCATGAACACCAAGAGGCCGATGATGCCGTAGCGTTCGAGCCGGCGGGCGAACGGCTCCGTGATGGTCTGGAGATAAACGGTGCCGAGCGCGCTCTGGCCCTCGATCACCGGTGCCGTGACGACGAGGCGGCCGTTCTCGATGCGCGGCGCATCGGGCGGCAGCTGCGCCGGCGGCATCTCGGCATTGCCGCGGACATAGTCGACGAACAACGCGCCGTTCTGGTCGTAGATCGCGGCGGCACGAACCTCGAAATTTGCCGCCATCGCATTGACGTATTCCTGCGCCGCCGGACGATCATCGAACACCAGCGCGGCGCTAACGGTGGAGGACAGGATGCGCGCCTGGACGCCGACCTCATCCAATTTTTGCTGGCGATAGGCCTGCTCGTTGTAAAAGATCATCGCCGCGCCGGCGACGATCAGGAACACCACCGTCGCAAGCGCGATCGGCGGTCCGAGCCGCCATAATTTGATGAATGTCGCGGGTTCTTTCATGCCACTCTACTCATTCGCTCTGCCAAGGACCGCGAGGCTCAGCAATTTCGAGCTGATCACGAGCCTGTCCTGCGCCGCCGCCTGGTTGTCGATCTCGAAGCGCACGCGATTGTCCTGGATGACAAAATTGACGATTCCCTTGGCGCGGGATTCCGGCGACCGGTCGGTGACGGTGAGCACCGGCGTGCCGCGCACCGCCGCCAGCGCGTCGGCGACCGGTTGCGCGCGCGATCCGGCAATGAACATGATCTGGCACGAGGCGCCGCGCACCGCCATCGGCATCCGACGAAGCGCGATGGGCCGATCCCCGACATGCTGGCCCGCCACGGCTTGATCGAGCATGGCGCCGAACGGATCGTCGCCGACGACGCAGAGCGTGATCGCATCCGTCGCAGACCGGAAAGTCTGCGGCGGCCATTCGACGAAGGGCGCAAATTTATAGAGGTAGGTCGCCTTGACCGCGAATTCGAGCGCGGTATCCTGCGCCGACGCCGGAGGTGGCGCTCTCGCGAACAGAAAAACCGCGATCAGGACTGGCACCGCCGCGCGCAACGCTTTCAGACCTGCGGATGTAGAGAGCAATCAGAAGCTCCAGCGCAAGCCGGCCAATATGCTGCGCGGAATTTCGTTGTTCTGGCCGAAGCCGTTGGTCGCCTCGAGATGATGGGCATGAGCGAGGTTTTGCCCGGTCAGCGACGCCTCGAAGGCGGGCGTCACATGCCAGGCGAAACGCACATCCACCTCGTAATAGCTCGGCACGTGGGCGAGCGGCAGGGCGCCGATCTGGCGCAGCGAGACGAAGAGGTCGGTGTTGCCGGGCAGGTCGATATAGGAGCGCAGGAAAAGTTGGTGCCCTGGATCGATTCCCGCCGCGGTCTGCGAGCCGGCGATGTCGTTGGTGCCCGGCTTGAGCGAGATATCCTTATGCAGGAAATTCACGCCGGGACTCAAGCGCCACCACGGAAAAATACGCACATCGCCCCACACCTCGAAACCGTAGGTGTCGCCCTGGAGGTTATTGCCGAAAGCGATGGGCGGCGTGCCGCCGGTAAGCGTGGTCGTTCGGATGTCCTGATATTGGTTGTAATAAAACGACGCGGACAGCGTGGCCTGTTCGAACGGCTGGGTCCGATAGCCCGCCTCGTAGGCGATCAACTTCTCGGCCTGGAAATTCGGCGTCGGCCCGAAAAATCCGGGCAGCGTCAACTCGCGATCGAGGCGCGACGGCGTTTCCACCGCGCGCGACACCGCCGTCCAGAGGAGGTTGTCGTTGTTCACCTGCCAGCCGAGACGCGCGCTCGGCATCGGATAGAAGCCGCCGAGCGTGTCGTATTCGAGTTTGGTGCCGAGCGTCAACTTGAGGTTGTCCAGCAGCGCGATCGTGTCCTGGCCGAAAGCATTGGTCTGCGTCAGAGTTTGGCTCCCCGGCACGATCAATGCCGAATCGAACGGTCCGAATTTATCGTTCCAGACGCGCTCGCCCGCGCCCCAGACGATTTCCTGCCGCTCTCCGATCTTGAAGACGTGCTGCACCGACAGGTCGCCGGTGTTGATATTGTCCTGCTCGGCGGCGGTCGGATGCAAATCGGCGCGGTCGTAAAAGGCCTGCACCTCGAGCGACGAGCCGTTGTCCAATTGATGCGTCCAGCGGCCGAGCAGATTGCCGCCGTTGGAGCGGCCGCCGGAATCGAATTGATTCTCGAACAGATCGCCCTGCACGGTGAAGGCGTCCTCGCGCTTGCCGAAATCGGTGCGGAACCCGGTCTGCCGCCCGTTCCAGCTGTCGCCCGCGCCGATGCCCTTCGGACTGATCCGCGTCGATCCCTCGCCGAAGCCCATGGCGTAGGCGCGGTAGGTGCCGTTGTCGCCGAGCTTGCCGCCCCAGCGCCCGGCGCCCTGCCTGTCGAAGCTGCCGTATTTGAGATCGACCAGCCCGCCCTGGGTGTCGCGCGAGCTCTTGGTGATGATGTTGACGACGCCGTTAACGGCGTTCGATCCCCATAGGGTTCCGCCCGGCCCGCTGATGACCTCGATGCGCTCGACGTCGTCGAGCATCACCTGATGCTGATCCCACACCACGTTATGGAAAAACGGCGAATAGATCGTGCGTCCGTCGATCATCACCAGCAGCTTGTCCGACGCGTTGGCCGAATTGAAACCGCGCGCCGAAATCGTGTAGTCCTGCGAATTGATGCGCGCGACTTCGAGGTTGGGCGCCAGGCGCAACGCTTCGGGCACGTTGGTCGCGCCGGAGCGGATGATGTCGTCATGCGTGATGACGAAGATCGCGGCCGGGGCTTGGCTGATCGCCTCGGGCCGCTTCGATACCGAGGTCACCTCGACATTGGCGAGGTCCTCGATCGACAATTGCCGCAGATCCTCGAGCGATTGGGTTATCTGGGCGGTTTGCGCGCGGGCAGCGAAGGGCGCAAAGGCGAGAGCGAGCGCCAAAAACCCCAACGCGGCGCGGCGCCAGGCACCCGGATAGTCATGCAACGTGCCGCGACGACCCCACCCCAAAACCACCACGGCGCGCCCCCCGAAGCGTCGTTATCCGCGAAATTGTTCGCGATGTTAATTGAACAAGCGCGGCGATGGAAAACCTACGCTCAGGGAAAACACCTGAGAAAGTGGAAAATAACCACCTAGACCGGCACTGTGCGCCAGCAGACATCGCGCGCCCGGCCCGGGGTATATATGACGGCGGCGGGAAACAGCATCCGGCGGGGAGAGATGCGGCGGCTATTCACCGATTCGGCCACGGTCCATGCGGCCGTGACGCTGCTGCTGGTCGCGCCGTTCTTCGTCTTGCGCGATATCCCGCTCTACGATCTGCCCAATCACATCGCCCGCCAGCACATCCTGTTCGGCGACGGCGCGCCGGGAGCGGCGCAATATTACGTTGCGCAATGGCGGCTGTTGCCCAATTTGGCGTTGGATGCGTGGGTCGGCGCCTTTCACCATCTCGTCTCGGTCGACCTTGCGGTGCGGCTGTTCCTGGCCGCGACGGTGACGCAGCTCTTCTGGGGCGCGGTCGCGCTCAATCGCGCGCTGTTCGGGCCCAGGAGCCGGTTCGCCCTGGTCGCCGCGCTGTTCGCCTTCAACGGCCCGTTCCTCCTGGGCTTCGTCAATCTGTGCTTCGGCCTCGGCATGGCGCTATGGACGATGGCCGCGTGGATCAAATGGCGCGACCGCGGTTGGGCCCTCCCGCTCTTCGCATTCCTGTCCTGCCTCATCCTGCTGGCGCATCTCTTCGCCTTCGCCATATACGCCGTGATCGTGATCGCCTTCGAGCTCGGCGAATTGCAGCACGGCTGGCGGGCCGTGCGGCGCGAATTCCTCGCCCTGCTCCATCTCGCCGCGCCCGCGGTCCTTTATCTCGGCTTCATGCCGCGCGAGGTCACGCGCGGCGCGATCTATTACCTGCCCTGGCTGGAGAAATTCGGCGCGCTGCGCAGCGTCCTCGGATTCTACAACCCGCAATTCGACGTCGTCTGCCTGGCACTCCTGCTGCTCGGCGGGCTTCTCGTCGCTGCCCGCGTTCAGCTCGCGCGCGCGATGATGCTGCCGCTCGCCGCGCTGGTGATCGCCGACATCGGCCTGCCCCATCAGCTCGGCGAAGGCACCTTCGTCGATTACCGCATGCCGACGGTGCTGGCCCTGTTCCTGTCGGCCAGCCTCGGCTGGCGCGAGGGCGAGCGCCGGACGCGGCGCGTCGCCGAATCCCTCGTGCTGCTGCTCTTCGCCTTTCGCATGGGCGCGATGCTGTGGCAGTGGCATTCCTGGCAGCCCGATTTCGCGCAATACCGCGCCGCCTTCGCCCAGCTGCCGGAGGGCGCCAAGCTTCTGCCGCTGGCGGAAAACCCGAACGCGCTCGACCCGCTGCAGCATCCACCGCTCGGGCACATCGCGGCGCTGGCGGTGAGTGAGCGCGGCGCGCTGATCCCCGATCTTTTCGCCGAGCGCGGCCACCAATTGCTGCGCTACCGCGAGCCAAGACTGTTCGACCTCAATCCGTCGGCGGCGTCGGCGAAGGATTACGATTACGTGCTGCTGCTGAATCCGGCGGCGCTCGATGCCGCGAACCTTCCGGCATACGAGCCGATCGCGCGCGGCCGGACCTTCTTGCTGGGAAAGCTCGCGCGCTAGCGCAGGCTGGCGTTCAGCTTCTGCAACGCTTCGTTGCCCGGCACCAGCTCGGCATCGTCGAGCAAATTGAGCGGCGTCTCGACCGTGCCGATATGATCGTGCATATCGTGCGATTCCGGATCGACATAGAGCAGGCCGGTGACGATCTCGCCCGCCGCCTGGCGCTCCTGCAGGAATGTGAGCGCGGCGATCCGGTCGTGCGGATCGTAATCGGCGTGCAGCTTGCGCAGGCGCAGCACCGAGCCGTCATGCTGCGTCACCGCTTCGACGGTGCCGGGCGCGTATTCGGCGGTGATCTCGCTGTGATCCTCGATCAGATCGAGCCGGTTCACCGCATCATTGTGCTCGCGCACGTAATCGAAGCTCTTGGTCGAGCCCAAATGGTTGTTGAAGGCGACGCAGGGACTGATGACGTCGATGAAGGCGGCGCCGTGATGACGCAGCGCCGCCATGATGAGCGGCACGAGCTGCGTCTTGTCGCCGGAGAAGCTCCGCGCCACGAAGCTTGCGCCCAATTGCAACGCCATGGCGGTCAGGTCGATCGGCTCGTCGGTGTTCAAGACGCCGCGCTTCGATTTCGAGCCCTTGTCCGAGGTCGCCGAGAACTGCCCCTTGGTTAGGCCGTAGACGCCGTTGTTCTCGACGATATAGAGCATGTTGACGCCGCGGCGGATGACATGAGCGAACTGCCCCAGGCCGATCGAGGCGCTGTCGCCGTCGCCGGAGACGCCGAGATAGATCAAATCGCGGTTGGCGAGGTTGGCGCCGGTCAGCACCGACGGCATGCGGCCATGGACCGAATTGAAGCCATGCGAGTTGCCGAGGAAATATGTCGGGGTCTTCGACGAGCAGCCGATGCCCGATAACTTGGCGATGCGGTGCGGCGGCAGCGCCAGCTCGAAGCAGGCTTGAATGATCGCGGCGCTGATCGAATCATGGCCGCAGCCGGCGCAGAGGGTCGAGACCGCGCCCTCATAGTCGCGCCGCGTATAC